>Ga0070741_10006700_pt1 | contig 24517 bp, 20 predicted proteins | sample Coa_R1_4_FD_66440 | JGI IMG/M metagenome (GOLD analysis project Ga0070741, IMG submission 66440) | Surface soil microbial communities from Centralia Pennsylvania, which are recovering from an underground coalmine fire - Coalmine... | ecosystem: Environmental > Terrestrial > Soil > Unclassified ...
AAGACGACGCGCCTGCGCACCTGGTCGGCGCTCGTCGGCGAGCCGGTGAGCGGTGGCGAGCTGCCGGTGCTCGAGGCGCTGGCGCTCGCGGGCGAAGGGCGGCGCGATGAGGCGCTGCGGCGGATCGCGGGCGCGCTGCCGTCGTGGCCGGCGGTGCCGAAGCTGTATCACTGGCTCACGCTCGACTTCGATCAGCGCCGCGATCCGGCGCGCGCGCTCGCGGCGCTCACCGAGATGGTGCGCGCGCAGCCGAACGCGGGCGCGGCGCTGGTCGAGTACGCGCGCCGCCGCCTCGACGGTGACGCCGCGTCGATCGCCGACGCCGAGCGGGCGCTCGATCGCGCGCTGGCGCTCGACGGCGGCGACGCGCACGCGCTCGAGCTCGCGGGCATGGCGCGGTTTCGCGCCGGCCGCCTCGACGACGCGCGCGCGCTGTTCGAGCGCGCGGTGGCGCAGGCGGAGATGACCGGCGCCGCGCGCGTCGGCCTCGCCGCGCTCGCGCTGCGCGCCGGAAAACGCGCCGAGGCGATCGAGCACCTCGAGGCCGCGCGCCGCAGCTCGCCCGGCGACGCGTGGGTGCTCGACCGCCTCGCCGCCGCCTACGCCGCCGCGGGCGATCGCGCGCGCGCCGTCGAGCTCGAGCGCGAGCGCGCGTTCTTCGCCGCGCACGCGGGCCGCGCGAGCGACGCCGCCGCGTGGCTGCCGCCCGACTGGCGCTGAGCAGCACGAGCGCGCCCGCTGACGTCAGAAGTCGAGCGTGAGCTGCACGGTGTCGCCGCCGGCGAACGGCGGCGGCCGCACGAACGTCGCGCTCAAGTGCCCGTGCACGATCCACTGCCGCTCGGTGGCGGTGGTGAAGTCGACGGCCGCGCTCGTCAGGTCGGCGCGCATCGCGCCGATCGCCGGCGGCGCCATCGGCGAATTTCCCGAGAAGCTCGCCGCGTACTGGTCCGCGCCGCCGTCGCTGCGCACGAAGACGCCGCCGGCGAACATCGTCACGTTGGCGCTCGACAGCGGCCCGGCGCGAAAATCGCCGTCGAGCGAGAAGACGAACCCGAACTCCGTCCCGTCGTCGACGATGGCGGTCGGATCGGACACCGCGATCGCGCCGTCGTTGCCGACGTCGGCCGCGCCGCTCTGCTCGTCCCACGTCACCTTGCAGCTCACGATCTTCTCGCTCACCGCGCCGCTCAAGCTGCCGCTGCACGAGCCGGCCGACAGATCGGCGCCCGACGATTCGCCGTCGCCGCAGCCGGCGAGCGCGAGCACCATCGCGACCAGCGCGCGCATCGCCGTCATCGTAACAGCTCGTCGAGCGCTTGCCAGAAGCGCGCGTCGCTCACGTCGGCGCGCGGCAGGCCGGGCGCGTGCCGGCGAAAATAATTCGCGTCGGCGCGCGCGGCCGAGCGCAGATCCTCGACGGCGCGATCGACCTGCCCGGTGCGCGCGCGCAAAAAAGCGAGGTTCAGCCAATCGGGCGCGTAGACCGCGTCCTCGCGCGCCTTGGCCGCGAGGTTGCCCTCGACCGCCGCGATCGCGCCGGCGAGATCGCCGCGCCGCGCGAGCGCCATCGACGCGCGTCGCAGCGGGCGCACGTCCCACGGATCGGCCGCCGCGGCGCGCCTCCAAGCGTCGACCGCCTCGTCGCCGCGCCCGCTCGCGTCGAGCGCGTTGCCCAGCTCGAACCACGCGCGCGCATCGCCCGGCGCGCGCGCGGCGGCGCGGCGAAAATAGTCCGCCGCCGTCGCCGGGTCGCGCCGCTCGCGCAGAAACGCCACGCCGCGATAGAAGTCCGCCTCCGCGCCCCACGAGAGCGACGACTCGCGCGTCGGCAGGTTGAGCACCACCGCGAGCGCGGCCCCGACGATGACCGCGAGCGCGCGCGGCCGGCGCTTGAGCTTCGCCGCGCCGGCGGCGGCGAACAGCGCGAACACCGCCAGCGCCGGCACGCGGTGGCGCGCGGTCACGAAGAACGCGCAGCCGATCAGCGCCTGCACCGCCAAAAACGCGTAGAGCAGCGCCAGCCGCTTTCGCTCGCGCCACGCGAGCGCCGCGCCGACGAGCGCCAGCGGAATCACCACACCGTCGGGAAAACGCAGCGGCCCCGGCCACACCAGCGCCGCCAGCAGCCGCGAGTCGGCGCGCGCCGCGTAGAGATCGCTGTCGCGCGGAATCTCGCCGCCGTTGAAAAACAGGTACAGCTTGCGCGCGACGAGCGCCGCCGCGTTCACCGGCCGCTCGCGAAAAAACGCCCACCCCTTCTGCGCGAACCACGCCGAGCGCGCGCCCGGCGGCTCCACGCCCGCGCGCCGCGGCTCGTCGGTGAGCTCCTCCCAGTGACGCCCCGGCCGCAGCGCGAACGTCTCGGCGTAGCGCGCGTTGTTGCCGATGAAGAAGTTGAGCCCGCCGTTGGTCGACACCAGCACCCACTCGCCGCCGTGCGCGTGGTTGCGCGCGGTCACCGGCGCGATCGGCAGCAGCACGCCGAGCGCCAGCGCGACGATCAACCGCCCGCGCCGCAGCCACAGCGCGGCGGCGGCGGCGAACGGCAGCACCGTCGGCGCGAACAGCGCCGAGACGCCGAGCGTGATCCCGGCGGCGAACGCGGTGCGCGCGCGCTGATCTTCCTGCGCGCGCAAGAGCCACCACAGCGCCGCGAGATCGAGCGCGAGGATGAACGTCGGCGGCAGCAGCTCCGCGCTCTCGAAGATCACGACGCCGTGCAGCGCCACGATCGCCGCCGCGCCGAGCGCGACCGCCGCGCCGAACAGCCGCCGCCCGATGGCGAACACCAGCAGACACGCCGCCGTCGAGATCAGCGCCTGCACGACGCGCGGCGCGGTCAGCCCCGCGCCGAACAGCCGAACGCACGCCGCGAGAAAGTAGATGATGCCGGGCGGCTGCCAGTACGGCGCGTCCTCGGCGCGTCCGTCGGCGAGCGCGCGCGCGTCGGCGACGTAGTGCTGCTCGTCGAGGATCGGGTGCTCGAACAGCACGTCGCCGCGCAGCGAGAGCACGTAGCCGAGCCGCAGCGCCGCCGCCACCAACAGGATCGCGAGGAGCACGACGCGCTCGCGTCGGAGCGGAGCCACGCCCTCCACTATATACTGGAGGCGGCGCCGCTCGATGCGACCCTTGCTACTCGTCCTCTTCGCCGGCGCTTGCGCGAAGCCGGTGACGCCCTCGACGGCGGCGCCGCCGCCCGCCACGTTGCCGACGTCTGCGCCGGTGGCCGAGCGCGCCGGCGCGGCGGCGTGCGCCGAGTGCCACGCGCGCATCGTCGACGCGTGGTCGCGCTCGCCGCACGGCCGCGCCATGGCGCCCGCCTCGCCCGAGTCGGTGCTCGCGCCGTTCAGCGGCGCGCCGTTCGCGCTCGCCGACGGCACGGTGACGCCCTCGACGGCGCCCGACGGCTACTTCATGGATCTGCGCTCGACCCGCGGCTTCGCCGAGCGGCGCAAGGTCGACCTCGTGATCGCCTCGGGCCGCCAGCACCAGCTCTACGTCGCGCGCGGCGCCGGCGGCGAGTACAGCCTGTTGCCGATCATCTGGTGCACGAAAACGCGCGAATGGATCCCGACGTCGCTCTACCAGAGCGGCGCGCTCGATCCCGGCGCGCACGACTACTGGGCGCGCTTCGACATGACCGGCGGCTGCTTCTCGTGTCACCTGAGCCAGGCGTATCGCGCCACCGCGCCCGTCGAGACCCGCTGGGCCGATCTGCGCATCGACTGCGAGAGCTGCCACGGCCCCGCGCGCGAGCACATCCGCCGCCGCCGCGCCGCGATCGCCGACGGTACGCTGCGCGACCTGCGCGCGCTCGGCGGCGCCGAGGAGGCGCGCGTCTGCGGCCAGTGCCACGGCTTCCAGCTCAAGCCCTACGTCTTCCCGCGCGCGCCCGACGGGCTGCCGGAGATTTTCGTCACCAGCTTGATCAACGACGCGCTCCGCGCCGACGGCACGCAGCGGCTCACCAGCTATCAATATCCCGGCCACGTGCTGAGCCAGTGCTTTCAAAAAGGCTCGCTCGCGTGCAAGAGCTGCCACGAGCCGCACGGCCTCGGCGCGCGCGACTTCGTCGGCGAATCGGCGGCCGGCGCCGAGTCGAACCGGCAGTGCACCATCTGCCACCGCGATCGCGCCGGCGCCGCCGAGCTCGCGCGCCACTCGCACCACGCCGCGTCCATCCGCTGCGTCGACTGCCACATGGCGTACTCGTTCATCGGCGACGACGACACGCGGCGGCAGCGCACGTCCGATCACTCGATCTCGATCCCGCGCCCGCGCGAGACGCTCGAGCTCGGCCTGCCGAACGCGTGCAACACCTGTCATCGCGACCGCACGCCCGATTGGGCGCTCGGCGCGCTGGCGCGATTTCGCCAGGCGCGCGCGGGCGGCGTGCGCGAGTGGGTGCGCACGATCGCGCTCGCGCGCAAACGCGAGCCGGGCTCGACCGAGCGGCTGCTGGCGCTCCTCGACGAGCCGAGCGCGTACCTGCGCGCCTCGGCGCTCGACCTGCTGGTGATCCAGCCGCCCGACGCGCGCGTGGCGCCGCGGGTCGAGCGCTTCGCCAGCGACGCCGATCCGCAGCTGCGATCGATCGCCATCCGCGCGCTCGACCACCACGACGCGCAAAATCGCGAGCGCTGGATCCGCCTCGGCCTCGCCGACCCGCACCCGTTCGTGCGCTTGGAGACGTTCTCGATGGTGCGCGAGCCGCGCCTGCTGCCGCCCGAGGCGATCGAGCGCAACCTCGCCGACACGCTCGCCTACGTGCAGCCGCCCACGTCGGGCCTGGTCCACTTGATCACCGTGCGCCACCGACGGGGCGAGATCCCGCAGGCGCTGGCGCTCGCCGATCTGCTGGCGAAGATCGCGCTGCCGCACGAGCGCGACGGGCTGCACCTGCCCGACGTGCGCGCGCGGCTCGAGCGCGAGCGCGCGGGTACAATCGCGCGATGAGGCGCGCGCTCGCGAGCGGGCCGGTGGCGGGCGCTGTCGTCGGCGCGGCGCTGTTCGCGCTCGACTTCGCCGGCGGCGACGTCGGCTTCATGGGGCTGCGCGATCCGCGCGCGATCGCCGTCGTCATGGAGCGCGCGCGCGCCGCGGCGGTCGCCGAGCAGCTCTACATCCTGCTCGCGCTGGTGGTCGTGTGCGCGGCGTTCGGCGCCGTCGGCGCGCTCGCCGGCCGCGCGTGGGATTGGGCGCGCGATCGTTTTTCTCCGTCGGGCGCGCCGCCGCTGCGCCGTCTCGCGCGCGGAGCCGCCGCCGCGCTCGTCGGCCACGCGCTGTTCTTCGCGCGCGGCGTGATCGCCTACCCGCAGCTCTACTCCGCGCACCTCTACGATCGCGGCGGCGCCCGGCGCGCGCTGATGATCTTCCTGACCGATCACGTCGGCGTCTCGGCCATCGACGCCACGCTCGCGCTCCTGCTCTGCGCCGCGCTCCTCGGTCCGCTCGCCACCCACCGCGGCCGCGCGCTCATCGCCCGCCGCCCGCGCCTCTTCGCCGGCGGCGCGCTCGCCCTCGCCGCGATCGCCGCGCTCGCGCTCGCCGCCCGCCGCCCCGCCGCCGCGCACGTGCACGATCGTCCCAACCTGCTCCTGATCGCCGTCGACAGCCTGCGCGCCGATCGCGTGTTCGCCGACGACGCGCGCCGCTTCCCCGCGCTCGCGTCGCTGGCCGCGCGCGGCGTGCGCTTTCGCGAGGCGCACGTCACGCAGGCGCGCACCTTCCCGTCGTTCGTCACGCTGCTCACCGGCCGCTGGCCCGCGCACCACGGCATCCGCCACGAGTTCCCCTCGGCCGACGCGCGCCGGTCGATCGGCGCCACGCTCCCCGAGGCGCTGCGCGCGGCCGGCTGGCGCACGGCGGCGGTCTCCGACTTCGCCGGCGACATCTTCACCCGCGCGCCGCTCGGCTTCGACGAAGTGGACGCGCCGCGCTTCGACCTGTTCACCGTCGTCGAGCAGCAGATCTTGAGCGCGCACGTCAACCTGCTCCCCTACGCCGCCAGTCGCCCCGGCGCCGCGCTCTTCCCCGCGATGCGCGCGATGGCCGAGCTCGACGATCCCGCGCTGCTCGTCGAGCGCGCGATCGCGCGGCTCGATCGCCTCGCGCCGCAGCCGTTCTTCCTCACCGTCTTCTTCTCGGCGACGCACACGCCCTACGTCGGCCCCGAGCCGTATTGGCGCCGCTTCGCCGACGCGCGCTACCGCGGCCCGTTCCGCTACCTGAAGCAGCCGCTGCCGCAGACCGCCGTGCTGCCGCCCGACGACGCGCGCCAGGTGCAGGCGCTCTACGACGGCGCGCTCGCCGCCACCGACGACGCGATCGCGCGTCTCTTGCGCCGCCTCGACGACGACGGCCTCACGCGCGACACCATCGTCGTGCTGCTCGGCGATCACGGCGAGAACCTCTACGACGTCCCCGGCCGCGGCATGGGCCACGGCGATCATCTGTGGGGCAGCCTCGGCGATCACGTGCCGCTGGTGATCGTCGATCCGCGCCGCGCGCCGCGCGACGTGCGCGCGCTGGTGCGCGACGTCGATCTCGCGCCCACGCTCGCGCACCTCGTCGGCGTGGCCGCGCCGCCCGGCGACGGCGTCGATCTCGCGCCGCTCGTCGACGGCGCGCGCGACTCGCTCGACCTGCACGCGTTCGCCGAGACCGGCCTGTGGCTGCTCGAGGGCGGCCCCGGCTACCGCCGCGCCGATCGCCTGCCCTACCCCGACGTGTGGAACGCCACCGAAGCCGCCGCCGACGGCGATCTCTCGCTCCAGCCGCGCTGGGAGCAGGCGCAGCTCGACGCCAAGTGCCGCGCCGTGCGCACCGATCGCTGGAAGCTCGTCTACCAGCCCGCCCCCGACGGCGCGCACTGGCGCCTGTTCGATCTCGCCGCCGATCCCGCCGAGCGCCGCGACGTCGCCGCCGAGCACCCCGCCGAGACCGCGTCGCTGCGCCGGGAGCTGGAGCCGTGGATCACCGCCGACGGCCGCACCACGCTCCGCCCCGACGCGCCCGCGCCGTGACGCGCGTGACGTGACGCGCCCGACGTGACGCACTTGCGGCAAATTGCCGCAGCCCGCGCCGGCGAATTTGCGCGACCGCGTATAATCGCCGCGTGACCCCCGAGCGCGACCGCCGGCGCAACCTCGCGTTCGCCGCCGCCGCCGTGGCCCTCGCGCTCGCGTTCGTCGCCGCGCAGGTGGTGCGCTCCGTCGAGCCGCTCGGCCTCGACCAGGGGCTGTTCGCCTGCTTCACGCGCTGGGTGCCGCGCGGCCGGCTGCCGTATCGCGATCTCTTCGACAGCAAGCCGCCGCTGTTCCTCTACTCGTACGCGCTGGCGCGCCTGGTGCCCGCCGAGCTGGTGCACGCCATCTGGTGGCTCGAGGCGCTGTGGCTCTCGGCGATCCTGGCGCTCACCTTCGCGCTCGGCGCGCGCGCGGGCGGACGCTGGGTCGGCCTCTCGGCGGCGGCGCTGATGTTCGCCGCGCTGTGGGCGCCGGGCTGGGGCGGCTATTGGTCGCGCGCGCAGGCGGACGAGCTCGTCGCGCTGCCGATGGTCGGCGCGGCGTGGGCGGCGTGGCGCGCGCCCGAGCGGCCGCGCGCGGCGCTGTGGGCCGGCGTGCTCACCGGCGTGTGCGGGCTGTTCAAGATCCCGTCGATGGCGGTGGCCGCGGCGTGGCCGCTCGGCTGGTGGCTCACCCGCGGCGCGCGCGCGTCGCTGCGCCCGACGGCGCTGATGGCGCTCGGCCTGGCCGTGCCGTGGGCGCTCGCGTTCGCGTGGTTCGCCGCGCACGGCGCGCTCGGCGACTTCGTCGAAGGCGCGTTCGTGTATCACCGCCACAACGCCGCGTTCATCGCGCCGCCGTGGTCGTACGTGCTGGCGACGTTCGCGCGCGAGCTGGCGGTGAACGCGCCGCTCGAGCTCGCCGCCGCCGCCGCCGCGATCGCGCTGCTCCGCCGCCGCCGCGCGCGCGAGGCGTACTGGCTCGCGCCGTGGATCGTGCTCACGCTCGCCGCCGTCGCGCTCGAACGCCAGCTCGCCGGCTACCAGTTCCTGCTCGCCATGCCCGCGCTCGCCGTCGCCGGCGGCTTCGGCATCGTCGAGCTGGCCCGCGCCGCTCGCCGCTCGCCGCAGGAAACTACGCCACGCGAAACTTCGCCGCACGAAACTTCACCGCACGAAACTTCACCGCGCGAAACTTCGCCGCGTGAAAATTCGCCGGCGAAAAACGGGCTCGCGCGGATCGCCGCCGCCGTCGGCCTCGCCGCCGTCGCCGCGCTCGCCGCCGTCGCCGCCGCGCGCTTCGTCGACGGCTATCGCCTCGACGCGCAGGCGCTCACCGGCCGCCTCGCGCGCGCCGACTACCTCGCGCGCCTCCAGCCGACCGGCTTCTCGCCCGCCACCGAGGAGCAAGCCGCCGCCTACCTGCGCGCGCACACCGCCCCCTCGGACGGCCTCCTCGTCTGGGGCCTCTCGCCCGGCCTCTACGCGCTCGCCGATCGCCACCCGGTCACGCGCTACCCGTTCCACAAGCTGCTGCTCACCGACGCGCCGCTCTCGCGCATGATCCCCGGCCTCGACGAGCGCCGCGCCGCGTTCCTGCGCGGCCTCGCCGCCGATCCGCCGGCGTACGTGCTGGTCGGCCACCGCGACGCGAACGGCTTCGAGCCGCAGGACTCGTTCACGTCGCTGATGCGCTTCCCCGAGCTGCGCGCGCTCGTCGAGCGCGACTACAGTCCCGAGACCGAGATTGGCGCGTTCGTCCTGTTTCGCCGCGCGCGCTGAACCTACGCTCCCGGTATCGACGCTTCGCTCACCGATTTTCGCCTCGGCATCGGCGGTCCGCTGCACCGCCTCGAGCGGCGCGCGCGCCTCGAGCCGCCGAGCCGGCGCGCGCTCGTGCTGGCGGCGTTCACCTGGATGCCGTTCGCGCTCCTGGCCGCGCTCGATCACGGGCTGCGCGGCCGCGTCGAGCCGCTCGCCGGCGATCTGTCGGTGCACGCGCGGCTGCTGATCGCGGTGCCGCTGCTGGTGCTCGCCGAGGTGGTGCTCGATCGCCTCGCGCGCGAGGCCGTCGGGCGGCTGGCCGGCGAAGGCTTCGTGCCGCCGGGCGCGCTGCCGCGCTTTCGCGCCGTGCTGGCGAACGCCGCGCGCCTGCGCGACTCGCGCGCGGCCGAGGCGCTGATCGCCTTCGCGTCGCTCGCCGCCGGCGCGGCCGCGCTCGCCGGCTGGCTCGATCCGGGCGGCCTCGCCTCGGGCGTGGGCGTGCTCGCGACGGTGACGCCGGCGCGCGTCTGGTACGCGCTGGTCGGCCTGCCGGCGTTCCACTTCCTGCTCTGGCGCGCGCTGTGGCGCTGGGCGATCTGGGCGCGCGTGCTCGGCGGCGTCGCGCGCCTGCCGCTGCGGCTGGCCGCGACCCACCCCGATCGCCGCGGCGGCATCGCCTTCCTCGAGCGCCCGTCGCTCGCCTTCGCCGTCGTGGCCGCGTTCGCCGCGTCGTGCGTGCTGTGCGGCGCGTGGGCCACGCTGATGCTGCACGGCGCGCGGCTGTCGAGCTTCGAGCCGGCGTTCATCGCCTTCGCCGTCGCCGGCGAGGCGCTCGCCTTCGCGCCGCTCCTGCCGTTCGCCCCGCGCCTGTTCCTCGCCCGCCGCGCCGCCCGTCACGAGTACGGCGCGCTGGCCACCGACTACTCGCGCCAATTCCACCGCCGCTGGATCGAGCGCCGCGAGCGCGAGCGCCTCCTCGGCACCCCCGACCTCCAGTCGCTGGCCGATCTCGGCAACAGCTGGCGCGAGCTGATCGACAAGATGAGCCCGTTCCTGTTCAGCGCCCGCGACGCCGCCGCGCTGCTCGTCGCCATGCTGCTCCCGGTGATCCCGCTCCTGCTGATGGAGACGCCGGTCGCCCAGCTCCTCGCCCGCCTGGCGCGCCTGCTCGCCGGCGGCACGCGCTGACCGCTTGACAATCCCATCAAAGGCTACTATTCATATCCTTCAAGGCTAATGTATGAATCCTTGGAGGTCCCCATGAGCTCATCGGTCTCCGGTTCGGTCCGTTTCTGGCTGCGTCTCGAAGGGCTGGCCGCGTTCGCGCTCGCCGTGCTGCTCTATGCGCGGCTCGGCGCGGGCTGGGGGCGCTTCGCCGCGCTCGTCCTGGTGCCGGATCTGTCGTTCGCCGCCTACCTCGTCGGGCCGCGCGCCGGCGCCGCGGCCTACAACACGATGCACAGCTACCTCGGTCCGCTCGCGCTCGCCGCCGCCGCGTTCGCCGGCCTGCTGGCGCCGTCGCTGCTCCCGCTCGCGTTCATCTGGATGGCGCACGTCGGCGCCGATCGCGCGCTCGGCTACGGGCTCAAGTATCCGAGCGCGTTCGGCGACACGCACCTCGGGCGCGTCGGCCGCGCGCAGGCGCGCTGACGTGCCGGCGCTCCCCAAGACCTCCGACGCCGAGGTGGTGCGCGCCGCGCGCCGGCTGATCGAGCGCGACGGCGAGGCCGCGCTGTCGATGCAGGCGGTGGCCGCCGCCGTCGGCGTGCGCGCGCCGTCGCTGTACAAGCGCTTCGCCACGCGCGACGCGCTGCTCGAGGCGGTGGCCGCGCAGGCGCTCGACGAGCTGCGCGCCGCGCTCACCGCCGCCGCGCGCACGCGATCGCCGGCGCTCGATCTCGCGGCCATGGCGCGCGCCTACCGCGCGTTCGCCCGCCGCTCGCCGCGCCTCTACGCGCTCGTCTTCACCGGCCAGCCGCCCGACGCGGCCGAGGCGCAGCGCGTGCGCGCGGCCGCCGCCAACCCGGTGCTGGCGCGCCTCACCGCGCTGGTCGACGAGGAGCGCGTGCTGCCCGCCGCGCGCCTGCTCACCGCGTTCCTGCACGGCTTCGTCTCGATGGAGCTGGCCGGCGCCTTCCGTCTCGGCGGCAGCGTCGACGACGCGTTCACCTTCGGCGTCGACACGCTGCTCGCCGCGCTCTCGCCGCCGCGCGCGCGCTGAGCCGCGCGCCGCTCAATACGGCGTGCCGTCCTTGTGCGTGAAGCGCCACTTGCCGTCGGGCCCGAGGCTCGCCATCAGATCGTCGCGCGGATAGCTGCCCTGATCGCCGGCGGTGCGATCTCCGACCTCGAGCACCACCACGTCGGCGCCGCTGCGGTTGATCAGGCAGTGCGCGCGCCCGTCGCCGGCCTTGAAGCCGGCGCACATCCCCGGCCCGAGCAGCGCCTCGCCGTCCTCGGTCACCAGCGTCGGCGTGCCCTCGAGCACGTAGACCAGCTCGTCCTGCCGCGTGTGCGCGTGCAACAGCGCCGACGACGCGCCCGGCTCGAGCCGCGTCAGGTTGACGCCGAAGTTGGTGAGCCCGAACAGCTCGCCGAGCGGCCGCTTCTCGCGACCGCGCACGCGCGACGCGAACGGCTCGGGATAGTTGGTCTGCCGCGCGCGCGCCGGCGCCTTGGCCGCCTCGATGAACTTCAGTCGCTCGTCGCCCATGCGCGCAGCGTAACGTCGCCGCCGCCGCGCGCCAACCCTAGCGCTGCGCGGCGACGAGCAATTGGCGGCGCGGCGCGGCCAGCCAGCCGGCGACGAGGTCGCGCGCGATCTCGGCGGCGCGCACCCGGCCCTCCTCGTCGTGGCCGAGCAGCACCGCGAACGCCACCTCCGGCCGCTCCGCCGGCGCGAAGCCGACGAACCACGAATACGCCGTGAACGGATCGGCGCCGTTGAGCGAGCCGGTCTTGCCCGCCACCGTCACGCCGAGCAGCCGCCGGTGCGTGCGCCGATCGTGAAACGCCGCGCGCGCCGTGCCGCTCTCCGTCGTGCCGATCATCATGGACGCCAGCGTTCGGGCGATCGGCTCGGCCAGAACGCGTCGCGCCGGCGCGGCCTCGGGACGCAGCGAGCGGCCGTCGCGATCGATCACGCGCTCGACCAGTCGCACGGGCGGCGCCTCTCCGCCGCGCGCGATGGTGGCGGCGACCAGCGCGCCGGCGAGCGGCGAGAGCGTGTTGCGCGCGAAGCCGGCGGCCGCGCGCGCGAACCCGAGCGGCTCGGGCGGGATCGTCAGCTTCGCCGGCGGCGGCTGGAGCTCGAACGCCGGCGCCGCGCCGAAGCCGAGCGCGCGCGCCGATCGCTCCAGCGTCTCGCCGTCGAGGTGATCGTGCGCCAGCCGCCCGATGATGGCGTTCTGCGATCGCGCCAGTCCGTAGGCGAACGTGCGGCAATTGCGATCGCGCGCGTCGCCGGCGAGGTTGTCCGCCTCGACGCTGTGCAGCCCGCCGTGATAGCAGACGCGCTCGCCGGCGGGCACGCCGCGCTCGAGCAGCGCCGCCGCGGTCGCCAGCTTGAACACCGACGCGGCCGGCGCCCAATCGCCGATCGCCAGCGGCAGCGACTCGCGCTCGGGCTCGGCGCGCGAGCGGCCGGCGAGCGCCAGCACCCGCCCGTCGTCGACGGAGATCATCACCGCCGCGCCGCGCGCCGCGTCGGCCCTCGCCAGCAGCCGCTCGGCGAGATCCTGCAAGCGCGGCTCGAGCGTCAGCTCGATTCGCCCGCCTTCGTCGAGCGGCTGGATCAGCCGGCCGCCCGCGTCGCGCGGCTGAAAGCGCCCGAGCTGCACGCGCCAATCGAGCCGATCGCGGCCGGGCGAGCGCGGCACCAGCAGCGCGGCTCCCAGCCCGGCGATCGCCACCCAGCGGCGGGCGGCGGCGAGCCGGCGGAGCGCTTCGGGTGGGAGGTTCATGTCGCGTTCGGCTAGAGCACGCGACGTGCCGCCGCCGGCCGCGCGCAACCCCGCGTACGGTCGAGCGCGCGCCGCCCGCGGGTGGGGGGCGGCTCCCCAGTGTGGACCGCCGCCGCCCGCACGCCGCGGCGCGGCCTCAGCGCGGCATCACCACGACGCTGCCGGTCATGAGCGCGCCGTGCACCTCGCAGAAGTACGGAAACGTGCCGGGCGTGTTGAACGCCGCCGTCTGCGAATACGTGAACGGCGGGTTGCGCGCGTAGGCGGTGGTGTTGCACGTGGTGGCGTTCACGTCGGCGCCGGGCGGCAGGCTGCAGAATTTCCCGTCGGGCGCGCCGGGCGTTCCCGAGGTCACGGTGTGCGGGCCGCCCTGCCAGGTCCACATCACGGTGTCGCCGGGATGAATCGTCACGCTCGACGGCGCATAGGTGGTGGTGCCGTTCGGCCCGACCGCCACCATCACCGTCTGCGCTTGCGAGACGCCGGCGAGATCCGCAGGCGCGCCCGACGCGAGATCGCGCGCCCCCGCCAGGTCACCCGGCGCGGCCGCGAGGTCCACCGGCGTTCCCGTCGGTGGAACCGGCTCATCCTCATCGCAGCCAAACGCGGCGACCATCGCGAGCGCGCCAAGCCATCCGAGCTTCATGTTCGCACCTCCGCTCGCTGGCGATGCAACCGCTCCTCCAGTTCGCGGGCGCGCGCGCAAATTACCGTCGCTGTCGTAGCGTCAGAACAGATCGGCTTCGCGCGCGAGGTAGCGGGCGGCGCGGCGGCGCGCCATCTCGTTGGCGAGGCGCGCGCGCGGCTCGACGTCGGCGGGCGTGGCGAGCACGTCGCGCAGCGTGCGCTCGAACAGCGCGCGATCGTGGATCGCCACCGCGTACGCGCGCGCCATCATCACCTGCACGAGCAGATATTTTCCGTGCGTGATCGCCAGCGCCTCGTCGAAGTAACGCTTGGAGCGCGCCGGATCGCCGCCCAGGCTCGCCGGCTCGCTGCCGTAGATGATGCCGAGCACCATGGGCGACGCGCCCCAGTAGAACTCGGGATCCAGCTCGTGCGCGCGCTCGAGCATGGCGATCGCCTTGGGCAGCTCGACGGCGCGGCTGAGATCGGCGCGGTTGAGGTTTGCCGACGACGACAGCGCCATGCCGCCGAACACCAGCCCCGGCACCGCGTCGCGTTTCAAGCGTCGCGCCGCCTTCGCCACCGCCGCGGCGTCGTGCGCGAACGCGCCGCCGAACTCGCGGTCGTGCGTGGCGACGAGCCGCAGCGCGAAGCCGAGCGCGCGATCGTAGAGCGCCGTGGCGCGCGCCACCAGCGTGCGGCGCTTCTCGACTTCGCCGTCGGGCGTCGACTCGAGATCGTCCTCGACGAAGCCGAACGAGTACAGGAGATACCCGCGCGCCACCAGCTCGAGGATGCGGCGATCGTCCGGCACGGTCTCGAGCAGCCCGTCGGCCGACTTGAGCTGCCCCGGCGCCGCCGCGCGCGCAATTTCGAGATCCCCCTCGGCGTCGAACGAGCGCGTTCCATTCTGCAACAGCGGCGCAGTCAGGTGCGCGGTGAACCGATCGACGTGACACCCGGCGGCGAACGCGCACGCGAAGAGGAGTGAACCGCCATGCCGCCGCAGACGCCAAAAAGAAAGAAATAAATTATTTCCGGTTTTTTGGCGTCTGCGGCGGCATGGCGGTTCAACTCTCCGCTCTTCAGCGCGCATGGTTTTCACCGTCGCTGCGGACGTCGACGCGCAGGGCGCCGGTGCGTTCGCGGCGCGCGTGCACGAGCAGCGTGCTCGTCGGGGCGGCGCGGCCGAGGACGCTGCGGGTGCCTGCGCCGGCGTCGCGCACGCGCACGTCGCAGGCGCCGATCCACGCGCCGCGGCGCTCGAGCGCGCAGGCGCCGTCGAGCGATCCGCCGGGCCCGAAGCGCGCCGTTTGCCGATCGCGCGCGGTGCCCGCCGGCGCCAGCACGGCGAGCTGCGGATCGATCAGCCGGTGGTGGTACTCGCCGCGCAGCGTGAACCCGAGCCGCGCGCGCGTCGCCGCGAGCTCCACCGCGCCGCTCGCCACCATCGGCGCCGCGCTCGGCACGAAGTCCGGCTCCACGCCGTCGAGCGTCACCCGCGCGCGCCCGCGCAGCGCCCGCGCGTCGAGCGTGCCGGCGATCGTCACGCGGCCGCGGCCCGGATCGATCGCGCCGTCGAGCGCCAGCGCGTCGAGCGGCCCGCGCGCGCGGATCCACGCGGTCACGGGATGCAGCGGCTCGACACCCGGCGCGAGCGCGCGCAGATCTTCGCGAGCGAGACGCACGTCGTCGAGCGCGAGCTCCGCGGTGTCGCGCGTCCAGCTCGCGTGCAGGTGCGCGCGGCTGTGCGCGAGCGCGAGCGGCGCGTCGGCGGTCAGCGTGCCGCGCCGCGCGTCCCAGCGCGCGCTCGCGGTCGCGCGCCACGGCAGCTCGCCGCGCGGCGTCTCTACGCGGCCCGACAGCACGCGCAGCGCCACCTCGCCCGTTCGCCCGCGCGCGCCGACGCTCGCCGTCAGCTCGGCCTCGACGTGCGTGAGCGGCGGCGCGCCCGCGATCGCCACGCGCCCGTCGTGGATCGTGATGGTCACCGCCACCGCGCCGTCGAGCGGCCAGCGCGCGCGCGGCAGCCGCGGCCGCGACGGCAGGCGCACGACCGGCCGCTCCAGCTCGATGGCGACGCGCGGCTTCCCGCCGCCGAAGATCGTCGGCGTGTAGCGCGCGCGCAACTTCGCCGCGCGCAGCCAGCCGCCGCCCGCGAGCGTCACGTCCAGGTCGCGCACCTCGAAGTCGAACAGCAGCGACCCCGAGACGCGCCCGAAGCGCACGCGCGCGCCGAGCCAGCGCACCAGCGAGGCGCCGGCCGTCCGCTCGGTCAAAGCGCGTCCGTTCGCCGATTGCAGCGTACCGGCGATCACGGTGACGAGCGCGATGGCGCGAGCGAGCGGCATGTCCCTCCGCCAGCGCTCGCAAGCGCGGGACCACCCGCGCAACCCGCCACGCCGTCTCCCGACGACAAAACCGGAAACGCGCGTTTCTCTCGCGGCTACTCGGAGATCAGAGAATTGAACCGCCATGCCGCCGCAGACGCCAAACAGCAATAATATTTTTCTGATCCTTTTGGCGTCTGCGGCGGCATGGCGGTTCACTCTCCGAGACGCGGCTACTCGGAGAAGCGGACGCGGGCGAACGCGAGCGCGGAGCGGAGGGCTTCGGCCGCGACGCGGAGGGTGCTGACCTTGCGCGGCGGGGCGAGCTGGCCGGCGACGTAGCGGCGCAGCGCTTCGGCGCGGCGGCGCTTGCCGCTCGAGGTGCGCGGCAGCGTGCCGGGCGCGAGGATCTCGACGCGCTCGGCGCGCACGCCGGTGCGCTCGAGCACCGCCGCCCGCACGCGCGCCGCCAGCGCGGGGTCGGGCGCGCCGCGGCGCTCGACCAGGAGCATCAGCGCCTCGCCCGCGCCCGCGTCGAAGCCGACCGCCACCGCGCAGCCGGGCCGCACGCCGTCGACGCCGTCGAGGCACTCCTCGAACTCCTGCGGCGCGTGGTTGGCGCCGCGCACGATCACCACGTCCTTGGCGCGGCCGCAGACGTACAGCTCGCCCTCGTCGACGAAGCCGAGATCGCCGGTGTCGAGCCAACCGCCGGCGAGCGCGGCGCGCGTGGCGGCGGGATCGCGGAAGTAGCCGGCGGTGACGCTCGGGCCGCGCGCGAAGATGCGCCCCACGCGCCGCTCGGCGACCGCGCGCCCGTCGGCGCCGCGCAGCTCCACCTCGGCGCCCGGCACCGGCCGCCCGACCGACACCAGCGCGCGCTCGCCGGGGTGCGCCGCGCCCTCGAGCGCCAGCCGCCGCGCGTCGACCGACGCCGCCAGCACCCCTCGCCGCGGCGGCGAGAACGTCAGCGCCAGCGTCGCCTCCGAGAGGCCGTAGACCGGCGTGAGCGCGCGCGGGTCGAGCCCCCACGCGGCGAAGCGTGCGGCAAAACGCCGCAGCACCTCGCGCGAGATCGGCTCGGCGCCGTCGAGGGCGTAGCGCCACGCCGAGAGATCGACGCCGCGCAGCTCCGCGTCGCGGATGCGCTGCGTGCACAGCGCGTAGGCGAAGTCGGGCGCCGTCGACGTGGCCGCGCGGTGGCGCGACAGCGCGCGCAGCCACAGCGCCGGCCGCGCCAGGAACGCCTCCGGCGGCAGCACCACCACCGTGCCCGGGTAGTACGCGCCCATCAGCGTACCGACGAGCCCCATGTCGTGATAGAGCGGCAGCCAGATGACGCCGCGCCGCTCGTCGGGCTCGAGCGGCATCATCGCCGCCAGCGCCGAGCACTGCGCCATCAGGTTGCGGTGCGTGATCGCCACCGGCTTGGGCGCGGTGGTCGAGCCCGACGAGAACTGGATCACCGCCAGCGCGTCGGGCTGCACGCGGCACTCGATCTCGCCGCGCGCCGACGCGGCCAACTCCGCGGTCGTGCGGCAGCCGAGCGGCGGGCGCGCGCGCTCGACGGTGCGGCCGAGCAGCCGACGGATGCGCCCGTCGGTGATCAGCAGGCGCGCGCCGACCGCCGCCAGCATGCGCGCGGTGGCGGCGTGGTACTCGTCGAGGCGGCCGAGCCGCACCGGCGGATAGAGCGGCACCGGCACCGCGCCCGCCGCCTGCGCGCCGAACAGCGCGTCGAAGAACTCCGGCCCCGAGCCGAGCACGATCGCCACGCGATCGCCCGGCTTGACGCCGAGCTCGACCAGCGCTGCGGCAAAACGCCGCGCGCGCGCCAGGTGCTCGCGCCACGAGATCGGCTGCTCGCGCTCGTGGCGATCGCAGTGGACCAGGCCGTGCGGCGACTCGGCGGCGGCGTCGAGCGCGTCGAGCAGCGTGGCGAAGCGCGGCGCCGGGAGCGGCGGACCCCTCATCGCGCGAACGTCTCCGTCTCGGCGCGCGCCACCAGGCGGCACAGATCGGCGGCGGTGCGGACGCGCTCGAGCGCGTCGTCGTCGAGCATCACGCGGAAGCGATCCTCGACGGCCACCACCAGCGTGGCGCGCGTGAGCGAGTCGAGCTCCAGCGTGGCGGCCAGGTCGTCGTCGGGCCCGAGCTCGGCGGCGCCCGAGAGCTGCTCTGCGGCAATGTGCCGCAGGCCGTCGAGCACCTCGCGCTCGCGCTGGGAGAGCTCCGTCACCATGCGAGCAGCACCAGCTCGGCGCAGAAGCCGGGGCCCATCGCCGCCAGCAGGCCGAGCTCGCCCGGCCGCGCCACGCGCGCGTCGAGCAGATCGCCGAGCACGAACAGCACCGACGCCGACGACAAGTTGCCGACGGTGCGCAGCGAGTGCCACGAGCGCTCGAGCGCGCCCGGCGGCAGGTCGAGCGCCGCCTCGAACGCCTGCAAGACCTTCGGCCCGCCGGTGTGCGCGATGATGTGCCGCAGGCGCGCGCGCGTCAGCCGCTGCCCGTCGAGAAACGCGTCGACGTCGCGGCCGATGTGCGCGCGCACCACCTCCGGCACGCGCGGCGAGAGCACCACCTTGAAGCCGCTGTCGACGAAGTCCCAGCCCATCACGTCCTCGGTGTCGGGGTAGAACACCGAGCGCGTGGCCGGGACGCGCGGGCCCGACGCCGCGCAGGCGCCGCCGCGCACGATCGCCGCCGCCGCGCCGTCGCCGAACAGGCCGGAGGCGATGATGTTGGCGACCGAGACGTCCTCGCGCTGCAGCGTGAGCGAGCACAGCTCGACCGAGAGCAGCAGCGCGGTCTCGCCGGGAAATGCGCGCGCGTAGTCGGCGGCGCGCGCCAGGCCCGCCGCGCCGGCGACGCAGCCGAGCCCGAAGATCGGCGTGCGCTTGACGTCGCTGCGCAGGCCGAGCCGGTTGACCAGGCGCGCGTCGATGCTGGGCGTGGCCAGGCCGGTGACGGTGACGAAGAAGATGTGGTCGACGTCGCGCGGCTGGAGGCCGGCGCGGGCGAGCGCGTCGCGCGAGGCGGCTTCGCCGAGGTCGAGCGCGGCGCGCGTCCACGCGGCGTTGGATTTCTCGAAGGAGTCGAGGGCCTCGTACTCGGCGATCGGCAGCGCCAGGTAGCGGCCGTCGACGCCGACGGCGCGGTGGAGCTCCTCCAGGCGGTCGAGGTTGAAGTGGCGGCGCGCCCAGTGGCGCTTGAGGGCGGCGATCAGCGTCGCCTGATCGGCGTAGTGTTTGGGCAGCGCGCGCCCGACGGCGGCGACGGATGGGGCGTCCACCTTCGCAAAGCTAGGTGGGCTCGCCGCCCGTGCAAGAGCCCGTCAGTCGCGTCGAGCCGCGCCGAGTCGCGCCGAATCGCGCCGCGACGCCGCCGTCGCAGCGGTGGGAGCGGCGCCGGCGCGATTGTCCCGGCGCCGTCGCGGCGCGCCCGCGTAACTCGTGTGCGCCCGCCGACTCGCCGAGTGGTGCGCCGCTTGCTCCATCGGCCGGCATGACGCTTCCGACGGCCCCGCTCTCCCCCACCGTCGCGCAACGCCTCATCTGCGGCGGCACCGCGGTCGATCTCGAGTGCGGCGACGGCGACGCCGCGATCGAGCTGGCCCTCGCGTTTCCGCGCGCGCGCATCTTCGCGTTCGATCGCTCGGCGGCGTGCATCGCCCGCGCCCGCTCGCGCGCCGCCGCCGCGGGCGTGGCGTCGCGCATCCGCTTCGCCGCCATCGACTGGAGCGCGATGCCGCGTTACGGCTTCGATTTGATCGCGCACTTCGACCTGTTCTTCTTCGGCGCTACGCGCCAGCAAGGAGCCGACATGCCCCGTGCCCGCGAGCTCGACGACTGGGACGACGAGACCACCGACCTCGACGTCCTGCCCTGCGGTGAGCTGGTCTCCCGCTCCACGCTCGACGACGAGTTGGAGGAGCTCGATTCCGCCACCGGTTGATTCCGCCGCGCTGCTACGAAACAGCCGTCGCGTTCCGCGCGGCGGGTGCGGCAAATTGCCGCCGTGCTCAAACAGCCTCGGCCGCGCAGACGCGTCCTGCGGAACTGCGCGCAGCGGCAATTTGCCGCACCAATCCCGCCCCACTCCGCTGAGCAGCCCTTCGCGAAACTGGTTCATTGCGGTATGCGTGGCGGGACAGAGCGAGACTTACCGGCAGAAGCAAAGTCGCCGCCGCGTTCATAATCCTCAGCCGCGCGGACGCTCCTTGCGGAACTGCGCATTCGGGCAATTCGCCGCACCGCCGCGCTCCACTCCACTAAATGACCTTTCGCCGAATCGGTTCGGCGCGGCAAATTGCGCGGCGGGCCAGATCGAGCCTTGCACGTAGAAGCGAAATTACCGTCGCGTTCATGGTCCTCCGCCGCGAACGCTCCCGGGAATCGGCGCGTGGCGTAGAAGCGAAATCGCCGTCGCGTTCATGGTCCTCCGCCGCGAACGCTCCCGCGAAGCGGCGCGCGGCGGCAATTTGCCGCAGAGCCACGCGGAACGGAGCCAGATCGAGGTTTGCAGACCGGAGCGAAGTCGCCGCCGCGTTCACGAACCTTAGCCGCGTTCACGAACCTTAGCCGCGGACCAACCGCGGAACCGCGCGCGACGGCATTTTGCCGCATCGGCCACGGGACGAAGCTAGGCGACCCAAGGAGTCGGGTCAGTGCGGCATATTGCCGCAGCGGTCATAGCGAGACTTGCAGGCGGAAGAGGAGCTCGTGCTCGTATTTTTGAAAGAAGAGGTTTTTCTGCTCGGCGGCGGCGGCCAGCCGCGGGTCGCCGGCGCCGATGTAGTTGAGGAGGTAGTTGGTCATCAGCCGCGCGTGGCGCGTGACCCACAAGTTGGCGCCCAGCTCGAACGTGTCGAGCGCGTACTGCCCGGTCGCCGGGTCGAGCCCCGGAGTCGGCGGCAGCCCGACCGCGAGCTCGAGGTGCTCGTAGCGCGCCGCGAGCTGCAGCGCCCACTGCGGCGGCGGCGGCGGGATGTAGCCGTTCCAGTGCGGGATCTGATAGAGGCCCGGCTTGTCGGCGTTCACGTTGCCGCCGATCCACGCGTACGCCTCGACGTACGCCGCCCAGCCGGTGGCGTTGCCCGCCCCGCCCGGCGTGCGCGTGAGGTTGCCGTTCCCCGGATTGACGTCGTCGTACTCGCGCACGTCGATCGACTGGTGCACGTACTCGGCGCGTAGCCCGAGCCGCTTCGGCAGCGCCAGGTTGAGATCGACCGCCCACTTGAGCGTCGTGCCGTCGGGCGCGAGGTGCGCGCGCACGGCGTTCTTGAGCGCGTCGGTGCCGTTCGCGTAATTCGAGCTGAACACCGTGAAGCCGCCCTGCGTGGTCACGTTCGCCAGGTCGCCCGAGGTGGCGCCGCTCGTCGACGGCGGCCCCGCGCCACCGAGGTTGTCGTTCCGCTGCCACCAGATCGATCCGCCGAGCCAGACCTCCTCCATCCAGTCGGCGTGACGCGGCAGGAGCGCGAGCGGCGCGAAGAACGCGCGCCCGATGATCGCCGGCCGATGATCCAGGTTCTTGAAGTCCTGCCCGTCGCCGTTGAACACGCCGAGGTACCAGCGCCCCGAGCGGCGCGGCAGCTCGCCGAACAGCATCGCGCCCGCGTCGCGCGCCGCCGGCACGACGAAGCGCACCGTCGACGACTTCTCCATGAAGTCGGTGAAGTTCTCCGACGTCTGGTTCTCCAGCGTGAACGGCGTGAAGAACTGCCCCGCCTCGAGCTTGAGGTACGGCAGGTAGTTCACCACCACCGAGCCGTCGGTGATGGTGGCGTACTGGCCGGGCGTCGCCAGGTTGGCGAACTCCGCCTCGATGCGGAAGTCGAGGTGGCGCGCGATGGTGCCGGCGAGGCCGATGCGCGCGCGGCGGATGAACACGGTGTCGCGCAGCGACGCGCGCGGATCGGCAGCGCTGTTGGGCACCACGCCCGCGGGCGCCGGCGGCCGATTGAGGAAGTTGTACCAGTCGACGTTGACGCGCCCCTTCGGCACGAGCACGAACCAGCTGTGGCGATCGCGCAGGAAGAAGTTGCGGTCGGAGTAGCCGGCGATCGGCGCGCTCGATTCCGGATCGGCCGGGCCGACGGCCTCGGGGTTGACCGCCAGCCAGCGGCGCGCGCCCGGCTTCAGGTGGTGGCCGTCGGCGGGCAGCTCGGCGGCGCGCTGCAGCGTCTCGAGCAGCGCCTCCTGCGCGCGCACCTTCTCCTCGAGCCGGCGCTGGCGCGCGAGCAGGTCATCGATGCGCGCGTCGCCGCTCGACGGCGCACGCGGCGCGTCTTCGGCCTCGGCGCGCGCCGGAGACGCGGCCCCGATGAGCGCCAGCATCGCAACCAGCCGCAGCCCGCGAGCTGAGCTCATCATCGCGTCCTCATCCTCGCAACTCCCGTCGTTCCCGCGCTCATCGCTTCACCTCGCTCGTTTCGCTCGCCTCGCTCACGGCGCGCTCGGCGTACTCGGCGCTTCTTCGGCCTGGGCGCGCGAGCGCCATCATCGCAACCAGCCGTAGCCCGCGAGCTGCGCTCATCGCGTCCTGGTCCTCGCAACTCCCGTCGTTCCCGCGCTCATCGCTTCACCTCGCTCGCCTCGCTCACGACGCGCTCGACGCGTCTTCGCCCTCGGCGCGCGCCGAGGATTGCCGCCAACCGCGCCGGTGAAATGAGGCCATCGCGTCCTCGTCGTTGTAGCTCCCGTCGTGCCCACGATCATCGCTTCGCCTCGCTCATCTCGCCCACCTCGCGCAACGTGCGCAGCGTCGTCGGCGAAAAGCTCGGCGCGGAGAGCGGCGAAGCGGCCCGCGCCGCAGCGACGCAGTAGCGGCGCCACAAGGATCGATCGCACGCCGCTCGCGCCGAGCTCATCGCGTCCTCGCCGCCGTAGCTCCCGTCGTTCCCGCGCTCATCGCTTCACCTCGCTCACCTCGCTCACCTTCGCTCACGGCGCGCTCGGCGCGTCTTCGGCCTGGGCGCGCGGGAGGCGCGGCCCAGATGAGCGCCAGCATCGCAACCAGCCGCAGCCTGCGACATGAGCTCATCGCGTCCTCGTCTCGCAACTCCCGTCGTTCCCGCGCTCATCGTTTCACCTCGCTCGCCTCGCTCACCGCTCACCTCGCTCACGGCTCTCACCTCGCTCACGGCGCTCACCTCGCGCGTCTCGCTCACCTCGCGCAGCGCGCGGGCGCGGCGTCGTCGGCGGGAAGCTCGGCGAGGAGAGCGGCGAAGCGGGCCACGCCGCAGCGGCGCAGCAGGATCGATCGCACGCCGCGCTTGTTGGCGAGCCGCCGCGCCAGCAGCACCGCGCCGTGGCTGTTCACGTCGGTCACGATCACCACCAGCTGCGCGCGGTCGATGAGCGACTCGAGCGTGGTCGAGCCGCGCCCCGCCATGTGGCCCGAGTGGAACTCCACGACGTGCCCGGCGCGCTCGCCCAGCCGCACGAAGTCGGCCTCGCTGCGCTCCACGCCGCCGATCAGCCCGATGTGCATGGGCTGCTCATCCGTGAAAACGGACGCCGGCGAATGTCCGTCCGTTTCTCCGTCGTGCGCTGCTTGCTCATGAGTCGACATATATCCGTTATAACGGATGCCTGTCAAGATGACGGATATCGATTTTTTATGTCCGTGATTACGGACGCCGACGCGCGCGAGCGGATACGCTGCCGGTCGGCCGATCCGCGGGCTCAGCCGGTCGCGTCGGCGTACGTCATCACGAGGTACATGACCGCCTCTTCGCGCCCGCGGTTGCGGTAGACGTGCGGGGCGTCGGCCTCGAACAGGATGGCGTCGCCGGTGTCGAGCGCGTGCCGCTTGCCGCCCGTCTCGATCTCGACCGTCCCGGCGGTGACCACCAGGTTCTCGACGGTGCCCGGCGGGTGCGCCTCGGCCTTCTCGGTCGCCCCGCCCGCCAGCCGCAGCTCGTAGAACTCCACGCGCCGCGGCTCGTCGACGGGAAACAGCGCGCGCGAGCTGAACTGCCGATCGCGGTTGGTGAGCAGCTTGGCGTCGCCCGCGCGCAGCACCAGCGTCCCCGCCTGGCTGTGCGCCGTGATCAGCGCCGAGAAGGTGACCCCCAACCCGTGCGCGATCTTCCACAGCACATTGATGGTAGGCGCGCTCTGCCCGAGCTCAATCTGCCCCAGCATGGCGCGGCTGACGCCGACCTGCTGCGCCAGCTTCTCGAGCGACCACCCGCGGCGCACGCGGAGGCGGCGAAGGTTTTCACCGACGACGGGGGCGAGATCGCCGGCGGCGGAGGCGGCGGCGGAGGCGGAGGTCGGATCGGGGTCGCGGGAGGGGGGGCGGCGGCTTTTGGATCCGGTGGTCATGGTGGGGGTAATATCCGTGATAGCGGATGCGGGGTCAAGGAATCCGTGGTGGCGGATGTCTGTCTTTAGTGGGGGTGGTGGCGCGCTGCTCGCGCGACTGAGGGGGTGGTGCTCTGGCGTGGGGGGATCATTGGCTGGTGAGGGGTGAAAGGATGGGCGTGCGCGGTTGAGGGCTCGTGCGGCACCAGACGATGGGCGTGCATGAGAGGAGCGTCGCCGCGCTGGAGGGGTCTGGCTGGTGACGGGCTTACTTGGGGTGGAGGCGCGTGCTTGCCGTCGCTGCGGCGACGGCTTTCGGGTGGGGGCGGGCTCGGCGCCAGCCGACGGAGAGCATCCACGTCTCGGGCGCGGCGGTCAGATCGGTGACTGCCCACGACGAGAATGGATCGAGACCGCGGCGAATGAGACGGTGCTTCTCTGCGTTGGTGCGGACGTAGTTGAGCGCGTGCGCCACTTGCGTCGGCGTCTTTAGAATGTCTGCGAAATA
>Ga0070741_10006701_pt1 | contig 24516 bp, 17 predicted proteins | sample Coa_R1_4_FD_66440 | JGI IMG/M metagenome (GOLD analysis project Ga0070741, IMG submission 66440) | Surface soil microbial communities from Centralia Pennsylvania, which are recovering from an underground coalmine fire - Coalmine... | ecosystem: Environmental > Terrestrial > Soil > Unclassified ...
GATGGCCATTTTGCCTGAGTGGCGCTCAATCGACAGTCTTGTTGTGCGCGATTTCTATCACCGTTACACCGTCGACGAGCACACACTGGTAGCCCTCCAAGTTGTCGATGACATTTTGGCAAATAAGCCCGAAACCCCGGCTCGTTTTCATGATTTCTTGATCGATCCCAACGAGCACGCGATCCTGCGGCTGGCACTACTGTTACACGACATCGGTAAGGGAACAAAACCGGGCGACCATGTGCAAGGTTCGCTCGAAACAGCCGGCCTAATTTTAGAGCGCATGCAGGCGCCTGCCGATGTCCAGGACTCTGTCGTATTTTTGATTGAGCATCATTTGGATCTTTCGCTGATCATGAACGGGCGCGACTTAGAAGATCCGGCTACGGCGCGTTTTTTGACTTCGCGTATTCCCACGCAGGAGGATCTGCGCCGCCTCACGCTTATGACTTATGCGGATATCTCGGCGGTAAACGCAACATCTATGACGCCGTGGCGGCTGGAGCAGCTTTGGCGCGTTTACAGTACGGGTTTAGAACAACTGGTGCGCGAATTGGAAACGGACCGTATTCACGAAGCGAGCCACGATGTTCCTGCTTGGGTGCACGATCGTGAAATGGCGGCGTTCCTGGAAGGATTTCCGAAGCGCTATGTGCGGACACATACGCGCGAAGAGATTGAACATCATTTCGATCTGGCACAAAAAATTCGCCGCGAAGGCGTTGCAGTAGAGATCACGCGAGAGGCCGGAGCTTATTTGTTGGCTGTTTTGGCTCAGGACGAACCAGGACTCTTTGCCTCCTTATGCGGCGCTTTAGCGGGCTTCGGGATGAATATCGTCAAGGCGGAGGCATCCTCTAACGCGCGCGGCCACGTGCTTGATTTGTTCCGCTTCACAGATCCGATGCGCACGCTGGAACTCAATCCCGGCGAGATCAACCGACTAGAGTGGACGATTGTCTGTGTTGTCAGGCATTCGGTTGAAGTGCGAGATCTCTTAAAGCGGAGGCGTGCGCCGCGCGTTCGGACTGAGACAGCAATTACACCCTCCGTCTGTTTTAATAATGACGCCTCCGACTTAGCGACGCTTGTCGATTTCGTCGGACAGGATCGGCCGGGGTTGCTCTACGATTTGACCTGTGCCATTTCCGCCGCCGGATGCAATATCGAACTGGTGATGATCGACACCGAAGCACATAAGGCAATCGACGTTTTTTACATCACGCGAAACGGAGTCAAACTAAACGCGGTCTGGCGGGAACGCTTGGAGAGAGAGTTGCTCCAAGCCGCGGATAGGAGCTAAGGGGTATTACAATCGGTCCGAAATGTCGGATCTCTTTCGGTTGGACGGGAAGCTCGCTGTAATCACCGGTGGTGCGAGTGGAATTGGCGAGGCGACAGCCCGTCTCTTTACGGCGACCGGCGCGCGCGTGATTATCGCCGATCTGGATGAGCGGCGCGGGCGTGATCTGGCAGCCGGTTTAATTGACGCAGAGTTTCGCCGATGTGATGTAACCGATGAAAAAAGTCTCGGGCAGCTTTTAGAAGGACTAACTCATCTCGACATTCTGGTGAATTCGGCCGGCATCGGGCTGGTCGGAAACGTGCAAGAGACAGAACTGGACGATTTCAAACGCCTCTTGCGCGTGAATGTTGAAGGGACCTTCCTGGCCGTCAAGGCGTCTTTGGATTTGCTTATGCGGGTTCGCGGCTCCATCGTGAACATCGGCTCAGTAGCTGGCCTGGTGGGTGTAAGGCGAAGGTTCGCATATTGTACGACCAAGGGCGCAGTGATCGCCATGACCAAGCAGTTAGCAGTGGACTACCCCACACAGATTAGGGTGAATTGCATTGCGCCGGGGACCGTTGATTCACCTTTTGTGGAAGCTTACTTGGAGCGGTATCACAAACACGAGAAAGAAAAGATTCGAATTGAACTAAATGAGAGACAGCCCGTCGGACGAATGGGTAGACCTGACGAAATTGCCGCCTTGGCGCTATACATTTGCTCAGCGGCTGCCGATTTTATGAATGGATCAATCATCACCATTGATGGCGGCTGGACGGCCGCTTAAGGGTGGATAACGGATGGATGAAGAATTCTTTAAGTTCTGAAGAATGTTTTAGTTGACGTGATTAACCGAACTACTTACGATATAAGTAATCTGCATTGCACGGTCTCAAACTGCGTGTATGTGGTTTGAGGTGGGCGGGTGTCTTGTGATCGCTTAAAAGATGCCTGCTGATGTTTGATGGGTACCGAAAATCTAAAAGGTTGCTGAATGGACCTTAGTCTTATTCGCCGAGTTAGTTTATCCGCCGCGGGCCTGATCGCCCTCGGCTCCGGCCTGAGTTTACAGGCGGCCGCAACCGTTTCTACTTCCACTTCTACTACTCCGGTTCATCGCAAGAAGCATAAGAAGAGAGTGGTGACGCCGTCGTCGGAGGTGGTAGTCGCAGCGAAGACGAACCGCGTTGTTCCTCGAACCAATACCCAGGCGGGTTTGCTGCACACGGACGTGGCTACGACACGTAAGGTCGCTGTTGCGCGGCGCCGAACGCGAGGCAAGGTTTTCTTCAATCCCTGGACAGAGCCGACATATGCCGATTCCACAGTTGGAGATTCGGTCGACGGCGAAGATCCGGTAATTCGCAAGGCGGCGCTGGATGCGCTCGGGCCGTACAACGGCTCGGTCGTTGTGGCTGATGCTCAATCGGGGCGTATCCTGAGCATCGTCAATCAGAAACTCGCGCTCAAAGGCGCATTTCAGCCTTGCTCCACCGTTAAGATGGTGGTCTCCTTTGCGTCGTTGAGCGAAGGCATCATCGGTTCGACGACAAGAGTTAGCCTGACTCGCCGCTACAGCATGGACTTAACCCAGGCGTTAGCGCGCTCCAACAATCTTTACTTTGCAAAGCTGGGGCAACAACTGGGATTCGACCGCGTCGAAAAATACGGTAAGCTCTTTGGCCTGGGTGAAAAAGCAGGACTCGACATTCCCGGTGAGGAAGCCGGTTCTTTGACTTCTGAAGTGCCGACCACCGGAGTCGGCATGATGACAAGCTTCGGCGACGGAATCCGCCTGACACCGCTGGAGTTGACCAGCATCGTGACAACAATCGCCAACGGTGGCACTATGTACTACCTGCAGTATCCGCGCACTCAGGAAGACATTGATAAATTCGTCCCTCGCATTAAGCGTGAATTGGAAATTTCGAGCTTCGTTCCGCAGGTCAAGGCGGGCATGCTGGGCGCGGTGGAGTATGGAACGGCGAGACGCGCCAACTTCGATCCGACAGAAGAGATTTTCGGTAAAACCGGAACTTGCACGGACACAGCGCAGCCCGGCGTTCACCTTGGATGGTTCGGTTCGTTTAGCGATGTGGGCAAGAACAAACTTGTGGTGGTTGTCCTACTTACGGGTGGTCGAGGAATCAGCGGGCCAATCGCCTCCAGCGTAGCCGGGAACGTCTACCATAATCTGGCTCTTCAACATTACCTGGGCACAGAGCAAGCTTCGACGACGGTAATACCCACCGCTTTCGTCTCACCCGCACCTACGGACCGGTGACAGACGAAGGTTGCGCAGCTAACTGATAGAGTATAGTGCGCGACGATGATCTTACCGGTTTCCCATACCTCTGCGTTACTGCTGCTGATTGCGTCCCTAATCTGTCTTGGATGCTGGGTAAACACGTTCAAGGCCGCCGGCCCGCGCTGGCGCTTCGAGTTGTTTTCGATCGACTTTTCAATAGGCGCCGTGTTTTTGGTTGTTTTGGCAGCATTCACGCTTGGCACACTTGGCTCGGACCTAGGTTTTAGCGATCGGATACTTGTTGCCGGACGCACCGCTCAAGGCTTGGCTATTATTGCCGGCGGAGTCTTCAATTTAGGCAACATGCTGCTGCTGGCGGCTGTATCCCTGCTTGGAATCACAACTGCGTTCCCATTAAGTGTAGGTGTCGCGCTAATCGTTAGTAGCTGCCTTCACTTCCGGTCTACCAACATGGTTTATCTGATCGTTGGCTCGGTGGTAATGCTTGCGGCAGTGTTGTTCGAGATTCGCTCGGCGCAACTGCATGAGCCTGTGACAGCCAGCAAGAAAGATTCGACGCTGTCCCATTCCCCCCAACCGGCAACAACGGTTGCACGAGCCGCAAACGACAACTCGCGGAGGAACGCTCGCTCATCCAAGCCCGCGTCGCCAACATTGAACTCCAAACACAGGAAACGGTCTATGCGAGGAATCGTTGCGGCGATTATTAGTGGCGTCGCGCTAGGATGCTTCCCGCTCGTTCTGCAGAACTGCGTGCCCGGCGATCTGGGTTTAGGGGCTTACGCAGCTATGCTGCTGTTCGGTATTGGACTACTAGTTTCCACAATTGTGTACGATCTCTATTTCTTGAACATCGCCATCGAAGGCTCGCCGCTCACATTTGGCGCTTATTTCAGGGGCACGGCGCGGCAACATATTTTGGGCATTACCGGTGGAGTAATCTCCTCGGCGGGTTTGTTGGCTGCTTTATTGGCGGTCGGGGTACCTGCCTCGGCGAACGTGCCGTCCATGCTAACTGTGATTTTGCCGCTGCTTTCCGTGCCTCTCGCGTTCTTTTTCGGTACGGCGACGTGGAAGGAATTAGCCTTCGTGCCCAGAGCGAAAGCGTCTATTGTTACCGGCATCGCGCTATTCATCGGCAGTCTGATACTTCTCTCATTTGGCTTCACGCAATAGCCGCGTCAGAAGCCGAGTTGGGTTTTCAAAAAATCTAAAACACTTTTATCGGCGAGACCTCCCTGGGCCAGAGTTGCCGATCCGCCTCCACGACCGCCTGCGCGCGATAAGGCATCCTTGAGTAGCGCGCCGGCGTTGATGCCCGAATCTGGAGAGCACGCTAACAGAACTCCTGGCGGTTCAGTTCCGGTGATAAGCGCCAGAGCTTTCGGAAGCTTAGCAAAAGATTGCGCTTTTATGCGACTTGCCTCATCAATAGTTTGCACTTGTAGCGTTAAGCGGCGGATTCCATCGCTCGACGGAACAGCGTCACGGTAAGTTTGCTCGCCGTCTCGCCGTGCGAGTTCGGACACAAGACGCTGCTGTGTTTTTTCTGCCTCTGAAAGGCGATCTCTCATGCTACCGAAATATTCGGGAAGTTTGTCCCAGGCGGCTGAGGCAATTCGGGACAATTCAGCCAGAGTGCGATGCTTCTGTTTCGAATGCCGCAGTGCCCTGCCACCGCAGACGAACTCGGCACGCATGTGTCCGCGCACCCGCTCGCAGCGCAACACCTGAATAGGCCCAAGCTCGGCGGTAGAACGTACGTGTGTGCCGCCGCACGCGCTTCTATCCACACCGTTGATCTCGATAACTCGCAGTGTCCCAGTTCGACCGCTCGCCTTTCGCAGCCCTTGCACGGAATTGGCGTCTTCGAAGAGAATGTTCACTGGACGCGCTTCCCAAACAATGGAGTTTACGCGCTGTTCGACGTGGTCTATCTGAGATGCCGACAGATCCTTCACTGAGAGCTCAATGCTCGAAACTTCCGGCCCCATGTGAAAACTGAGCGTCTGGGCATCGAGCAATTCCACGAATACCGCAGACAACAAATGTTGGCCGGTGTGCTGCTGCATGTGGTCATAGCGGCGAGACCAATCGAGGCGAGCCTCCAGCGCACTGCCGTTTAGAGGTTCGGCAAGTAGGTGCGCAATACGATCTCCTTCGTCGATAACATCAATGACCTCCTGGCTGCCTAATGTCCCGACATCGTGCGGCTGGCCGCCCGAGGTTGGATAGAAAGCGGTGGATTCCAGGTAGACGCGACGGCCGTTTTCGGTTGAATCGACCACGCGAACAGGGAATTTCGAAATGTAACAATCTTGGTAATAGAGCCGGTTCGTGCTCACGAATTAAGATGTAGCATCTTGATGCGCGAGTAACGCATCCAGATAAGGGACAATAGGGCTAAGTGTCGATTCGCGAACAGATACGGGCAATTAAGCGGGAGGATCCGGCCGCGAAAAGCAGCCTGGAGATCTTGCTTTGTTATTCAGGGCTGCACGCGGTTTGGTTCCACAGAGTGGCGCATTGGCTCTACCGGCGCAAGCTATACGTGTTGGCACGGTTAGTGTCGCAATATTCTCGTTTTCTGACGGGAATTGAGATTCATCCGGGCGCCAAGCTGGGCAAGCGTTTGTTTATCGATCATGGACTGGGTGTGGTCATTGGTGAAACGGCCGAGATTGGCGATGATGTATTGCTATATCAAGGCGTTACGCTCGGCGGTACAGGCAGTCAGCGCGGGAAGCGGCATCCGACGATCGGCGATCGCGTGGTGATTGGGACCGGAGCGGCTGTGCTCGGAAACATTATGCTTGGCGACGACGTGAAAGTCGGCGCCGGTTCGGTGATCGTGCATTCAGTTCCGGCAGGATCGACTGTTGTCGGCATTCCGGGTAAAGTCGTTAAGGGGCGAGCTGAAGCGCTCGGCACGCTGGAACATGGACGTGTTGCCGAATGCGCGGAAACCGAAGTAGCGGATCTCGAGCAGATGAATGATCGCATTCGCGAACTAGAAGCGCTATTGCGGTTGTTGCTTGAGGAGCGAGTCGGCGAAGGCCGCGGTTAATCGGGCACAGGTAAGAGATAGCTCCGACCGAAATGCCAAAAGGCTGGCCCGCCTAAAATGACAGCCAAAATCAGCATCGGCCATTGTAGTGTCGGAGCAACAACGACGCGGGTTGGCAGCGTGAACGAGACCGGCTGAAACACAACCCACACGAAAACCAGGTTGATCACTTGCAGCCCGAGCAGCACGAGTGCCAGAACGCGTGGCGCGGCAAGCACAAATCCGATTAAGCCGAGTGAGAGTAAAAAGATATCTGCGTAGGAGCCATGTTCCGTCACCGTTTGGGCGGGACCGAACAAAACTACGCACCAGACGAGTAGGTTGAGTGCCGCCGCGCCAACCATCATGCCAGCATGCGGCAGTTTTGCACTAACACCTGCCATCCAGAGCACAAGCGCAAGGATCACACCCAAGGTGAGCACGCCTATCGCCTCCGGGACGTATTCGCGTTCTGCGACACGTACGCCTCTCCAAAAAGGCCCGGCACCGACAATCGTTTCGATGTTGGACCACTTATTTTGCAGAACGGTTTTCAGGGTAAGACGACCATAGGCATCTCCAATCGCTTGAACGGTGCTACGTGCATCCGGCTCCATCACTCCAGCCAAATGCATCTTTAGAAGACGATTGCCGGGCGGATCGTAGAGTTTTTGATACAGAGTCCAGGGCACGAAGCAAATGGCAACCATCACTAGCGCTATGGCGGCGTACTTCAGCCTCCATAGATCTCTTCGAATAATTAGAAAGACGGCAATCGCCGGTGCGCTAAAAACGCTGCCAGGGTGTGCTAATGCAGCGAATGTGAAACTGAGTGCCGCAAGTATCATCTCAATCCGCGTAAGCGGTCGTCGGTCCAGCGCAGCGCGCGAGAGAATGGCAAATACAAAGAAAATGAACGTGGCTGCCAAGAGCTTCGGCCAGACGTAGACGCTGTTATAGAACAAAAATCCGGAGAACGCGAGCAGGCCGAGGACTTGCGTTATCGATCGTCTGCTGACGCCAAGCGTGCCTAGAAAGCTCCAGATGCCGCAAACCCAGAGGCACTGCAGTAACGTGCCGAGAACCTGGTATTGCAGAAATGTGTTTCCTGCGACGCGCAAAGGCCGCTGCAGCAGGAAAATGCCCGCTTGAAGCGGAGGCCGGTCGCTACTCAGCCAGTCGCCACAACAGAACGGGCGAATGGGAGCACGATCGTAAATCCGCTCAGCGAAAATGAACGGAATTATGTTGTCGCCCGGTCGCGTTTCTGGAAAAAACCGGACGTTTGCGACGTCCACTCCAGCCCGAATTGGATTCACGAAAAGATACAGCAGGCTGAGATAGAACAATGACAGGCAAAACGTATAGGCCAATGGAACGATGAATTCCGAACGGAGAAAAAAAACAGCATTTTTTTGTTTGATCCTAAACAACACCCCCACAAAGGAGGCCGCTAGCAGTCCATACGAAAAAATTTGGCCGGCCGGTTTACTGGCGAGGTAAATCCAAAACGCCAGGTATCCGAAAGCAGAGCTGGTGGTAATCGTGGCGATAAGGGAATAAGCGGGAGAGAGATCGCATTTGCGCGAGACCGCTAATATGATTGTCAAGCCGGGCAACAAAAACAGAAGCAGCTCCGCGGCGCAGAGCAACGTAATCAAGAGCGCCGGCACAGGCTAGCGCCCGTTACTTCACAAATCCGAATTTTTTTAGATCCGGCGCAGGCAGCGGTTCGTTGAATTGAGTCTGCTCGAAGGTCTCTTTCACCTGGCCGTCATCGAGCGCTACACCGAATGGTGGATCGACAAACGGAAACGCTTTTCTGAGCTTGGCCGTTTCCAGACTGGTATCCGCTTTAAGATGAGTGTCGCCTAAAAAATCCTTTACGAACTGTGGATCATGCGTTGGAACACCGATAATCTCCGTGCTGCCCCAATTCAGCGTCGACATAAACTTGGCCGCGGCCAAACAGTGGGAACATTCGGGGTCGTAGAAAAACAGGAAAACCTTGCCGTGCGTCAGGTCTGCAGGCTTGCCATTCACAACCACGGGATTCGGCACTTGTACGTTGTGGCGCATGGCCGCATTTACGCCAAAGCTTGCGCCGGCCAAAACCACCAGCGAGATGAATGCAAGGGGCATTCCCTTTAGAGTCGTCACAAGCGGCGACCAAAGAAAAGCGAGCACACCAAAAAGGAGAAACACCGCATCGCTAATGAAAAATCCAGGACCGACAGTTCGCTTGATGATTGGAAAGCAACTACACTCGTGCCCAACCAAGACGTTGTAGTGATAACCAATCCAGCTGATAAAAAAGATCATCAGCGCAGAGCCAAGCAGTCCACCCCAACGCCGGAATTTGCGCGTGAACAGCAGGAATGCGGCGAAGACTTCCAGTGTGCCCAGAACGGATGCGCCCAAAACACCCAGGCCTGCGGGCACTTGCGCCTGTTCCAAGAGCTCGCCGGATTGAAACGGCTGTAGGATCTTCCAACCGCCCGATACTAGATAAATGATCCCGAGCAGAATCGCGCAGACGGCTGCGACGTTTACTTTCCAGGACGACCTTTGTTCACTTGCCTCATAGCGAGTGCTCAATGGAAAATCGGACGTTGCCGGCAAAAAGAAACTCCTCGATGTGAACAATTGTATCCTGGCAACATCTCTATTTTGCGTACATCAATCTTCTCTATTCCGGCCATTATTCTGTCTGGCCTCGCTTGGGCAGCACCTGTGAACGATTCTCAAAAGCTCGACAGTGAGGTGAAGAATATTACCGAATCCGCCATTCTGATCGACACTCACAACGACATTCCGAGTTTCACCGTCGATGGCGCTGACATCGGCAATTCGCCGAAAAACCATACCGACATTCCTCGACTGCGAGCAGGAGGTGTGGGCGCGGTGTTCTTCTCGGTTTATGTGGCGGCGACCTACGTAAATGGAAATCATTCCGCAAATCGCGCGTTGCAGATGATCGACACGGTCTATCACGACGTTCTTGATCGCTATCCAGACACGTTCACGCTAGCCTTGACGGCACACGACATTGAGGAGGCTCATCGCGAGCACAAGATTGCGGCATTGATGGGCCTTGAGGGCGGGCATGCAATTGAGGACAGCCCGCGCCTGCTCCGCGATTACTATCGGCTTGGAATTCGCTACATGACGCTGACGCACTGGAATACGAATGGCTGGGCCGATTCGTCAGGCGATATTAACAACCGGGATGTTGCTCATCATAATGGACTGACGCAACAAGGCAAAGACATTGTGCGGGAAATGAACCGGCTCGGCATGATGGTGGACATCAGCCACGTTGCCGACAAGACTTTTTACGATGCTCTTGAAACCAGCGAAGCGCCGCTCATTGCGTCACATTCCTCCTGTCGCGCCGTGACTAATGCACCGCGCAACATGACGGACGATATGATCCGCAAACTGGCCGCCAAAGGCGGAGTGATTCAAATTAATATTAATTGTGGGTTCGTTTCGCAAAAATCGGCCGATGCGCCGAAGGATGCCCCTGTAAGGGCGACGCTCGCCGACGTCGTGGCGCACATTGACCATGCGCGTCAAGTTGGTGGAATCGACGCCGTTGGTATCGGTACTGACTTCGACGGAATTACGTGCACGCCCGAAGGGCTGGACGACGTGTCAAAATTTCCCAACCTAACGCGCGCGTTGTTGGAAAAGGGCTATTCGCCAAACGACGTCAAGAAAATCTATGGCGAGAACACTCTACGCCTGATGCGCCGAGTTGAGAAAGTTGCTCAAGAGATGCAGCAGGCACATCGTTAGTGCTATAGATCTTCGTGTTTCTTTGCCTCTTGCCAGAGATCTTCCATACGGTCGAGCGGTGTTTCAGTGAGAGTAGCTCCGCTTGCTGCAACTTCGCGTTCGACGAAGCTGAATCGACGCCGAAAGCGCACATTTGTTTTTCTGAGCGCCTGTTCCGGATCCACTCCCAGAAAACGCGCCAGATTTACCAAAGTAAATAGCAGGTCGCCCACTTCTGCTTCGATATGTTCGTGATCCCCAGTCGCTCGGGCACGCACTAGTTCAGCCGCTTCCTCCTGTAATTTTTCGATAACGCCGCTGATATTGGGCCATTCAAAGCCAACACTTGCGGCTTTTTTGCTGATTTTGTCGGCCTCGACAAGGGCCGGCAAGCTCCGTGGAACAGATTCGAGCAACAGCGCGTCTGCTCGACTTCCTTGCCCCTCTTTCTCCTGCTTCTTGATTTCATCCCACCTGTGCTTTACGTCTTCCGCTGTATCAGCAGTGGCATCGCCGAAGACGTGCGGATGACGCCGCACAAGCTTTTCATTAATCGCTTGAAGTGAATCGGCTATGTCGAAGCGTTCTTCGTCTTTCGCCATCTGAGCAAAGAAAACCGGCTGGAGCATTAAATCGCCGAGCTCTTCTTTGAGTCCGTCCCAATCGCGCTCGTCAATAGCATCCATCACTTCGTAGGTCTCTTCAAGCAGATACGACTTTATGGTGTCGAATGTTTGCTTGCGATCCCAGGGGCATCCGCCCGGCGCGCGCAGCCGGTCCATGATTCCTACTAGTTCCGTAAATCGCTCGCCTGCTTCTTTACCTCTGTCGGTCACGTATGTCCCCGGTCCGACTATAACCGGTGCGGGTCAAATTATAAGAGCGATCGCGAACGTTTATAAGAGCGATCGCGAACGTTTCAACGGTATGATTGAAAGCTTGTTAATCAATATGATCCGGAAGGCATCGCTTGTTCTATATATCGTTCTTTTCAGCAGTTGTGCCACGTTCGCACAGGAGACGCCGACCGAGCGTCAGGCCGCGCACGATGTCATCGCGAAACTGAATGCATTGGAGCAATCTCTTAATATCCCCGCGCTAGTTGCGCAGTTAACGGCGCCTAATGCGCAACGCGACAAAGTGGTGGCACGGGCAAAACAGCTCATGGATTCCGAGATGCTCGCATTGGGCGATCAAATAACCCGCGATCCCGAGATTGGCTTCAAAGAAGATCGGGCGGTTCGCATTCTCACTCAGCGCCTGAGGCAATACCGTTTTGAGCCAGAGATCGGCATTGCCGACCTGCGCACGGCATTTGTTGCCAAATACAAGCGGAAAGTGGATATTCCAAATAGTTCGGGGCCGAATCTTGGAATCATTTTGGAATACGATGCTCTGCGCGGAACGAAGGGCGCTTTTCACGGTGACCAGCACAGCACGCAAGGCCCGATAGGAATGGCCGCGGCTATTGCGATTGCAGAGTATTTGGACGCGAATAAACTGCCGGGCACGGTCACTGTATTTGGAACACCGGGGGAAGAGATGATGCCCCCGGTTGCCAAAACCGTAATGTTCGACGCAGGGGTGTTCCGCGGCATTGACGTGCTGATGCGCAGCCACTCAGCGGGAGCGACGACTCGGCCGGCCGCAGGTTTTGGTACCTGCTGCTTGAATATCGACGGAGTGAAATATACTTTCAGCGGCGCCCCGGCTCACCAGATGACGCCCTGGGCTGGGAGAAACGCGCTCGAAGCCGTCATTCATCTGTTCAACAATATTGACAGCGTGCGCGCTTCTATGCGCCCTGAGGCTCGAATTCAAGGGGTTATTGTCGAAGGCGGCGCAGCGCCCAACGTAGTTCCAGACCGGACCGTAGCAGACTTTTATATCCGCTATCCGGATGAAGTTTATCTACAGCAGGTGCGTCAGTTCGTGGATGATGCAGCCAAGGCTGCCGCGCTCTCGACGGGAACCAAGGTAAAGATCGACAACTATGGGCGACTGCGTGACGGCATTTCAATCGCAACGTTAGCTGAACCTGCTTTTGCCTACATGAAAATGTATGGGGCAACGGGCATTATTGCCGAACCGGGAAAGCCGCAAGGCTATGAAGAGACCGGAAGTGTTTCGCGTGAGATTCCCGGCATAGGCTTCAGCGCGAAAACCTCGAACGCTGCCAATCATACTTATCAAATGGAAGCCGATGCACTGACCGACGTCGGCCACAACGGATTTCTTACTGACGCCGAATCAATGGCCGCTCTGCTCTTCGACGTCGCGACGCGTCCTGACTATCTCCAAAAGGTGAAAACAGAATTTTCGGGCGTCAAAGCTCTATTCGCTGAATATCAAGCCGATCTGGAAAAGGCATATCCAGAACCCGCTGTACCCGAACCGAAGTAGCGGAGACTTTCCATGTCATACATGGCTCTCTCTCCTTAGCTCTGAACCTGCACATTCGTGCCTACGAGATCGATTTTCTAAAGTCGAAGGATAGAATTTGTGTCGATGGCGCACACGCGGCGGGATTTTTTGTATGCGGCAGCGACAGCAGTAGGAATAACGGCTGCCGAGGATCATAAACAGCGTTCCACACCTCATATTTCTATAATTAACGAGCTTCAAGATCCGGCTGTCTGTTGGGCTGTGGAGCATTTGCGTGAGATGATCGGGCAGCATGCCGGCGAGCCCGACGTTTATGTGGTTGTGGAATGCAGGGAAACAGTTGCAGAAGCTTTTCAGATCACGCAAGCTAAACGTTCCGGCAAGCCGGCGATACAGATTCGCGCTTCAGATGCTCGGGGCCATGTTTACGGGTTGTTAGAAATTGCAGATCGAATTCGATTTGGCAGCAACATATTCGTCGATGTTTCGGATGCACCGGCAAATCGTATTCGGAGTATTTCACGCGCCTTTGTGAGTGAGATTGAGGATAAGCCATGGTTCTATGACAAGACCTTCTGGCGCGAATATCTGACCATGCTCGCCGGCAATAGGTTCAATCGGTTCGCACTGACCTTTGGTTTGGGTTACGACTTTCCGCGCGGAGTGGTCGGCGATTATTTCCACTTTGCTTATCCCTATTTCGTCGATGTTCCGGGTTACGACGTGCATCCCGTGCCGCTTGCGACGGGCGAGCGCGAACGAAATCTTGAGACTCTCAGATTCATCAGCGAAGAGGCCGCGCTTCGGGGACTGCAATTTCAACTCGGGTTGTGGACTCATGCCTACGCGTGGACGGACAGTCCGAATGCGCAGCATCGGATCGAAGGCCTAACACCGAACACCCAGGGACCGTATTGCCGGGACGCAATGGCCCTATTGCTTAAGAGCTGTCCGGCTATTAGCGGCGTAACAATGCGTGTGCACGGCGAAAGCGGTATTCCAGAAGGTAGTTATGCATTCTGGCAAAACGTATTCGACGGCATTGTTCAGAGCGGGCGCAGGATCTCAATAGACTTGCATGCGAAAGGATTGGACCCTGCCCAATTGGACATCGCGTTTCGTACAGGCATGCCAGTCAGCATTTCGCCTAAATATTGGGCGGAACACATGGGCTTGGGATACCACCAGGCCTCCATTCGCGAACTGGAAATGCCAAAACCAGGCGCGAAGGTGGAAGGAACGTTCGCTGTCAGCGAGGGTTCACGACGCTTTCTTCGGTATGGATATGGCGACCTATTCCAGCAGCACCGTAAGTACGACGTGTTATTTCGTATGTGGCCGGGCACGGAACGGTTGTTGCTTTGGGGCGACCCTGTTACTGCCGCCGCATATGGGCGCGCATCGTCATTTCAAGGAGCGGCGGGTGTGGAGATCTGCGAGCCTTTATTCTTCAAGGGGCGTCAGGGCTCAGGACTTGACGGTGGCCGCTGTGCCTATAAGGATCAATCTCTCAATCCACGCTTTGATTTCGAGAAATATCTCTACACGTATCGCCTCTGGGGACATCTTCTGTATAACCCGAATGCTGATGCCGAGAACTGGCGGCGTTATTTGCGTTCCGAGTTTCAGGACGCGGCGAATTCAGTAGAGATCGCCTGCGCGAATGGAAGCAAGGTGCTTCCGCTCTTCACCACTGCGAGACTGCCTTCCGCTTCCAATTTGGGTTGTTGGCCTGAGATGTACACCAACATGCCGATTGTGGAGCACGGCGCGCCGGTACCGTATAGCGATACTGTTGTGCCCAAACGGCTAGGAACGGTAAGCCCGCTGGACCCTCAATTGTTTTCGACGATCGAAGAGCACGCTGCTGACTTATTGTTCGATCAAAAGAACGGGAAGTATTCGCCGGTGGAAGTGGCCGCGTGGCTGGAGTACGTGAGTCAGCAGGCAAGCCAAGCCATAACTGTCGCGGCCCAGATAACGGGCAGCGGTAAAACCGCAGCGTTTCGGCGAGTGGAAGAAGATGTCTGGATACAAGTCGGTCTTGGCCGATTCTTTGCAAATCAGATTCGCACTGCAATTCTTTTCGAGCTTTATCTAAAGACAGGCGATGAATCGGCGCATGAGCGCGCGGTCTCTGCTTATGAGAGAGCACGCGACGCATGGGTTGAGATGGCGAACCGGGCAGCCGATGTGTATCGCGCGGACGTGACATTTGGAGAGACCGCATTGCGCCGTGGACATTGGTTGGACCGGATACCGGCGATTAATTGGGATTTAAGCGCGATGCGTTCCTTTTCTCGCGAACCTGGACAAGACGCATCGAAAGCGATCCAAGCGGCAATGGCCGCTCCGAACCGTCCGAAGATTGCGTGCCGGCACACGCCCGTTCCGCAATTTACGCCTGGCGAAGAAATTACACTTTCCTGCGTCGCCGCCTCCGACGTTACAGCGCGGCTCTTTTACCGGCATGTCGATCAGGCGGAACGATGGCAGAACACAGCAGTGATAGCTGACAAAGCGCTTATCCCGGCTGCTTACACGAGCAGCGCATTTGCGCTTGAATACTATTTCGAGTTACGCGACAGCGCTGGAAACGCGACACTCTATCCCGGTTTGGGAATAGACCTCGCCAATCAGCCTTATTTCGTCATTTCCCAAGAACGGCATTAGGCGCTCAAGACCATTTGAGAAGAACTTTCGAATCAATCTTCGCCGTTTCCAGCTCTATAGCGAATCCGGCGCCTTCCGGTAACACGAAATGCGCTCTGACCGGTACAGGCGGATATTTCTCAAAATGATAGTAGTTCTTCATTTTGTTGATGAGATACTCCGCGAGTGGAAAAGTCATGGGAGACTGACTCGCAATCGCATGGAGCGCTGCATGAAGACTGTGGCCATGAGGAATAACCCGTATGTCATGCACTGAAGCAATGGTTCCAATTTTCAGCAACTCCGAAATTCCTCCACACCATTCCGGGTCTGCCTGAACGACCGATAGCGCTTCAGCTTGCAGGTACCTCGCAACTTCCCATCGGCCGTAGAAGTGCTCGCCCGAAGCAATGGGTATTGTTGTGCTTCGCCTTAATGTGGCGAAACTCTCGATCTTTTCCGGATGGGTGGATTCTTCCATCCAGTAAGGACGATATTTCTCCACCTGATGAGCCCATTCGAGTGCATAATCGAGATCCCAACCGCTAAACGAATCGAACATAAGTTCGGTTTCGTCTCCCAGCGTCTCGCGTAAGATCCTCACGAGTTCGACATTCTTGCGCATGCCTTCGGGGCCCGATCCCGGGCCGTACGCAATGAACCACTTTTGATAGCGATATCCTTCTTTCTGCAGAAGCAAACACCGTTTCCGTACTTCCTCAGGTTCGAGCGAGAATCCCAAACAACTGGCATATGCTTCTATGGACTGACGCGTCGGACCGCCAAGCAATCGATAAACCGGAACGCCATAGTACCTTCCGCGAAGGTCCCAAAGCGTGTTGTCCACTGCGCTAATAGCCATCATGAAGTTGCCCGCACGTGAATGCCGATTCGAACGATACATCTGATCCCATAGCGCCTCGCTGGCAAGAGCGTCTTTCCCGATGACAAATGAGCGAAGCTCCTGCTCAACGGTCAGGGCCACTTCACGATCAATCGGCCCATAGAGTCCGGACGCCCCAGACGTTGTGTTGATAGTCAGGTAAATAGCCTTAATTGTTTTCGACTGTATTTTGCCTGGACGATCACGGTATGGTTCGTGGCGCAGTTCGTCGTAGACGTCAAGCGGGTCGACTTGATATTGTTCATCTAATCCGGTTTGCGCCTCATAATGACCCGTGTATTCCCAAAACTCCAACCCAGCGATCTTCAATTGCCGGCTTTCAGGATTTCGAGCCGCGATCGCTTGCGTGTGTTCCGACCCGCGCGGCAACGTGTGTGCAAAGCCAACCGCCGTCACACCGCTTAAAGGGAATAGCTGCCGTCGAGTAAGAGAAAGAGCAGTTTCTTTGTGTCCTCTAGACATCGTGTCGAGTGTACTTCTTTTTGTCTGGACCGACTGCGGATCTCCACCCTTGGATTGACGTCAAAACCAGCCGTTTTGCGCAAGACAAGTAGACACAGATCCGGTTACGCTAAATCAATCTTTGGAAAGATTTACCCACACCTTACATTCGAGGGCCGGAGCATAGAAGCTCCGGCTTCTCCTTTACAAGACGCGCCTCACAATAGCTCAGTCCAGTACAAAGTGCGCGGTAAGCTAACAACGGGTGAATAAGATCTCGGCTGTGGTAACTGCAATTGGAGCTTTGTTTCCTTTCGGAGTGGCTGGATCTGCCGACTATCCGAGCGCCGACATCACTAACGGGCTGATCCGAGCCAAGATCTATTTACCACATGCTCAAAAAGGGTTCTACCGCGGAACCCGGTTTGACTGGTCGGGAGTCATTTGCAGCTTGCAAGCAGGCGGACATAACTACTACGGTCCATGGTTCGACGACACCGACCTATCAGTTCACGACTTTGTTTATCGCGACCCGCACATCGTTGCTGGCCCGTGCAGCGCGATCACTGGACCGGTAGATGAGTTTGGACCGGTGGGTTATGACGAGGCGAAGCCCGGTGGCACTTTCATCAAGATCGGCATTGGAGCGCTGATCAAGCCGAACGAACAAAAGTACGACAACTATCACCTTTACGAAATCGCCGATGGAGGAAAGTGGACTATTGGAAGCGATCGCGCGAAGGTTAAATTCGTTCAGCAATTGAGCGACTCCGTCTCCGGGTATGCGTATGTCTATGAGAAAGACGTTCGTTTGACCAACGGTAAAACGGAAATGGTCCTCGCGCACCGATTGAAAAATGTGGGGAAGCGCGCAATCCAAACATCCGTTTACAACCACAATTTCCTTGTGTTGGACCGGCATGCACCCGGGCCGGGAGTTGTGATTTCGGTTCCTTTCACGATTCGCACGCCCCACCCGGTTCAGAACGAACTTGCGGAGATCCGCGGCAATCAGATTGTCTATCTCGACACCCTCAAAGAACATCAGGTATTCGCCACGCCTTTAGAGGGCTTCGGTACTGGCGCTAGCGACAACATGATTCGCATTGAAAACACGGCCGTCGGCGCCGGAATACGGATACAAACCGACAGTCCCCTGTTGCGCGAATCATTGTGGTCTATTCGGACGGTAGTTGCAATGGAGCCTTTCATCGCGATTACGGTTGAGCCTGGCGCTGAGTTCACGTGGACGACAGTCTACGACTATTACGCACTTCCACAAACCTCCCAATAGCTGCTTTTCGATGAGACGTGTTCTCCTGTCATGGAGCAGCGGCAAGGACAGTGCGTGGGCTCTCCATCTGTTACGGAAGATGCCGGATGTTCAGGTAATCGCGCTGCTCACTACGTTCAATAGTTGCGCGGATCGGGTAGCAATGCACGCTGTGCGCCGCACTCTTGTGAGTGCGCAGGCTGAAAGAATGGGCTTGCCTTTGTGGCCCGTCGAACTGCCTTGGCCGTGCTCCAACACCGTCTATGAAGACTTGATGCGAGAAGTTTGCCAGAAAGCGACAGCGGAACAAATAACAGAGATTGCCTTCGGAGATTTGTTCCTTCAAGATATCCGCGCGTATCGCGAACGGCAACTTCAGGAAACCGGCCTTATGCCGCTGTTTCCCGTCTGGGGTTTTCCAACCGGTGAGCTTGCGCTTGAGATGATTCGGAGCGGCATCAAAGCTAAGGTTACTTGCCTAGATCCATCCAAACTCGACCGCACCTTTGCGGGCACGGATTTTGATTCTTCTTTCTTGCAATCTCTGCCGCCCAGTGTTGACGCTTGTGGGGAGAACGGAGAGTTTCACACATTTGTATATGATGCACCAGTTTTCTCTCATTCCATCTCCATAACCGCTGGAGAGATTGTCGAACGGGATAGCTTCGTTTTTGCCGATGTGTTGCCCAACGACACCACGCAGTAATATAGTCCGCTATGGGATCTCTCCTAAGGACCGTGCTTGTCTTTGCCGCCGCAATTGTGACAGCATCGGGCGCGAGCGACGCCGAATCTCAAATCAAAGCCGTTCTAAATCTTCAGGTGGAGGCGTGGAACCGCGGCGACATTCCTACCTTCATGACTACCTATGCTCCCGATTGTGTTTTTGTGGGTAAGCAGGTGGCCCACGGACGAGACCAATTGTTAGCGCGCTACAAGAAAACGTACCCGACGCCGAAGGCGATGGGGCACCTGACGTTCAACGCACTGGAAGTACATGTGGTTGGGTCTGATGTTGCATTCGTGACCGGTGAATGGCATTTAGCGAGAACAGCGGCCGGAGGCAATGCTGTTGGCGGTCTATTTAGTTTGGTGCTACGACGTCAAGGCCAAGAATGGAAGATCGCTCTCGATCACACTAGCTAACTGGGCTAGACAGAATTTACGGATGTAAACGCTTGCAGTCACACTGGCGAATATTACTGCACAAGTGTCTTCACCAGAGCCGCCGTCTGCTGACAGGACGCTCTCTCGTTCAGGTACGGGAGTGCGGTAACGCGTAATTTAGCGGCACCATATGGGATCAAGGTCAGGTCGCGTTTCGAGGATGTTGAACTAACGGGGCTGACTGGAATTGGGCCGGCAGAATTCTCATTCATCGTCCACTGCGGTAGCTCGCGCGCGGCTATTTGAAGCGTCACGGCCGGATGTTGCACATCGAAAGGCGTGCCTTCGACAGCATGCTCGGCAATTTTAGCGGCACATTCGCCAAGTTCGACAGCATAATTCCACGTCGTAGTAGGCGTGACTTGCCAGTCGGCTGATTTTTGGGCGTACTTCTTGAGTGCGGTCCATTTTCCTTCCAAGGGAAGTGAAAAGATGAGCGGGCCACGCTCAAATACGGCCGAGTTGTGAAACCAGTGGCTCACATGCACTTGCATGGGAAAAGATAATTCGACGCGGTCGCCATCGTGCCATTCCCGGCGAATACGATAGAACCCCTTCCGGACAGCTCCTTCAACGGAAGCCGGCGCTGAATTTCCATTTACCTTTACTGTTGCGTCTTGGGCCCACGCAGGTATTCGCAAAAGAATCGGAAAAGTGACCGGGCTACCAGTATGAACAGTCAGCCGCACAGCGCCGCGAAACGGATACTCGGTATCTTCAGTAATCGATATGTCTTTTCCCGCTAACCGTGCGCGCACTTCGCTCGGCGAATAGGCCACCGTGACCAAGCCATCATCGGGCGTGGCCATCCAAAGGTTCGAAACCAATTTCGGCCAACCCTGATGAAGGTTTGCAGTGCAGCAACCAAAGTTCGGTTCCAGGCCGAACAGATTGGAGTCAGCGCCATTTGTGGACCATTGCCGGTGAGCACGCGTGCACGCGATCTGATTAGGCTGCTGGTCGTATTGGTGCGACCACATGTCGGTCGAAAGCGTGGCAGGAAGCGCGTTATAGCTCACCCGCTCGAGACGGTCGGCTAACTGCGAATCACCGAGTATGGCGAAGGCTTGTTCATACGAAAACATGCTTTCGACAACGGCGCACAACTCCGTTCCCTGAGATGGATCGAGACCGGCAAAGTGTTCGTCCGCGCTAAACATTCCGTTCGGCAAACCGTGATATTTATCGAGCATCGCCAATTGACGGTACAGAGCGGTTTGATCGCTAACAGCGCCAGTGACAAGCCACCATACGGGCGCGGTTTTGAGCGCCATCGCGTTATTCACGCCGTGAGTTTGCATCGCGATGTCCGGCAGCGGATTGTGCTCTCCCAGGCCGAGTTTCTCGCGGCTTTGTTTGGCCGTGTACTGGAAATTTGCAAACTGCGCCTCCCAGTTGTAACCCTGCTGGTGCAGCAGACGTGCTAACTGCAAAAGTTGTTTGTCGCCAGTGCGGTTATAGAGCCAAAGAACCGTGTAAGCGTTGTCCTGCCAGCGATATTTGCCCCAGTCCTTCAGAGGCCGTCCGGGTAATTCTTTGAGCTCGAATTGAAAATATCGCGTCATGAACGGGATCACGCGAGGGTCCCCGGTCACTTCTTGATATTGCGTGAGCGCCTTGAGCATGACCATGCGTGGCCACCAATCGTTGTTCTTGACGGGTCCGAATTGCCCGTTCGCCTGTTGCGAATTCAAGGTCCATTCAATCCACTTTTTCGCCTTCGCAATCAGCGTCGGATCTCCAAGCTGATAAGCGAGGGGCAAAAGACCATCCAGATAATAGGGACCGCGTTCCCAAGACTCTCCTGTGCCTCCCAGCCAGCCACTATTCGGGCCGACATCATTCCAAAACTCGTCGAGATGTCCCGTTAGGCCGCTCCCTTGAATCTGCTCTTGCCTGAGCAGCCATCCCAATGGGCGAACAGCCCCTAGCGGCAGAGGATTAAATGCGTTGGCCTGGAGTGGTGCACGGTTAGGAACAGGAGGCTCGAACGTCTGTGCTGGAGAGAGCCAATTAAAGGCGCTCATGCCTACCAGCACAACGATCCATTTGGTCACGATTTGCATTGGCTTTTATTGCATTTTCGGATCGGCGCGAAGGATCTGCTGAAGTCCCCGGCTTGCGAAGTTCTCGCGGTCATCCGCTTTCATCTTGCTCACTTTCGCAAATAGCTCCTTTGCGCGCGCCGTATCTCCCCTACGATTGCTAACTTGGGCAAGTTGATAGATGGCCCCCACGTTCGCCGGATCCAGCGCGATGGCACGCTCCAGGTGGATCGCGGCTTCGTCGTAACGCTCACTATGGGCCAAGAGCTTGCCCAGCAATTCCTGCGACTGAGAAATGCTGGGGTCGAGTTGAACCGAATGCTCAAGGGCCGCAACGGCCTCTTTCTGTCCCGTGCTGCCGGGAGTAACCCCACTACGATCCAACGCCTCGCCAAGGAACCACAGGGCGAGGTAGTCATCCGGAACCTGCGCGACGCGTCCCCGCAACCGCTGGACAGCATCATCGGGCCGATTCATTTGCATTGAGACGAGCGCCATGGCGACATAGGGCAGACCGCGGGCCGGCGCCAAACTCGACGCCATCTCGAATTGTTTATTCGCTTCTTCAAATTGAGCCTTCATCGCCAGAACAACTCCAAATTCCAGATGAAGACGCTCGGAGGCAGGTAATTTGCTCAGACCGATGCCTGCAATTTCCGCTGCAAGATCGTAATTCGTATGTTCGACACACAGCGTTATCAGGTCGATATAGTTAGCTTCGTCCGACGGCTCCAATTGTGTGGCCGTTCGGAGTGAATCATAGGCCTGTTTGGTTTCGCCCGACTTTTCGTAGGCTTCGGCCAAGAGGTTGTAGAGTTCCGCTTTTGCGCGGCCGTTCGCAATTAGTTTTTGTCCCGCGTCAATGGCTTCGCGATATTTCTGCGCCTTGACACGTGCAAGCACGAGGTTAAAGCCGGCCGAGTATTGATCTGGATAGGTTGGAACAGCAAGCTCGAATTGCCTGGCCGCAAGATCGTAGCGCTTGATTGAAGCCAGAAGTGATCCGGCTTCAAAGTGAAACGAGCCGTCCACGTCATCGGGGAGCTTTGCGAGTGCGTCCACGGCTTTCGCCGCTTGGCCTAGCTCCACATTTGCCTTTGCGTACTCCAACGAGAGCCGGGGATCGCTAAGGTAAACCGAGCCGCTTTGCTCAAAGTATTGAACTGCTTTCGAAAAGTGCGATTGAAGAAAAGCGATATCGCCCAGTCCGGCGTTTGCAATCGCATCGCCCGGCGTCAGCTTGAGCAGTTGTTCAAAATGCTCTTTTGCGGGAACGTACTGCTTCAAAGTCATTTCGCTCATGGCGAGCCCTTTAAGCGCCGGCGGATAGAGCGGACGTACCTGCAGGGCGGTTTGGAAAGTTTGAACAGCGTCCGGGCCCCTGCCGGCAGCAGAAAGCGCCATTCCCATCAACGTGATGGCCTGATAGTCGGCTGGCTGGGATTTGACAACGGGCTCGAGGATGGAAATTGCCTCGTCGGGGTGATGGTCGCGAAGGGCTGAAACTGCCCGTTGGAGCGGATTTAGCTCCTGGCCCGCCAGTAAGGAAGCGATGCAAGCGAGAACAAGGATGGAGACCGGCTTCAAAGTCAACTTTGTTTAGCGCTTACAGCATACATCTTATTCTTCTTGGTCTCAAATAATCATCAATTTAGTCGCAAAGCCCAACTGTGCTATTGACTTATACTCCCTTTCAATGATATTCGACATGAAAGCCCTTACATACACCTTTTGGGGGATACCAGTATGCAACTGTCGTACGGCCTCGGACGCCGCTTACAGAAAGCCAGCTTGGTTGGCGCTTTCATCTGGTTGTGCGCAAGCTTCCCCTTAAGCGCCCAATTTACATCCTCGATCGAGGGACGGGTTACAGACCCGTCAGATGCTGGTGTTCCGAAAGCCGTTGTCACCATCGAAAACACGGCCACGGGCATAAAGCGCGTCGTCGAGACGTCGGAGGTCGGGTACTATCGCATCGGGTCCCTGCCACCCGGCACATTCACCATTCGCGTAACAGCCCCCGGATTTGAGACAGGCGTATTTGAGAACATCCTACTGCAGAACGATCAAACCAAAACTTTCGACCTCCCCTTGAAACTCGGGGCCGCAGCAACACAGGTCACTGTTACCAGCGAAGTCCCCTTGGTTGAAACCGGCGAGGCAAAGGTCTCCGGCCATATCGACGAAAAGGAAGTAGCTAACCTGCCACTCGTGGGCAGAAACTTTATGACTCTCGTGGTCTTGACGCCGGGAGTTACTGGTTTGCCCAGCGGCGGAGGTCAAGCCTATGCCCAAGCCACCGGAGACATCTTCTCAGCGGAATATGGAGTCAACCTGAACGCAAACGGACAGCGCGCCGAATCCAATAACTTCATGGTTGATAACGCTAACGTGAACGGTAGTCCGCGCGGCGGCGTGACGAATTTCAGTCCAAGCGCGGATGCTGTGCAGGAACTACGTGTTTCGGTCAATAACTTCTCAGCCGAATATGGGCGCAACTCTTCGGCCATGGTCAACGCGATCACGAAATCGGGAACAAACTCTTTTCACGGAACTGCAGGCTACTACCACACCAATGATCATTTGACGGCTCGCAATTCAGTCTTTGAGCCAACCGTACCTACTTTTCAACGTAATGAAGCGAACGGAACGATCGGCGGTCCAGTAGTTAGAAATAAGCTGTTCTTTTTCGGATCGGTGGACGTGCTGCGGTCGGCAGTCGGTTCTAGTTTTTCGGCGAGTGCAATCACGCCCCAATTTGCCAACTACATCGAACAGCATTATCCAAACAACGTCTCCGCCAAATTGGCAAGCGGATTTCCGAGCCAATTGGCTCCTCTTAGCAACGGTCTGACCGCCGGGGCAGTTGCCGGAAGTCCCTGCACGGGCAGCACACCTATAACGACCACGATTGGAACATTGCCATGCAATTTTCCATTAACGTTCAACGGGGCATTTTCTGCAAGCCTGCCGCGCAACGGTCTGCAATGGTTCGGGCGCATGGATTGGACCTTCCATGACGGCAAAGATCGAATCTATGGTAGTTCCGGCCGCACGACGCTTGAGCAGGTCGCCTTCGGGGCGCCGAACGTGTACCCGGCATTCACCGCGCCCTCGAGCGAATACACCGCATATTGGAACGGCAACTATACTCACATCTTCACGCCGACTATTCTGAACGAGGCATCGTGGTCGGGCACGCGGGCGTGGGGTACCGATCCGGTTAGTCACGGAGAAGTGCCGCTGATCAATGTGCCGGGAATCGC
>Ga0070741_10006702_pt1 | contig 24516 bp, 18 predicted proteins | sample Coa_R1_4_FD_66440 | JGI IMG/M metagenome (GOLD analysis project Ga0070741, IMG submission 66440) | Surface soil microbial communities from Centralia Pennsylvania, which are recovering from an underground coalmine fire - Coalmine... | ecosystem: Environmental > Terrestrial > Soil > Unclassified ...
GGATCGTATCGATATCTCTCCCAAGGCTTAGTCACAGCACGTCTGACCGCGCAATGCTTCCGCCCCCTCGTTCGCAATGATGGGCGTCATGATCAGCGCACAAACCGGGTCTGCCCACCACCAACCAAGCGTTGCATTTAGAAGCAAGCCGACAACCAGAATGCCTGACAAGTACACGCAGAAGTCGGTCTGTGTTGCGTCGGCTTCCATGGCATGGCTTCCGAGTTCACGGGCAACTCTTCTCTTCGCACGAGCGAGTATCGGCATCACAATGAGGGAGACACATGCCAGGATGATTCCTGGAATGCTGTGCTCGGGCGCGCGGTGTTGGACAAGGTCAGAAATCGCATCGTACAAGATGTATGCAGCAAGAGCGACGAAACAGCCTCCTACCAGGCGCAGGCTGCGCTGTTCGTTGCGCTCCCGGCTTTGCGCGTCTGCATCAACCGCCATTCGCCAGAGTAGGATGCCTCCAGATGTGACCTCGATGAAGCTGTCGATCCCAAAACCAATCAGCGAAACACTGCCCGCCATGGCACCTGCGACTACAGCGACCAGACCTTCAAGGCTGTTCCACGCGATTGTGAAATATTCCAATCGCTTCCCCTGTAGGGCAGTCGCTTCTCGGTTTACGGTTATCGCCATTCGCAGAGCATACCCGCAATATGCTTCGGCCCTGGCCGGCCAGAGCGGATATGGCAGCCACTCACGGGCTGGTCTTTGCCGTTAAGGAGTCCGCATTCGCCGTCAGCTCTTCTCCGCTGTGCGTCATTCTATAGCGGGGATTCTCTCCAGCCGCTGCCGGAAATATTCCTTCCAACTTTCAGGCAGCGCCGCAACTCGCAAGGCCCGGCGCAAAAGAGCAATATCGGCATCCTCATACCGCTTTGCCGCATACAGTCGAGTGATTCCGGACACTGGGAATGCATTTGGGTCGCGAGCGATCATCACCATGTCATCGCCCGCCCCGACCTCTCCCTCGCGAGTAACGGCAAGATAAAAACCTGTTCGGCCGCTTACGAAGAATCGCTTCACCATGTCGTCGGCTTCAAATCTTATTCCGAGTTTGTAACAGGGGAGGCGCGGTTGCGTCACTACGACTTCCGCTGATCCCACAGAAAACCGGTCGCCGAGATGGACGGCGTCTTCAGTCCCGTCATCGAGCGTGAAGTTCTCGCCGAAAACCGCCAGTGGAAGGTCTTGCCCCGGCAGTTCTTTTTTCCAAAATTCGTAGTGCACCATCGGATAGCAGTAGACGGCTTTCTCTTTTCCACCGTGAACGCTGAGGTCCGCTTGACGATCGCCATCCAAATTAAGCATGCGCAAGGAAACGCGACCGTGGATTGGGCTCTTATAGATGGCAGTAGTTACATTTCTCCCGTGCCACGTCACTTCTCGGGGAAGGCCAACATTCACTGAGATTAGCTTCATTTGCCGGTACTCCTTGCGACGAACGGCCCCTGCAGGCGATTCAGCGGCAGTATAGCGCTCAAAGCCAGGAAGGATCTGGGCTGCGCGCTTTCGCTGCGAGTACCGCGCCCTGTGGAATAGCGGAGCACTAAAGCCCTGCTTGTGCCATCAGAGTTCCTATGCCAGAAGCCGCCGAGGGCGCTTCAGGCGCCTTTCTGCCATACTTGAGGTACCACTGCATCCCATGAAGAGCATGCGTTTATTCCGACACTTTGCAGGCATTTGCGCCTTTCTTGCAGTCCTTAGCGTCTCTCACGGGTTATCTGCCCAGGTACAACCCGTTGGATTCAGCCAGCAAGTTTCCCTGCCATTCCGGTTTGTGGCCTATAGCGATACGCGCTTCACCTCGCCGCGCGATTCTGAGGCCTCGAACCCCGTGGTGCGCCGGACCCTGGTTCAGGCTATTGCCGATGTTCATCCTGCATTCATTTCCATTGGCGGGGACATCGTTTACCGGGGATTCGATATCAATGATTGGAAAGAGTTCGTCGCAGAAACTGCGATATGGAGAGAACAGGCCATCCCCGTTTATCCAGCCATCGGCAATCATGAACTCAGGGGTGATCTAAAAACTGCTCTGGGCAATTACTTTTCAACCTTCCCCGAGCTGAAGCAGAACCAGTACTACTCGGTTCGCGTGGCAAACACTCTCATGCTGGTGCTGAACAGTGCGCTGGACGAAGTATCAGGCCCGCAGGGCCAGTGGCTCAAAGGCAAACTCCACGACATCACTGCTGACGTGGATTTCGTGTTCCTTGTCATGCACCACCCGCCTTATACCAGTTCATCGGAGTCATTCTTCGGCAGCGGCGGACATTCTGCGCGCCATTCTGAGCAGGCTATGGCTCAAATGCTGGAGGCTGAACAGAAAAAGATGCGCGCTCGAATCGTGGTCTTTTCGGGTCACGTGCACAACTACGAGCGGCACGAACACGGGGGCGTGACGTACTTTGTAAGTGGCGGAGGCGGTGCGCACGCCTATCCGATTCAGCGCGGCGCGGACGATCCGTTCCAGAGCAGAGAAGTCAATTATCACTACCTCCTGGTGAGCGTCGACCGGCAGCAAATCGCAGTGACAATGAACCGGCTGCAAATCCAGAATGGCCAGGCAAAGTGGACTCAACCCGACTCGGTGCTTATACGGCCGCCGATTGCCGTGCAGGCTGCTGGCGTCGGCAAGTAGTTGCAGCCGTTTAGTTTCCTCTAACGAGGATAAAGGTGGGGCAACTCTGCTATACTGTTCGTGGTCGCTATTTCCACGGTTTGCTCGTCATGCGGTCGTCCGATCTCGGACCAGATGAAAGTCCGCTTTTCCTGCCCGCCGTTTAGTTCAGCGCCAAAATCAATGCGAGCGGCATCGGAAACTCACGACGCGTGAGTATAGGCCCCTCCAGAAAGAACAAATTGAAAATAAACACTTTTGCGGAACTTCCGCTTTCGTCTGCCTTACAACAGAAGTTAGCGCAAGCTCAATTCACCATTCCAACTCCTGTCCAGGCCGAGGCGATCTCGCCCGCCCTCGAAGGCAAAGACGTTCTCGCGACCGCTCAGACCGGTACCGGCAAGACGCTGGCCTTCCTGATCCCCATGATCGAAATGCTGCAGCAGAAACAATCGCGCCAAGCCCAAGCTTTGGTGTTGCTGCCAACCCGGGAACTCGCGATGCAGGTCAACGCAGAATACGACAAGCTTCGCGGCAAGAACCTGCGGAAGGCTGCCCTTGTGATCGGGGGATTATCGGAAAACAGTCAAATCCAGGCGCTACGCGCGGGTGTCAACGTGATCATCGCGACTCCGGGACGGCTCGAGGATTTGCACAGCCGCCGGTTCGCCGACCTGCGCGGCATACAAATGCTGGTGCTGGATGAAGCCGACCGTATGCTCGACATGGGCTTTTTGCCGGCGATTCGGCGAATCGTATCGCGCTTACCTGGGGACCGACAGACTTTGTGTTTCTCGGCTACGCTCGAGAAATCCGTCGCCGGTCTGGTCAACGATTACATGCGAAATCCTGTGCGCATCGCTTTGGGTTCCGTGCTCAAGCCGGCAGACAGCGTCCAACTTCATGTTTATGAAGTACGTCCCACGGAGAAATCGCAAGTTTTGCGTCAATTGCTGCACTCCGAGATGGGGCAGACCTTGATATTTGCCCGGACGAAGCGCGGCACGGAGAGGCTCTTCAAGGAGCTGGCGCGTGAAGGATTCTCGGCTGCAATGATCCACGGCGATCGTTCACAAGGGCAGCGTAATAGCGCGCTCAAAGGTTTCCAGGAGGGGCGCTATCAGATCCTGGTCGCGACGGACGTCGCGGCACGTGGTCTGCACATCGACGATGTAGCACACGTCATCAACTACGATCTGCCCGACCTGGCGGAAGATTTCATCCACCGCGTAGGACGGACAGGCCGCGCGGGATTGCAAGGGTGCGCCTCCACGCTGGTTGCCGGCACTGATGTTCCGGAACTCAAACAGATTGAACGTACCCTGAAGCTGCGTATGGAACGAAAACAGGTGGGGCACAATTTGTGGGTAGCGCCAGCTGCCCGCAACACTCTACCTTCTCGGACATTGACTCAACTGCCCGGCGAAGTTTTCGTCTAGCTCTGGTCGAACGGAAAAAATGGGGTGCCGGGGCAACCTTGGCACTCCCGCCCAAGCATCGCTTCCAGTCTGAAGCCACTCTAAGCAGCAGCGCTCGTGCGCTGCGCAGCATGCCTGTCACTGAGCAAATGCGAAGACCTGCGGTACGCCGAGCCCGGGTACGCTGGATATGGCTCTCACTTCTGATTGTGGCGGCCGTTTTCCTGGGGGCGGCAGCTTACCTGATTTCGCATGCTGAGCCAGTTATCCACGCCCGCATCGTTGAGACGCTTTCCACCCGCTTTCACAGCCGCGTAGAACTCACCGACTTTCACGTCACTTTGCGCAAGGGAATTGGCGTCGAAGGCGGGGGTTTAAGAATTTTCGGACAGTTTGATCCCAATACTCACCAAATCGGCATGCAACCATTGATCAGCGTGAAGGCGTTTAGCTTCAATACAGGGATCTCCAGCCTGTTTCGCACCCCCATGCACGTAAACACCGTGCGCCTCACCGGATTGCAAGTCAACGTGCCTCCGTCTCAACAGCGCAAAGAAATGGAGAGCATTCGCACCAAAGGCAAAATGAAAGTTATTGTTGATGAACTCGTGTGCGATGAGGCACAACTCATTATTAACACCCTGAACCCCGATAAGCTTCCCCTGGACTTTGCGATCCGGAATTTGACGCTCACTAGACTGGGTTCGGAACTCCCCATGCGCTTTAATGCGACCCTGATCAATCCCAAGCCGGTGGGAAACATCGAGTCGCAGGGGCGTTTGGGGCCTTGGCAGGCTGACAGTCCCAGGGATACGCCGATTGACGGGACTTATTCGTTCAGTCATGCGGACCTGGGGACAATCAAAGGAATTGGTGGAATGCTGTCTTCTACTGGGCGATATTCAGGCAAGCTGGACACGATCACTGTCGATGGGGAGACGGACACTCCGGATTTTCGCGTGAACATCAGCGGGCAACCGGTTCCCCTCCACACGGATTTTCACGCGACGGTAGACGGCACCACGGGAGATACTCACCTCGAGCCTGTGAAAGCGAGGATTTTGCATTCCTCGCTGGTGGCCCGGGGATACGTCGTAAAGAGTAAAGATCCCAAGGGGCACACCATCCGGCTGGACGTAATGATCAACGATGCCAGAATTGAGGACCTGCTGAAGCTAGGCGTTCGCACTAATCCGCCCCTGATGACCGGAGATGTGCGCTTGCATACGAATTTCGATTTGCCCGCTGGCCAGCAAGACATCTCGGAACGGCTCAGGTTGCGGGGAAATTTTCAGGTTTCAACGGTGCATTTCAACAATACGAAAATCCAGTCGAAAGTCGACGCTTTAAGCATGCGCAGCCAGGGGAAGCCCAAGAAGGCCGCTGACAACGTTCCCGACAATGTGCATTCTGAGCTCTCCGGAACCTTCGCCTTGAAACGCGGAGTGCTGTCATTCTCCAGGATGGAATTCACGGTCCCCGGCGCCGACATCAATCTTGCGGGAATCTATCGTCTAGACGGAGCTGCGCTGGATTTCCGTGGACATGCTCGCATGCACGCCACCTTGTCGCACATGGTAGGAGGATGGAAATCGATATTCCTGAAGCCAGTTGATCCGTTCTTCCGCAAACACGGCGCTGGCACTGAGCTACCGGTCAAGATTACGGGAACCCGTTCCAATGTGCATTTCGGCCTGGACTTCGGTCGGAAAGACGAAGCCGAGAATCGCTGAAGCGCGCTCGCAAATAAAAACGGGAGACGCCGTAGCGCCTCCCGTATGACCTCTCCCAGGCTAGTAGCGCCCGCCGCCGTTGGAAGCCACAGCGCCGTAAGGAGTGTTGGGAGGAATGCCGTAATTTCGCATGATGCTCTGCATGCGTCCTTCCATGCTCCTCATTTCCGACTGGTTATTGGTAGCGCGGTAGTTCAGCCAACGCTGATAGTAGCTGTCGTATTTCTGCTGCCACTCGGGAGCCAGAACACCCTGGTACCCACGGCCATAGCCACCTCCGTAGTAGCCGTTGTTGCCGTAGTTGCCTTGCCCGTAGCCGGTTTGACGGTGCCAATCCCGATCTCGATCGTCATCCCAGTCACGGTGATTGCGATCATGATTCCGGTGCCAATCGCGATCTCGGTTGGAATCCCAGTTTCCGTTGCGATCCCGGTCCCGATCGCGATCTCGGTCATGCCTGTCGCGGTCATCTTGATCTTGCGGAGATGCAGCCGGGGCGCCGTAGGCTACGGTGGTGAGCTTCGGCTGACGGGCCGCCGCCGGAGCCTGCGCCAAAGCGGGTAAACATAAAGCAAGTATTCCTGCCGATATTCCAAAAAGCTGTTTCATACGCCTCCGTTAAATTAGTGACGATTGGCGGAGATCTACTTCCTAATTCGAACCAAATGGAGTCGTTAAAGTTGCCTACAAACCGGCCGAGGAAAACTTACAATCGAGGCAACCATTTGCGCTGCAGCAGTTTAGGACATTAGCGATCCAGGTACTCTCAAGCGCGAGGGTCGCATCTGTTAGGATTCAGCACTACTCAATCGTCGTTACAGCCGGAGTCAGCCCGAAGTTTACTTCAAATCAGAAGGTGGACCGCTTGCCAAGAAAACTCTTAATTGCCCTCTGCATTGTATTGTTCATAACTACCGCCTCACTGGCGCAGACCATTCAGCGGCTCAATCACCAGCCTCCCGATGGTGCAGGTATCGGGTTCCTGTTGACTGACGGCACGGTCATGTATCAAGGCAACGGGCTGACGGACTGGTACAAACTCACGCCTGACAATACCGGGAGCTACATCAATGGCACTTGGACGAAACTAGCCAGCCTGCCGGCGGGCTACAGCCCCGATGCGTTCGCCTCGGCTGTATTAGCCGACGGGCGCTTGATTATTGAGGGTGGCGAATACAACTTCGGCAATTTTTCACTGACTAACCAGGGAGCCATCTACGACCCGCAGAAGAATGCCTGGACGACAGTCCAGCCACCAAGTCAATGGGGATTCATAGGCGACTCGCCCTCCGTCGTGCTGCCAAACGGCAAGTATTTGATCGGCGACAAACTTTCCAAGTTCATGGCGGAACTGGATCCCAAGACGATGACCTGGACCAACCTGAGCTACCAGGGAAAGAGCGACTTCAACGCCGAAGAGGGCTGGACGTTATTGCCGGACGGCAGCGTCCTCACAACTGACGTGAAGAATGCGCCCAACTCGGAGATCTACAAGCGGTCCACGTCACAATGGACTTCCGCCGGAAGTACCATCGTGGACCTTCACTCGCCGTCTCCGTTCGGCTGCCTGCACTTTGGCCCCGGCGGCAAATTCTGCTACTTCCCACCCGGAGAAATCGGGCCCGCCATTCTTCGCCCGGACGGGACCGTGTTCGCGACCGGTTCGAATTCCAAAGTGGGTCCGGGACACACGGCCATCTACTCTACTTCCACCCACAGCTGGACGGTCGGACCGGACTTTCCCAATGACGACAACGCAGGCGATTCATTTGCCGCGCTGCTGCCGAACGGCAACGTTTTGGTCGAAGGTGTAACCGGCACCTCGTACGAGTTTAACGGCGCAACATTGACCCGGGGTCCGTCCATTTTTGGCAGCCTGCTCGTGCTACCCACAGGTCAGGTCCTGGTTGGCGGGTCGGAGGTTTACATCCCTACTGGCACGTATGAGCAAGCGTGGGCGCCAACCATTACGTCCGCGCCCAGCACGGTGGTCCGCGGATCCACCTACAAAATTGTGGGCACGCAGTTCAACGGACTATCGCAAGCAGCGGCTTTCGGCGATGAGTTTGAAACGGCTACCAACTACCCGCTCGTGAGACTGACGAACCAGGCCACCGGACATGTTTTCTATGCCCGCACTCACGATCACAGCACAATGGGAGTAGCCACAGGATTAAAACCGGTTTCGACGAACTTTGATGTCCCTGGCAACATGGAAACCGGCCCTTCCACTTTGGAAGTTGTTGCGAACGGAATTCCATCGGTTCCAGTCAACGTCACCGTCAACTAGAGACACCGAACAGCAAATCAAGAGCGCTCGTCGGTTAACCGGCGAGCGTTTTTGTTGAATTAGACGTTCTATGCCACGGAGACAACCTTGACCCAGGGCTTTCATCCAACCGAGCCACCATGGAAGGAATTTCCATTCCTGAGCGCGATGTAGCGCCAGTCGACAACGTAGCTCCCGACTTGATCGGGCTTCGGATTCTCCTGGTCAATGTTTATGCCATTCGCGGTCAAAGCGGATGGACCCTGATTGATGCTGGGCTACATCTCTCCGCCGGGCGTATACGCCGCTGGGCCGAGCAACACTTCGGCCATGGTAGCAAGCCTCGTTCCATCATTCTTACGCATGGTCACTTCGATCACGTGGGCTCATTGCGAGAACTCGCGGACGAATGGAACGTTGCGGTGTACGTGCATGATGCGGAAATGCCATACGTGACTGGCAAGTCGCAATATCCTGCGCCGGATGCGACTGTCGGAGGCGGGCTGATGTCGGTACTGGCGCCGTTCTACCCGCGCGGGCCGGTTGACCTGAGCGGCCGTACCGTCGCTCTGCCCGAAGACGGGTCGTTGCCCGGCTTTCCCGGTTGGCGATGGATTCACACGCCCGGCCATACCGACGGCCATGTGTCTTTCTTTCGCGAACACGATGCCACGCTTATTGTTGGCGACGCCTTCTGTACGACCAAGCAGGAATCGGTAACTGCGATCGCGACGCAACGTCCGGAGCTGCACGGACCCCCCGCTTACTACACAAGCGACTGGGACGCCGCGAAGCGTTCTGTAGAACAATTAGCGGCATTGCGCCCGATGTCGGTAGCTCCCGGCCATGGCCGGCCCATACGAGGTCCCGAAGTGGCTGACGGACTTGCTCGCCTGGCTGCTGACTTCGACAGAGTTGCTCGCCCGAAGTCCAAGCGAGCAGCCTGAGGCCATTGTCGCCATCGAACGCGGAAAGTTCCTGGTCTTATGACGACGTCAGTTCAGCAATGCCGGTGAGTTCCAGGTAATCCTCATCGGTCAGTTGCACAGATCCAGCCTGAACGTTCTCCTCGAGATGTGCGATCGACGAAGTTCCGGGAATCGGCAGCATGATGGGTGAGCGCCTGAGCAGCCAAGCGAGAGCGATCTGAATCGGCGTTTTACCATGCCTTTTGGCAACTTTTTCCAGCAACGCGCCCGCCAGTCGCCCCGCTCCCAGAGGAAACCAGGGGATAAATGCCATATGGTTACGCTCGCAGTAGTCGACCACGTAGTCCCACTCACGGTCGGCAAAGCTGTAGCGGTTTTGCACCGACACGATTGGAACAATCTTACGCGCGCGCTCGATGTGCTCACGGGTCACGTTCGACAAGCCGACAAAACGGATCTTGCCCTCCGCTTGCAAGTTGGCGAGTGTTTCAACAGATGCGTCGAATGGGACCACCGGATCCGGAGTATGCAACTGATAGACGTCAATACGATCGAGTTGCAGCCGCTTCAAGCTTCCCTCAACTGCCGTGCGCAGGTGTTCCGGAGTGGCGTCATGGGTCCATTGATTCGGGCCGGGCCGATGCCATCCCCCCTTGGTGGCGATCACCAAGTTCTTGGGATAAGGTTTCAGAGCGCGTGCAATCAGCTCCTCACTGACATCCGGTCCGTACGAGTCAGCGGTGTCGATGAAGTTCACGCCCAATTCCACCGCGCGCTGAAGGAGCTTTATCGCAGCGGCAGGATCCTTGGGCGGACCCCATATGCCCGCTCCAGTGATCCGCATCGCACCGAAACCGAGGCGATGGACCGGTAATTCGCCGCCCAGCGAAACGCTTCCCGCGGCACTTGCATTGGGCAATTGTTCTCGATCGCTCATCTTGAGTCCCTTCCGAATTACTTATCAGATGCAACTCCAGCGCATCGGAAGCACAGTTTTCAAGATGACCGCCTGGGCTTCGGTGGCGCAAGATGCGAACGCCCTACCAACCCGTTTTGCGAGCCGGTGCTTCACCGTGTCGCCGTGTGCGCTTGCCGCCCGATTAAGCCGCGCAAGCAATTTACAAATCTTCACAATAGCCGTTGCCGACGACTCGAAGACGCCGCAATGTCGGCGCATTCGCAAAGCCGTCAACTTGATTTCCCGCGCCGCATTCTGTATTCCTTAATGATCCATGTACATGCAAAGAAGACTTCCCTGGCCTCGCCCGCACCATGCCGGTCGCCCTCTGTTCCTGCCGCTCTGCTTGCTAGCCCTGATGATCAGCACCCTGGGATGCGGTCACTCTCGAGCGCGGCTTCGTGCAGTCAATGCGCTGTTGAACTCGTCCAATCTGGACGTGGTAGTGAACAGCAACACGCTGGCGTCGAACATTGCGTACAGCACTGCCTCGCCTTACGTTTTTGTGAATGCAGCTTCTACCTCGGTGCAGATCAACCTGGCGGGGACCTCCACAAATGTACTCACTTCGACGCCGCCTTTAGCGACCCGCACCGACACTACCGTTATTGTGGCGGGCCGCAGCAGTTCCAGTGTGAATTCCCTGGTGCTGCTCGACGACAACTCGATGCCGCCTGCGGGCGAAATGAAGCTGCGGGTAGTCAACGCTGCGCCGGATCTGGGTACCGTCGACGTCTACGTGACCTCTCCCAACACAGATATCACTGCGGTGAGTCCGTCAATTGCTTCGCTCGCGTACGGCGCGTCCTCCACTTACCTCGTACTCGGAGGCGGAAGCTACCAGGTGCAGATGACTGCCAGCGGCACGAAATCGGTGTTGCTCAATACTGGAACCGTCACGGTGAATGCGGGGCAAGTGAGTACCGCGGTTGCGGTAAATCCAGTGAGCGGGACTTCCCGCTTTAGCGCGATTCTCCTCACTGATGCTCCTCCGTACCAGATCATTTATTAGGGCTGTAAACGCGTCTCTCGTCTCAGGGTTGGAAAGGGCGAGCGCGAAAAGGGCTGTGAAACCAGCCAACGAGAGGCCACTCATGCAGCGCGAGGATTCATGTTGAAATATTTATCACTCCTGGTCATCACGATTCTGACTGTTTTGCCTCCCGCCCTGGCGCAGGCGCCCCGTTCCGAAGTGAGCCTCGGTGTTCCTATAGAGTTGAGCAAGCGTTCGACTTTCACGAAAGAAGGGCCGGCTTTCCAGAGTGAACGGGCGACCCTGGAGCCGAGCACGACTTACGGAATTCTCGTCAGCTATCGCTACCACTTCGCACGCAGGCATGGCGTGGAAGTCAACTACGGCTTCTCGCGGCCAACCCAAAACTACAACGTTGTGAATATTGCAACCAACCAACTGGCCGGCGGGATTAGCGTGCAGAGCCGGGTGCAGGAAATGACGGCGGCGTACGTGTTTAGCCCGATGCAGAAGTCCAGGTTTCATCCATTCCTTCTCGGGGGGGCCGGTGTACTCAAGTTCGATCCCATGGGAAACTCACAGGCCGGCATTGTGGGCTTGGAGAGCCAAATCAAGACGGCCTATCTTTACGGCGGGGGTGGCGAGCTGCGATTTACGAAGAAGTTCGCCTTACGCGTGCAATACCGCGGCTTGATTTATCGCCCGCCGACGTTCAGTGCTTTTACGCTGGTGGGATTCGGCGGAGGAACACTGGGCCACATCGCGGAGCCGACGATTGGCGTTGCGTACAGGTTTTGAACTTCACCGGTTTTCCCGCACTCCGGTTCTCCGCGGCATAAAAGAAAACCCCTCCCAAGCTCGGGAGGGGTGGATAACTTAGAGCTGCTCGCAGCCCACCGTGCTCGCTGCCTAGAAGGTGAACTTCGCCGCAAGCTGAATGCCTCGTGGCCCGCCGCCGCCCAGGAACGGGTTGCCGACGCCCACGTCGCCGGTGGCCTGCAGCGGATATCCGCCCACGCCCACTTCCTTGTTGCCGGCTTGCTGGAAACCATTGATGCCCGGATCGGCAATGAAGGCCGGCAAATAAGGACTCGCAAAGTTCGGGTGATTGAGAATATTGAAGATTTCCGCCCGCAGTTGCATGTTGAGCCGCTCGGTGATAGCGGTGTCCTTGTACACGGCGAAGTCCCACTGTTTGAAGTTGGGCCCAATCAACGAGCCGCGCCGCATGTTGCCAAAGTGGCGCGTTCCAATGATGCAATCCGAAGCGGCTCCGCTCGCCGTAGTCACATCGCATGGAATGGCAAATGAGCTCAGGTCGATGAAGTTGAAGGGATTGCCGCCGTGATACACAATCGGCCCAACCACATCGGGACGATCAAAGGCGTTGCCGCTGCCGCTGAAATCGTCTTGAAAGTTGTAATTGAAGTGGAAGGGCTGCCCGCTCTGCAGCGTGAGCGTGCTGTTAAACCCCCATCCATTTTTCAGCCTTGCCAGGCTGCCACCCATCTTTGGCACTTCGTAGCCGAAGATCCAGGTGAACCGCTGGCGCAGGTCGAAGTTGGAATTACCGTATTCCAGGAAAGGCCGTGTGCTGTCGTTGGGCTGGGCAGCGTTCGGTTCAAAATCTTCGCCGTCGCTTGCATCATCCAGAGAATGCGACCACACATAATTGACAATCGAAGTTACGCCACGCCACTGGTTCACCCGAAAGCTTGTCTGTAGCGAGTTGTAGTTCGACTTGGCCGTGGACTCTTCGTTCAACATATAGAAAGCCCCGTACGGATTGTTGCGGAAGGGACGCGCCGCGCTGCCGAAGTCATTGATGCAGGCACAGGCGACATCGGCAGCGTTGATCTGTGCCGTGCTCGGCTGATTCAAGTCGCGGAATCGCCAGAGGTGATGTCCCTGAGATCCGACATATCCAACTTGCAGCACCATTTTGCTGGCAATCTGTTGCTGCACGTTCAGGTTGTAATTCTCCATATACGGATTATGGATGTTGCGGTCGAAGGTGAACGTGTCGCACTCGAACAAGCACCCGCCCGCGGGATTCTGGTAAACGGCGGAGCCCGGAACAATCACGCCGCCAACTGCGCCCGCGGAAGTAATGGGTGCCGGCCCGATGTTGTTATAAGCGGGACCCGGCCCAAAGAACGGCGCGTAAGGGAGGTGCCCGAGAAAATAATCTTGTGACACAGCATCGTAGAAGATGCCGTACCCCGCGCGAATAACAGTTTTGCCATTACCGCGCGTGTCCCAGGCCACGCTGACTCGAGGTGCAAAGTTGGCTTTGTCGGGGTTGTATAACTGGCTCAGGCCCGGCTTGCCAACCTGGGTAAGCGTGAAGTTAGCATTCGCCAGATCGAATGCGGTAATGCCGCTCATCAGATTGTTCTTCTCTTTCACTTCTCCGAAGTAGTCCCAACGCAATCCGTAATTAAGCGTGAGCCTCGGGTTGATGCGGAAGCTATCCTGCACGTAGGCACCGTAGCTGTTCTCGGCGGTGTGGCGCAGGGAATAGCCAGAGTATTGAAAGCCATCCGTCACATTGCCGGCGAGAAAGTTGTCCAGGGCTGTTGCGGTTACATTGCCATTCGCATCTGTGGTGTCTTTGAATCTCAGTCTTCCGCGAAAATACTTGTTGAACGAATGCTGCACGCTGGTGCGCCGGAATTCGAAGCCGAATTTGATATCGTGCTTGCCCGCCTTCCACGAAAAATTGTCAAGCAACTGGTTGTTGGTATCGACGCGCGAGCGCGGATCGCCGGAAGTCGCCCCCAACTGGGCCACACCGCTCACCAGGATAATCGGCAGGCCTTGGTCGGCCACCCCGCTACCAGTGTTCAGGCCAATAGAACTGGGGTGAAAAGCCTTGTCCTGAGGATTGAATTGCTCGGCAAAACGGTTCCACCCGTAACGCAGTTCGTTCACTTTGTTGGACGAGATCACCTTCACGTAGGAAAGCGAAACCAGTTGCACACGGGTGGGAGTGACAGTGTTGAATCCGGGCAACTGTCCCCCGCTTGCCGTCAATGCCAGAGGGAAGGACTGGTCGCTGTCGCCAAAATAGTAGCGACCGGTGATGTTGTTGCTTGGATTGAAGCTGTGATCGATCTTGCCGATCATGCTGTCGACGCGGTTGGTCGACGGCGAGATGACGGAGGCATTAAAACCAGTCCCGTTGCTGACGTTGGGCGCGGGCCAGGGATGCCGTGCCAATAAGGCAGCGATTACGGAATTGCTAGCCTGGCTCGGACTGAGGGACCCGTCCGGCGCCGTGCCTGTCGGCACGTTAGCCAGCGTCACCACACCCACCTTCTCCCGTTGGCCTTCGTAGTTCACGAAGAAGAAGGTTTTGTCTTTGATGATCGGACCACCAAGGGATCCGCCAAATTGGTTATTGTGAAACTGCGCCTTGGGCTGGCCGGCGAAGTTGAAGAAATTGCGCGCATCCAACGCGCTATTACGGAAGTATTCGATCGCCGATCCGTGCAGTTGGTTGGTGCCGCTCTTGGTCACGATATTGATCACGGCGCCGGCGTTACGACCATATTCAGGCTCGAAATTCGAGATGACACGCAACTCGCCGACTGCGTCAACGGGCAGAATCGTTGCCGGCGTGCCAAACACTCCGGCTTCGTTGATGGCGGGATCGTTGCGGTACCCGTCGTTCATGTCAGTGCCATCGAGCAGGAAATTGTTGGAGCGTCCACGAGCCCCGTTCATCGAGAAGACCCCGAATGATCCGGGCGAGTCAGTAATTTGATCAGGTGATCCGGAAACACCGGGACTCAGGTAGATCAGCTTCTGATAATCCCGTCCGTTGACCGGGACGTTTTTGACTTCCGTCGAGGTAAAGACGCTTCCCAGAGTGTCGCTGGTGGTCTCCACTTCAGGCAATGCTTCGCCCGAAACCTCCACCGTCTGGGAAACCTGCCCGGTCTTTAACTGTGCATCCACGCGCCGTTCGACTGCGACGTCGACCAGCACGTTCGTAGTGACCGCAGTCTGGAATCCAGACTGCGAGACGGTCACGGTGTAAGGACCTACGGGCAGTTCGGGAATGCTATAGCTGCCGTCGGCGCTGGTCTGGGTCGTGCGCTCAAGCCCCGTGGCGGTATTCTTGGCTGTAACCTTCGCTCCCGAAACCACTGCCCCGGATTGATCTGTGATCGTCCCTAAAATGGTTCCGCGAAAAGTCTGCGCGTTCAATGCTGATGCAAGCAAGAGGATCACAACCACTGCCATAATGACCCGGACTTTCATGCTAGTTTCTCCTTGGATAGCCCTAATCTGCGCGGACAAAAAATGGTTCAGCGCAATTGCCTCGCCTGTTTGAAACTGGAGTAGTTTCCGGCATTATAGCCCTCTGCAACCCACCTGCTACTCTCAAGTGATTGACGATGAACACAAAGAACAACTAGGTCCTGACAAAGCCATCGATCGCGCAAAAGCCACGCATGCGGTACACGGGAACCCCTGAGGTCAAACGGGACTTGACCATCCGGGGACCCGTCTAAAGTTCAACTGGGGAGGAACTGAGAATTTTGCGCTGGTTACATCCTTTTGGGAAACACCCCTCAAAAGCGAGTGAGACAGCCTACCCAAACCGTGTTCGCACGTCAAGATGAAGAGATTTGCGCCGCGCGAACAGAAAGTTCCCTGTAGAAATTTGCGACACTGCCGCCGGCGCCTTAAGTTGGCAGGTTAAGAGGAGGCGGTGAGATGATTAGAAGGAGAGTCGCAGCTCCGGGCTCAGAACGTGAATGCCAGCCCGCCCCGAACGGCTCTTCCCGCCTGCACCAGGTAGACGGTGCGTCCGTCCTGCCCCATGACGGGCACGTAGCCTTGCGCTAACAGATTGCGGATATCAACAATCGCTTCCATTTTGCAAGGCAGGAAGCCCGTTCCAGGAATCGGCTGTCGCACCAGGAAGTTCAAGTAGGGATCCGCCTGACCCGCCGAGCCGTTGAACATGTCCACCGGGGTGAGCGCCTGGCCGTTGACCCAGCGATAAGACGCGACCCAATGGGTACGCGAATGAGGCACAGTACCGCTCAGTTTGCCCGCAACAGAATGACGCTCTTCTTTCCGCAGTGAATCGCGCACCTGCTGCAATGGCACGTTCGATGCGAACAGATCCAGCACGCCTCCGTATCCATAATCCAGGGTCGCCGTGAGGTCGGAGGCTAACTTTTGCTGCAGTACAAGCCGCATGCCGCGCGTTTCCAGATCTCGGCCCTGGTAAGTGAATGTGCCGGAATACGCATCCGGCAGCACTTCCCCGTTCTCGATGCCTGCTTCGCCAATACCTGTGATCGCGGTGTCGGCAATGCGATCGGAATACAGGGCAGCTTGCACGCTGGTTTTACCTATCCGTCGGGACACCGAAACTTCCTGGTGATGCATTTTCTCCAGCGCCGGAGTAAACGCGGCAATGCTCATGCGTGGGCTGGTGTCGTTGAAGTCGGAGTCCGGGGTCAAGCCGTCGTGATTAGGCACCGAGCTTGCATATCGGTATTCAAGAATCGTATTCGGCGAAACATGCAGGTCAGCAGTGCCAAAGGGCTGCACCGAATTGACGCGTCCCATGAACTGAATGGTCTGCACTTCGCTCCCGAATTTCAGTTCCAGAACGTCGCCGAGAACCAGATCGTCAGAAGTGGTTAAGGCAAGCGATTGCAGCGGAGAGGCGTGAAGGTTAGCGTCTGGCGCAGCGAGCCGGCGCGCAGTCAAAGAAATGGTCGGCTGCGAGCCATTGCCCATCTTGTGGGAAAAAGACGTTCGCAGAACGGCGGTAGGGGCCCCGCTCCCGTAGCCCACATTGCCGTACAAACCGACAGTGCCCGACGAAAATAGCGAGTGCTCGACAGAAAAGCCGGTGCTCATGTCGGAAGCGCTTCCGTAGCCCTTGGCCGCTGTACCCGCGAGGAAAGAGACCGTTCCCTTCAGGTCCTTGTCGCCTGATTCAGACTTGTTCAGCTTAGCTGTACTCGAGCTGCTTTCATCCAAAGCGCGCAGAATCGGACGGTTCGAGACCGAGCGAAGCGTCCATTTCCAGTCGTCAGTGTCGCTCACGCCAGTAGCAGGCGAAGACAATTGCAGCGCTTCAAACAGCGTGTTCAAAGTGATGTTTAACGTCAGTGTGGCGGCGGGACGGAGACCTAGTTTCTCGCGCAGTGCCGGCAAGAATGAGGGAGCGGAAACCCTGACTGTGTAGACGCCCGGAACCAGGCCGCCGACTGAGAAGAACCCTTTGTCGTCGGTGAAGACCCTCAAGGTTCGCGAGGCGGCGTCGAGAACATCGACGGTGGCGCCCATCTGGGGCACTCCACTGGCATTGCGCACAAATCCTGCGACGGTAGCTGGCGGCTTTCCTGCTGCCCATGCAGGAAGCACCATGCCGAGCAATAAAGCCAGGCAGCCGAGCTTATGCATGTCACCTACCCCCATTGGGAGACGTCGTGCTTCTATTCCACCGCAAATGTGGCCGTGGGATCCACTGTCTGCTTCGAAACGTTGTCGTTCACCTTGATTTGAATGCGGTAAATGCCGGGTTGCAGGCTGGCGGCAGCCAGGGTCTTCTGTAAAGTCACCTGCTCTCCAACATTGCCCATCTGCTCCGTGTTCTCTACGGTGTGAACGACCGGCTTATTCGTAGATGCGTTCACCACGTCGTATTCCACGGTGGCCGAAGGCTTGTGGGTCTTTTCGTCCATGCCAAGATTGTAGACCTGCATCCAGAAATTCATCTTCTGGTTGCGTTTGAAGCTGATCGGTTTCCCGTCCGCGCCTTGAACCCGAGGCCGTACCTTGGTGGTGCCGATCACAAACATTCCGGTACCGACATTCTTCGCAGCAACGGGCTCCATGACGTCGGCGACAATCAGCGACGAGGACGCCAAGTGATCTTCATTGTACTCAGGAACGACGATGCCCTTGCTCCAGGTGCCTTTTCGGTCGCCATTGACATCTTTCACGACAATGTCGACACGATATCGGCCGGGACGCAGGGGGAGCGCCTTCCAATAGACCTGGGCGTTTTCCGCGGCTTTGGGCAGCAACTCCGCCGGAATATCCGCCTGCACAGTGTCCTCAAATGTCTGGGCCACGCGACCAGTGAGCGTGGTGACGCGTCCGAAGATGTTGACCAGACCATGCTCCACGCCATCTTTGTTTTGGAACGTGATGTCTCGGTCCTTGATTTGAACGGTGACGGGGACGAGCACGGTATCGCCGGTAACTCTCACAAAATCGGCCCTGACATCGAAGGGCATCAAGTTGTAAGAGATTTTGTGCTCGACCACTTCCTCCAGATCTTTGAACTTTACCGCCGGAGCCTTGTTCAATTTCGCGAACTGCTCGAGGCGATCGAACTCCTTCGCGCCGTTGCTCTGGTTAAACGGGCTCGCTCCAAGATTCTCGATGCCACCCTGGGTAAAGCGGCTCGCCTTGTTGGCCATGCCCATCTCTTCGTACAGGGTCAGACCCGCATTGGGAGTGTGCAGCAGCGCATCTTTTTCGGAACGATCCATGGTCATGTGGTAGTCGCCGCACATGCAACTATCCACAAACTCGATAATCACTTCCTGGCCAATGCCTTCAATGTAGCGGTAACGCCAATCTTCGAAAGGGAACGTCGAAGTGGTCCCGCCGCCCTCTTCCATCGGACGCTGGTAGGTTCCGCCGGAAGGATGAGACTCGATCTCGTCAGGAGGGCCAAAGACGATATACATGCGCCCGCGGTCGGTTTTCCAGCCGGGGATGCCCGCGGCAAAATGCTCGTTCGCATACGCCATGCGGCGATAATGCTCTTCCTTGAACTCGTTCTCTTCGGTGTCCGGCGTGGGATCGCGCCGCTGCCAGAAAGCTTCGATGAACTGGTCACGCTCTTCGTCGTTGGAGAGCTGCATGAAAGCGGAGCGCTCTTCGTCCGTAATGATCCAGCGGACGTCTTCGTCCAGCCATTTCTTGTAAGTTTTGCTTAACTCCTGCCGGAGGGCTTTGGCGTTGGCCTTCTTCTGCTTTTCCGTGAGAGGCCGTTTTAACGGATCGGATTCCTGCGATTGCCCCTGGTTCGAATCTGGCGCAGCTTGAGTGTCCTTAACAGGCTTGGTGTCCTGGGCGGACGAATATCCCCCGAGAACCAGGATGAGAGAAGCCAAGAACGCAACGTATACTGCCAGATGACGTGACCCTACCCGCATGATGGGGGAACTCCTAAGGAGACACTCTTGTTCCATAATTGTATGTTTTTAGATGCGGCTAAGCAAGGCAGAGCGGCCATCCCGTGAAGGTTTTACAAAAGCCTACGCAGGCTTTACCGGATAAGGCCCGTCGGCCAAAACCTGGGCGTGATATCCCTTGCTTCCGATCAGTCGGGCCAAAGGGCTTCTGAGGTCGTCTTCTGCCTTGAGGCGGTCAATGACGTACTGAAAATCATATTTGGGACGCCAATCGAGGGCTTTTCGGGCGCCCGCGTTTACATAGACTCGGCCGATGCTTGGGAACATTTTCCAGCCGCGCCCCCAATATTCCTCCTCGAAAGCAGGAACCCGCCTGCGAACGACCGCTGGCGCATTTGTACGCAGTTCCACCAGATCGTCAGGCTGAAAAGGCGTGGTGGCGCTGATGATGTAAATTTCGAAACCGATGCTGGGACCTCGTTCCGCGGCCAGCAGGTGGGCATTCACGGCATCTTCGATGTCCACGCGGCGAAACAGGTATTCGTTAGCTTTCAGATTCTCTACCGAGTAGTTTTCCCGCATTCCCTTGTTGTCATCGTGCTCTGGAAAGAATCGTGAGGTTCTCAGCACGATACAGGGCAATCCGTGATCATGGTGAAATAGACGGCATAGACTCTCGGCTGCTGCTTTCGAGATGCCATAAATATTCTTTGGCACCGGTGCGATGTTCTCTGTCACCCAGACAGCGGGTGCAGCGGAAGGAGGCAGCAGCGCGTCTCCAAAGACGCTGGTCGTGCTGGTAAAGACAAAACAGTCAACACTTGCTGTAATGGCTTCGGCCAGGAGATTGAGGGTACCCGTGACGTTAACATCGATGAATTCCTGGGGAGCGTGCGTCACCAGGTGGGGTTTGTGGAGAGTCGCGCAATGAAAGACGAGGTTTACCCCCAGCATCCAACGCCTCACAAAACCGCGATCGCAAATCGAACCTCGCGCCGTCGTAAATGGAGATGCCAGGATGTCCAGTCCCACCACCTCATGCTTGAGGGGCTGCAACGTGCGAACCAGCGCCTCACCCAAGTGGCCAGCGCTGCCTGTAACCAAAATCTTCATACGCGTAAGCGGTCTCTGGCCGCCCTGGGATGTGCCTTCCGTGCTCCAGCTAATTACACAAAAGGACTTCGCACATTCTTTTCATCCACACTATCACCCGGCCCGGTTTGCAGCGTCACATTGGGCTGTGAGCAGCACCGGCTGCCTCGTTGCAAGAGCAGGATATAATAAGCGTTCCCCGTTTTTCCCGGTCTGGTGAAGACTCCTGCCAGCGCCTGGGGAACTTTCACCAGGCGTATGCCGTATCTCATGATGCGCACCCCCGTCATCCTGCTCGGGTGATGGCAGCCGGGAAGCAGGAGACACTTACAAGCCGCTGAATCGCGGACGAGGGCGCAATTGAAGACGTGGAAAAAAGTAGCTTTGATAGCGGGAATCGCCATTCTGGTCCTGGCTGGAGTGGGGTTCTCGATACGCCAGAGCCGCAAGGGGATTGTCAATGTCCAAACCGGTAAAGTGCAACGACAAGACCTGACGTCGATCGTGAGCGCGTCCGGAGAAATCAAGCCCAAGACGTATGTGAACATCGGAGCGAATGCGTTTGGAAAGATCGTGAAGCTGTATGTGAAGGAAGGCGACCACGTAAAGAGAGGTCAGATGCTGGCGCAACTGGAGAACGTGCAGTCCGCTGCGGATGTAGCCGCGACCAAGGCTTCGCTGCAATCCGCGGAGACTGACGCACTGGCCGCGGGAGCGGCATTGAACACGTCCGTTGCAGATTTGAATCGCGCCAAGGCTGACGCTGAGCGAAACAAATTGGATTGGGACCGAGCGCAGTCACTGTTCAAAGATGCGCTCATTGCGCGCTCAGAGTACGACAGCCGGAAGAACGCGTGGCAGACCGCCGAGGCTGGATTGGCGCAGGCACAAGCGCGGGTGGCGCAGGCCAAAGCACAGCTGGATTCCGCGCAGAAGCATATCAATCAGAATCAGGCTACTCTTACGCGCGTTAACGATGTTCTGCAGAAAACGAGCTACAACGCTCCTTTCGACGGAGTAATCACCAACCTTCCGGTGCGCGAAGGCGAAACGGTCGTCATCGGCATCCAGAATTCTCCGGGAAGCACGTTGATGACACTCGCGGATATGTCAGTAATCACCGCGGAGATCCAGGTCGATGAGACCGATATTGTCAACGTGCGCAACGGCGAGGCAGCGGAGGTTACGATTGACGCCATTCCGCACAAAATCTTTCACGGCGTCGTAACTGAAATTGGTAACAACGCGATCGTGCGTTCCACAGGCGTCGCCACATCGCAACAGACAACCGCGAGCCAGGAAGCGAAAGATTTCAAGGTGGTCGTGACTCTACAGGATCCTCCGGAAGATCTTCGCCCCGGACTGTCGGCTACGGCAAAGATCACCACCGCGACTCGCAGCCGGGTGGTGACCATGCCAATCCAAGCATTAACCGTTCGGCGCCGCGCAGATCTCGAGCAAAAATCCAGCAATGGCACTGTCGAGGCTGCAGCCCCGCAAGCGCAGGCATCCAACAAAGCCGGCGATGATGAGGTACAAGGCGTCTTCGTGATCCGTAACAAGAAAGCAGAATTCGTGCCGGTCCAGACGGGCATCAGCGGCACGACCGATATCGAGATTCTGGCCGGTCCCAAGGAAGGTGACGAGATCGTCACCGGCAGCTACAAGGTATTGCGAACGCTACGCCCCGGTACCAGCGTGAAGGTAGATAATACGGCTCCGAAGAAAGAAGAAGAAAGCGGCAGCTAGAAAAGGTCTAACGCCAGATAAGGTAGCTCGTCCAATAGAGAGCTCGCATTGGAGCAGTGAGTGTCCCACGAGGACCAGGAGAAGAGGATGGCAACGGCAGAAGTAATTAATATCACGCAGCCAATGGTGTCCGCAGGCCCTGATTCGTGCATGATCGCCACCGAAGACCTGTGGAAGACGTACGACATGGGATCGGAACAGCAGGTACACGCGCTGCGCGGGGTGAACCTGCGAATCGGCCGCAATGAATACGTTGCCATCATGGGACCTTCAGGGTCCGGCAAGTCGACACTGATGAACCTGATCGGCTGCCTGGACACGCCAAGCCAGGGTAAATACTGGCTGAATAATCAGCTGGTCAGCGATCTGGACGATGACGAACTGGCTCGCATCCGCAATAAGGAGATTGGATTCGTTTTCCAGACCTTCAATCTGCTAGCGCGTGCAACCGCTTTGCACAACGTGGAACTGCCGCTCATCTATGCCGGTATTCCCGCAGAAGATCGCATTGAACGCGCGAAGGACGCGCTTAAAGCTGTCGGGATGGAATCCCGCATGATGCACAAGCCTAACGAGCTTTCGGGAGGTCAACGCCAGCGGGTCGCAATCGCGCGCGCGCTTGTGAATAAGCCTTCCATTATTCTTGCAGACGAGCCTACCGGGAACCTCGATTCAAAGACCGGCAACGAAATCATGGCTCTTTTCGACCGACTGCATGCCGAGGGCAATACGATCGTGCTGGTTACGCACGAGAACGACATTGCCGAGTACGCTCACCGCGTCATTCACATCAAGGATGGTGTGATTGCTGGAGACGAGCGAAGAGTCCGAACCTAGAAAGCGCCCCTCATTGTGAGGTATGGCGTGTCATAGAACAGCATGCCACGCCGTCGGTACCAAGCATGCATTCGGCCCAGTAGTCCGCCAAACGCGTAGTGTGCAAAATACTTCATATTGACAGAGCTTCCCTCTCGCCATACAGTCCATGCGCAATTCAGTGGTTTCCCCCGGCCCTACGCGATAAATCAAGACTCAATCTGGAGGATACTTTGACGAGAGCACTTCGTAGTCCTGCGCTACTGCTCACAGCACTGCTGGTATTACTGGCAACGTTGGCGAGCGCTCAATCCACAACTCCTCTTGAAAGATTGCCCTATTCTGGCGGCGTGCTCATGGGCCGGGCGATTCGGGCGGGCCGAATCCATCTACCCAGTCCCAGCGAGCGACCCGGACCACAAAATCTCACCTGCAGTCCGGCGCCTTGCGTTTTTCCCAATGTCAACGCTTCGAATAGTTCCGTACTGGCGAACGAAACCCCAGTTGTTATAAATCCGAGAAATGCCAATCAGATTCTTACTGGAGCCAACGATTACGCCTGCCCTGCCATTCAGGGCTTCTATCTTTCTCCGGATGGCGGCACTACTTGGAACCGGTCCTGCTTGAGCCTGCTCTCCGGTGCGAGCGGTGATGGAGATCCAGGCGTGGCTTTCGACCTCAACGGTGTTGCCTATGCGACTGGCATCGACGCGAAGTCGACGGGGAATACTGTCATCGTATGGTCAAAGTCGACCAACCAAGGTGTAACTTGGAGTCCCGTAAAACAGGCAGTCGCCAATTTTTTCAGTGGCGGCATTGCCGACAAACCCTGGTTCGAAATTGACACCAATGCGACCAGTCCCCGGAAAAACGCGCAGTACATCTCTGTGACCCAGTTCGCCACCAATAACAATTCGACTATTACCGTTTCCCATTCCACCAACGCTGGCAGCACGTGGTCGAGCGCCGTAGCTGTAGACGCAACGCAGGTCTATCCCTCCGTTGACCAGTTCAGTGATCTTGCCATTGGCAAGGATGGAACTGTTTACGTCTCCTGGATGCGCTGCACTGCCAATGGCCCATCAGGCGATTGCGGTGGAACCACCGCAACCATGTATTTCTCAAAATCCACCGATGGCGGCAGCACCTGGACCTCCCCCAAAGCCATCACCACTGCCAAGCTTGCTCCTGATCCGGGCTTCTGCTGTTTCTACGGTTCGTTGCCCAATACCAGCGAGCGCGTGAGTAACATCCCGGTCATCGCGATCGACAACAGCACAGGCACGCACGCCGGCAACTTGTATGTGGCGTATTACACCTGGACCGGAACCCAGATGAAGGTGCTGGTCGCCGTATCGAGCAATGGCGGCACCACCTGGACGAAGAAAGCGGTGGCCCCATCGACGGCCACGCACGACCAGTTCTTCCAATGGGTCAATGTCAGCAGGGGAGGACAAGTCGGCGTGAGCTGGGACGATCGTCGCAACGATCCTTCTAACATCAACTACGAGTCGTTTATGGCGGTTTCGAACAACGGCGGCGGGGGATACGGAACCAACGTGGACCTGTCTGCCGCGCCCTCGAATCCCTTCAATGATGGCTTCGGTGGCTTCTTCATCGGCGACTACACCGGCAATGCCTGGAACGGCACCAGTTCGTTGTATGTCACCTACACCGATACGACGACTGGCATCGACCAGGACTTCCTGGTAGGAGAGCGCCTGCACTGAGGCTCGTCTGCCAGAGTGTTTCGGTCGC
>Ga0070741_10006703_pt1 | contig 24515 bp, 37 predicted proteins | sample Coa_R1_4_FD_66440 | JGI IMG/M metagenome (GOLD analysis project Ga0070741, IMG submission 66440) | Surface soil microbial communities from Centralia Pennsylvania, which are recovering from an underground coalmine fire - Coalmine... | ecosystem: Environmental > Terrestrial > Soil > Unclassified ...
GGAAGTTTTACCGGCTTCGAGCTTGCCATAGCTCCCGGCGATGCGGGGACGCACAACACCGTCGGGACGGCTCCAGCGGTCGGCATATATCACAACTGGACAACCGGTCAGGCGAGCAACGGCACTAGCATTCCGAGCGTAGCCTACAGCGCGCCGCCTGTGTCTCCACCGGTGGTGCCTACGGGCGCGCAGGGCGCGATTACATTTGATGGGGCTACGACCTACCTGACTTCCAACACCCCGCAAACGTTCCCGAGTTCTGGCAGCTACACGTTCATAAGGACGTTTAAGACCACAACAAGCTCGGCTCATGCCGTGCTGGGCGAGATTAACAACAATCAGAACGGCGGCGGCACGACGTTTAACCTGGGCATAGCCTACATCGCATCCGGCAAGATTCACATCAACGGCTGCGATGCGTCCAATTGCTACGACATTGGTGGGACGGCGTCCTATAACGACGGTAATCCACATCGTATCTATACTGTGTGGAACACGACGGCAGGTACAGAGACGCTGTATATTGATGGATCGCAAGTGGCGCAGCAGACTGGCGTCGGGGCGCCTAGAGGGCAAACCGGCTATTTCCTTATCGGTACGGGTAATTTTTATTCTGGTGGCTTTCTCGGTCCGCAGTATTTTCAAGGGACGATAGGCGAAACCGCATACATCCCGACGGCACTGACAAGCGCCCAGATTTCGACTCTTGATGGGCACGCCAGCGACGGACAGTGGGATGCTACGCTAAAGAGCTATCTCGTACCGGGCTCTAGCTGGTGGAAACTGAACGATCTTCTTCCCGCTAGCGGGGTGGCGGACTACTACGGCTCGTACTCTGAGCAATTCGCTGGAACTCTCTACGGGCAGCTGAATGTCCCTGTCCACCTGGTTGACATCAGCACGATCTCCACCCAAGCGGCGATCACCGGCCCCGCCGGAATGACCTCGCGGGCGACCGCATCCATCGGGAACGCCAGCACCTACGCCATCAATATCGCCGACGCATCGGAAACCGCATCTGGCAATTACGGTCCCTTCACCGCCACTGCCAGTAGCGGCGTTGGCAACTACTTTTCAGCCCTCGTACCGCTTAATCCGACGGGGCCTGGTGACACCGTGGCGTTCGCATCGGGCCTGACGGGGACCTGTGCCGCATCGCCGTGCTCGCCGTTTTCCGGTTGGGCCACACCTACCGCCGGTCATTACGCAATCATCGTAGCGACAGGTTCATGGAACCAAACAACCAACCAGCGGGCAATTTACGCCCCAGCCGGATGGCAGGTACTGACCTCCTTTGCGAGCCCGCCCACGATGGTGTGGGGCAAAGTCACCGATGGCACGGAGACGAGTCCATCCTTCACATTTAGCGGGTCGATAACGGCGGCGTCTTTCTCGTACTCGGAATGGTCGGGCGTAAATACGGCGTCCTCTTTCGTTCTTGCGCCAATCACAGCTACTGCGGTCTATCCGACGCACGATCTCTCGGTCGGCGAGCCCGTTGTAGTCGAGCTGGCGATGAGCGCCGGACTCGGCGGGGTTAACACCTACAGTGGGCTGATTTCGTCTCTTTCAGCACCGTCCTATCTCGGCTCGACGCTATTTAATCTTCAAGGCACGAATAGCCAAGTGGACCTGCGCGTGTGGTGTCATGCGCATCAAAATACCGACCCTGCGACCGATTCATGGGCTATCACGCCTGACGCCAACGAACCATCCAACGGCGGTAGTTTGGGCGTGTGGCTGCAATACCTGACCTTCAGCTACAGTGCGGGCTGCGTTGACCCGAGCAGTCAGGTGCTCAACGGCTTCTCGTTGCCGCTGGGGATGCCTAACCTAAGCATCTCGTCGCCCGGCGGCTACTTCGCGCTGTGGAATCTCCTACAGGCGGAAGGCGGCAATAATTCGCAGGGCATGGGCGGCTGGATCAGCGATAAGCTGAACGACGCTAACACTCAAGGCGACTTCGGGATGCATCTTGCCACTATGCCTTTCGCGGCGGGTTCGACGGGCGTATTTGACGTGACCGGCACTAATGCTGCGCCATCCGGCGTCGACCAGTTGATAGCCGCAATGGTAATTGGCCCGGCGACGACGGCGAACCAATCCGGCTGGGTATCGGTTATACCATAGAACTACTGAGCGATGGTCCCTGAGCAGATAGAGAAGGCCGGTGAGAGGAGAGGATGATGATGCGGACGATAAAACTGATCGCGCTGGTCGCGCTGGTCGCGCTATTTGCGGCCCCCGCGGCGGCCGTTCTGGTCAACGAGAACGGGAGCGGGGGAGCCCCCGGGGCCAATTCCGCCAGCCAGCGGATCGACGCGGCCAGCGCGACCGGCTCGACGGTCCACTGTTACACCTGGGCTGAGTAGCGCAATGGCTAACGGGGGCGACGCAAGCGCCGCGGCGGCGCAGGACGTGAGCTTGGAGGCGGGACTGGTGATCGCGCCAGCGCAAGTCAACACGGGCGCGGGCGGCGCCTGGATGATGTATTGAGGCGAGATGCTTCTTGAGCAGATCGACAGAGTCGGCGAGGCGCTGATCGAGGCTTTGGCTGGCCTCGGAGTCGTCGCTGCTGGCATCCGCAAGTTTTTCTTGGGCCAGCGGCTCAAGGAGATCGACCGCAAACTCGACAGGATTCTCGAACAGCAGACCGAGACGCATGAGAAGGTCGCGGTCATGCGCGCAGACGTGGACAATCTCCACGAGCGTGTTCAGCGAGTCGAATACGGCAGCTATCGGGGCAACGGGTACTAGCGCGGCGGCGACAGCGGGAAATCCGCCGACGCGCACGCGCGGTCCGATGCCTCTGGATGGGTCAGAGCATCAGCACGTTGGCCAGCGGCGTCGATTCAACCCTAAGCAACGCCTAGGTCTGCGGTCTGCGGGGCACGACTCTCCCCTTGCAGGCGAGGCGCTTCGGTCGAAATGGCCGGAGCGCCTTCTTTGCATAGACTTGACAAACTTTCGTAAATCCCGCAAAGCATAAGATTCATGGGGGCCGACTTCGCGAAGTCGTTTGCCGTCTGGCTGGTTTGCGAAGGGAGCGAACCGGCCGGTATCGAACAGACCACTTACGACGAATATCGCCGCCGTCACAGCCTCCCGCCGCAGCCAGTTGCGAAAATCACAGACGCGGAGACGCAGGGACTCCTGCGGGAGTTTTACTGGCAGCCGTATCGGCTTGGCGGCTTGCCGCAGCCGTGGGCCACATTTTGCCTCGTCGAGGCCAGCAATCTGCCGTCCGGCGCGGGCGTCAAAATCGCGCAGGCTTCGCTTGCGTGGCTAGGCGTTTATGACGGCCAGATTGACGGCGACGTGGGGCCGTTGACGATTGAGGCGGCCGGAAAAGCACCGACGCGCCAAGACGTAGCCATCACGGCCGCGCTAGGGCATTACGCCGTGTCGAGTCCCGAAAATATCCAGCGCGGGCTGCGCCGACGCCTCGCGGTGCTTCGGCAGGCCTGTTTGGAGCAAGCGCAATGAGGGAACTTCTCGTCAAAGCCGGAATCTTCGCATCTGGCTTGGGGCTGATCGTGTTGCCATGTGTGGCGGTTCTGACGGCCTTCGGCCAGGCGCATGCGGGCGACTTGATGACGTTGGGCATCGCGTTGGTGTCGGCGGCGACGGGCGCGCATCTGGGAGGCGGCGGTGGCAACGGCGGCGGAAGTTCTCAAGGAAGCTGAGGACCGCGTTTCCCGCTTCGTCAACGGACTCGAGGCGGAGAACTGCACGATCTCAATGCATCCGGCTGTTCCGGCCGCCTCGCGGCTCTCGAAGCTTCTGATGCTCAAAATGCTGCGGCTCGAAATGCCGTACCAGTCGACGGAGCCTGCGGCGCTCGAATGGTCGATCGCGCGGGAACTCAAGAAGGAAGCAAAACCATGAAGTTGATGCGAGGCGCGAAGCCTTCCCCGCGACACCGGCTAGCCGCTGCGACGCCTCATGTTGGCGCGCTTCCGCCGCCGTCGCAGCTCCTGTGGCTGCCGCGGCAGCTCTCGATGTGGGGGAACGCGACCTACGGGGATTGCACGGTTGCCGAGGAGGCGTTCGCCAAGGCGACGAGCGCGCCCGAAATCTTCATCCCCGACGATGTGGTTATCGCGTGGGCGGAGGCGAACGGGGCCATCGACGGCGACACGCTGATCGACGTGCTCGACAAGATGCAGACCATCGGCTTCGACCAGGATGGTCACAAGTACCTCGACGGCGCGCCGCTCTCGGTCAACTGGTTCGACCGGCAGGGGCTGATGGCTGCTATCGCGCAGGGGCCGGTGAAGATCGCGGTGGCCGCCGACCAGCTCGAAAGTACCATCCAGAAGCTGTCGGTGTTCCCGCACAACGGTTGGTTCGCCACCGGCTACACGCTCGACGTGAAGCTCGACCATTGCACGAGCCTGTGCGGGTACGGGCCTGTCCCGTGGCTGGCGGCGCAGATGGGCGTGCCGGTCCCGGCAGGCGTCGATGGGGCGACATTCGCGTTTGCGATGTTCACTTGGGGCAGCGTCGGGATAATCGACGAGCCGTCCATGCTGGCGATAACCGGCGAAGCATGGGTACGCACGCCGACCACGATAATTAAGTGAGGCGTACAGCCTTCATCGTGGCGGTTGGCTGGATATTGCTCTATGTTGCGCTGCGCGTTGGCTATGGATGGGGATTTGGAGATGGGCTTTCGGCGGGTCAAGACGCCTACGCGAAGCGGCTGGCGGTCTGTGAGGCTGGTATGCGGGCCTGTGCGGACACGCTCAAGGGCTGCGACCGCGACGCTGAGGGCATGCGGGACGCCGCTATCGAAATCTACGAGGACTGCCATGTGCGGGCCTTCCCCGCGCGGGTAAGTCCGAAGCTGGCGGAGACGGCAAAGCAGATCGACGCGCAGTTGCGCGCGGAGCCGCACGAGGGACCATGAATTACGAGCAGGCGATGCTCAGGCGCTACTGCTGCGCTCACCTCGGTCATGTCGTAATGGGAGTCTCGACGAGCACCGACGACGGCGCCACGTTATGGTCGCGGTATTGCGCACGGTGCGGCGAGGAACTCGACATCCCGTTTCGTTATGCGGAGGCCCAGTGATTCTCCGCATACCCGAGACGCGAGTGCTCGTCGGTGCCAACTACATGCAGGCGGCGCAGTCGCTCATCCGGGGCGGCTACGCGAAAGCCGTGCAGGATTTGGCCCCGAACATCGCCAACCATTGCCGCGTGTTGCTGCTGCCGGGGGTCGATATGGACGCGCTAGCGCAGAATCTGGAGCGGTCGTGGCGGGTGACCATGGAGGCCGACAGCGTGCTGAACTACGGAATGCCGCCGGCGGAGTGGGCATGAGCGACGGCGTCCCCATTCCCCTGAACTGGTCGCGCATCACGGACCGGCTGCTGCTCGGCTCCCGCCCGCAGACCGTCGCGGACTACGCGAAGCTGCAAGCGGCGGGCGTGTCACACTGCCTCAACGTGTGCGAGACGGCGGACCCGACGCCGATACCAGCGGGTCTGTGGCATCTCGATAACCCACAGCCGGACGATGGTGCGCCGAAGCCGGCGGTGTGGTTTCGGGAGTCCATTCAATTCGCGTTTCACTGTCTGGATGCCGCTGGCTACGTCCTCTATGCCCATTGTTTTGATGGCTACTTTCGCGGCGCCGTGACGGTGTACGCGATCCTGCGGGCCTTTGGACTCTCCCGCGAGCAGGCGCTGGCGATGATTCGGCTGGCGCGTCCGCTGGCGCTGCCGGAGATTGCGCTGCCGCCGCACATGGAAAAGACGCTGACGTACCTGGCCTCGGCGGACGAGGCCGTGAAGGCGGGGTGGTGAGCGATGGACGAGCGCCTCGAATATTCTCCGTATCTGCCGCCGCAGAAATACGATGTGTGCGCTGGGTTCGGCGTCAACTGCACGAATTTTTGGGGCGTGTGGTATCGCCAGCGCACGCAATACGACGACGAACGCCAAAACTGGGTCTGCATGTGCGACGAATGCCGCGATGAAAACGATTACTACTGGGATGAGAAATGGCGCGAGTATTATTCTGGGCGAATTTAACGCTGACGTATCTCAAGAGCGCCGATGAAGCTTTGGCGGCGGGGTGGTGATGCGCTATTTCTTCGACACTGAATTTTGGGACACGGGCGAGCGTATCTATCTCATCAGCATCGGTATTGCGGCTGAAGATGGGCGTACCTACTACCGCGAGGTGTTTCTCGGCCAAATCCCCCGCATTCCACCCGGCCATTGGTTAACGACCAACGTAATCCCGCACTTGTCTGGCGGCGCAATCCGTCGGTTGCGAGAGGACATCGCCCGCGAGGTCGTCGAATTCGTTGGCGACCGCCCCGAGTTCTGGGCTTATGTGGCGGACTATGACTGGATAGCGCTTTCGCAACTTTACGGCCCGCTTGTCAATCGCCCGAAGAGATGGCCTTGGACAGCGCTTGATGCCTACCAGCTCCCCGACTTTAAGAAATACGTCACTAAAGACGCGATGCGACCAGACCATCACGCATTAGCGGATGCGGCAAACCTGCGGTTGTCATGGCTGCGCTGGCGCGAGGCGTTTCCCGATTACCCATTGCCAGAATTTCGGAGTCCGCGCGAGTGAGCGCGCTCCTGCTTTTTGCGTTCCTCTTCGCCTCCTGCGGTGGCGGCGGTTCCACGGCCAGCCCGGCGCATCCCTTCGTGATCGCCGTCAGTAACAACGCCGCGGCTACTACGCATTGGAACCCCGCCACACTGCCGAAGTGGGTAGAGACGAGCAACGCGCAGTTGGCCGACGACGTAGGCCCGCGCTGGGGCATTCGCGTCAAGGTGGTGCTGGGCGGCGACGGCGACGCCACTCTGACGTTCGAGCCAGGAACCAGCAGCGACGGCGTCGCGTGGCATGACGATGACAACGGGCCGGAAGCCTTCGTGTACGTCGGCGACCCGACCATCAGCGGGCCGCACGGTGGCGGGACGTTTCAGGCGCTGCTAGACGCGCAGCATGAAGTAGTCGAGATGGCGGAAGACCCCGGCGCCGACGGGCGCGAGATAGTCGATCCGGTGGCGTGCCTCACCTACAACCAGGGCGAGCCGGTCAAGGCGCTGGAGTGCGGCGAGAATGGCGAGGGGCTGGATAGATGCGTGGTGGACTTCGCGTTCCCTAGCTACTTCGACCCGCAGGGCAAGCCGCCGTTCGATTGGATGGAGGTCGTCAAAGCGCCGGGAGTATCGCCGTGCGCGTGAAGTGGCTCGTCCTCGTGCTTCTGCTGAGCGGCTGCGCGTCTCTCTACAAGCCCGCCACGACGGTCGTGCAGTTGCCGGGTGGCGCGACCGCTACCGACCTTGAGCATTGGACCTCGCTGTTTTCGACCATCTGCGGCTCCATCATCCAGGACGCCAGCGGCAAGGTGGTGGGGACGCTGCCGGGCAGCTGCTCGACGCCCTTTACGCTGTGGGCCAACAGCCCGGTCAACTATGGACTTGGCGGCCTGGTTCTCGGGCCGACCATCAGCGCGACGAAATGAACGCAAGGATAGTCACTTGGGAGCAGGCGACCGTCGGCACCGTGGGGCTCGCGTGGGGCCGATCCCCGCTCGCGTGGGCCATCGAGGAGGCCGAGGACATCGCCGGGGAGGGTCCGAATCCGCCCTCGCACGCCTTCCTAGTCGCGCCGCAGGGCCGCGTCCTCGAAGCCGTCTGGCCACGGGTTGCGCTCACGCCGATGTATGCCTACCGCGACGCGACGGTTGAGCTCTACCAGCTCGACGTGTCGGACTTTCAGGCTCGGCTAGCGTACTACGCCGTCGAGCGGCAATGGCTCGGACGCTGGTACGATGTGCTCGGGCTGTTCGGCTTCATTCCGGTCGAACTGGCGCGTGGACTACGCATCGGCTTCGTCCACAACTGGATTCAGGACCGCCGTGCCGCATGGTGCTCGGAGCTGGTCTGCCAGTGGCTGCGGCAGCCGGGTATCCGGTGCGCGCCGCCCGACATCGAAGATGTCGATCCGGCGGGATTGCGGGCATGGCTGCGCGCAATGGTCAGCGGCCCGCGCGCTGCCTAGCGCACCCGAACCGCCGACACCGCTTTCTCGACGATCTCCGCCATCGAGCGGCGGGTTCGGCGTTTCAATTCAAGCAAGCGTTTGTGCGTCTCTATCGTCACACGGATAAGCGCGCTCGGGGTGCGCCGCGCACATTTCTCGTTGGTGCGGCGCCGCGAAATCGAAATCGTCGCCATATCGACGATTGTAAACTGTAAACCAAAATCTGTAAACAGGGCACTTGACAGACCTCGACGAATTTCGTAAACCAATTTTTGTTAACAAGTTCTCACTTTGCAGAGTTCTGGGGGGAAGGAACATGACGCTCGCTGACTTGGCCTCCTCAATCATGCAGAATCCGGCCGCAATTCAGGACATGAACCTAGAGGATACGCGGGATGCGTTGTGGCTGCTGCTGAATGCGATTATCCTGCCGCTGCTGGGGCATTTTGCGCTGCTTTCCGACCGCGCGGGCCGCAAGCGCGCGACGGGCGGCGAGCGGCTGATCCCTATTGACGAGGCCGCATTGCGGATGGGCGGACTCTCGCCGCGCACGCTGATTGCGCATCGCGACGAGTTCGCTTTCATCACGAAGGTTGGTGGGCGCTGGATGGCGTCGGAGGCCGGGCTGGACAAGTGGATCGCCGAGGAGGAGCGGCAGCGCAGCGTTGGCGACCGCAAGACGCGAGTATTGCCTAAGCTCAGGCTGGCATAAGGAGGTCAACGTCATGGCTGGGACCGGTAGAGTGTTCCGCGTCGGGCCGAAGGGCATCTATTACGTCGGTTATTCGCTGAACGGCCGCGTGTTCCGTCGCAGCACGCATCAGACGAGCGAGGCGGTTGCGCGCCGGATTCTCGCGGCGGAGCTTCGCAAGACTGCGACGGGCTACACGCCGGACGAAGACCGCGTAAAGTTCGAGGACGGCATCGAGCGCATTCGCGCGCACCGGCGCGACCACAATCTGCGCTCGACGGATCTCGACCAGCGAGCGCGGCATCTGGCGCGGGCGTTCGCGAAAATGCGTCTGGTCGATATCACGACGGGTATGGTGGAGCGCTACAAGGAGGCGCGGCTGAAAGAGGATGCGGCGCGGGCGACGATCAACCAAGAGCTCGCCGTGTTGCGCCAGATGTACAGGCTATGCCGGCTGACGCGCCAGCCCGAGGTCAAGCTGTTCCCGCCAAAGACCTTGCGTGTCCGGCAGGACTTCTTGAATCAGGCTGATTTTTTCTCGGTCCGTGACGGACTGCCCGAGGACATGCGCGACATTGTGACGTTCATGTATCTGTCGAGCTGGCGCGAAGGCCAGGTTGCGGCGTTGGAGTGGCGCGACGTGAATCTGCGCGAGGGGGTGGTGACGGCGCGGGGTGAGACTACCAAGACGGGCGATCCGCATCGCATCCCGCTCGTCGGGCCGCTCGCGGAGGTCATCGAGCGCGCGAAGATGCGTCGGCGACTCGACTGTCCGTTTGTGTTCCATCGCGACGGGGAGCCCTTTCGGCTGCGCGGCGGTAAGGCACCTTTGCGGGTCGCATGGCGGCGCGCTTGCGAGGCTGCGGGTTTCAAAGGTCATGTGCTCCATTGTTTGCGGCGCAGCGGCGTTCGCAACATGATCAACCAGGGGGTTGACCCGATGCTGGCGATGCGGGCGAGCGGGCATAAATCAATGTCGATGCTGGCGCGGTATCGGATCGTGAACCTGGAGGACTTGCGGCGGGGATTCGAGCGGACGTTTGCGGGGCTGGCGGAGCTGCCGGACGAAAGAAAGGTCGCGGCCACGACAACAATGGGGCGCGGCAATGGCTGACAACGTCGAGCAAGTCGCCGTCGTCGACGTCGTCGCGGCGGCGCTGCAACGCGCGACGCGCTTAAATCTGGCCGAAATTAAGCGTGAAAAATCCCGCGCACCACAAAAATCCAGTAAAATCGAGGGTCGCCCCCTTAGCTCAGCGGATAGAGCACAGGATTCCTAATTCTGTCCGGCGCGGTTTCGCAAAGGTTTCTACTGCGGATTTCGTAGGTTTCGCGGGCGTTTTGTCGATAATGGTTGACGGAAAAGTGTAAAAATGGTCGTGTGCGGCAGGCCGAAATCTAGCTTAAATTTAGCCGAAGACGGAGGGCGTGATGGGCTGGCTGACGGTGACGGAGTTGGGGCACGAAACGGATCATCGGGTTGCGATTCGGGTAGAGGACATCTGTAACGTGATCGAGGGCATTGCGGGGCGGCGGGGCGGCGCGGTTCTGGGCGTGCAGAGCCACGAAAAGGGAGGCGGGCGGAGCATTCGACCGAAGGTCGTCATCGACAGGTACGAGGAGTTTGCCGGAAAGCTGCCCGGGGTTTGGATGCACGCTACAATCTCGCATTTCAGCGGTAGCCGGCGCGCGATGTTCCGCGCCGATTCGATCGAGGCAATCGAGGAGAATCGCGCGCCCGAGCACAGCGCACCTTGCGTGCTGCTTACGAAGGATTACGAGAAGGGCATCTTTGTGCATCCGTTGATCGAGCCATTCGACGAGATAATGAAGCGGCTGGCTCTGCTGCGCGTGCTCGGCGAGGAGGTCGCGAAATGAAGCCAGTGGTGATGGCGGTTCAAGAACGGGATGCGACCTGGCGCTGCATCGGCGCGCACGACGCGAAGGGCATGAAGTTCTGGTGCGAACGGCCGCACAAAGACGGTCTTGGCGGCGTCGGCGCGCTCGGGCCGCTCTGTCGCGAGTGTCTGGAGGCGCACGAAGACGCCGCGCACGGGGATTTACGAAATTAGGTCAACCGGAGGTCGAAATGAGCACGGAGAGCACTCTGCTTACGGAACTGGCGAAGCGTCACGAGATGGACGTGCCTCAACTGGTCAGCGTCGTCAAGCAACGCTGTTTTAAGGATGGGGCGGCCAGCGATGCGCAGCTCATGCTGCTACTCACCATCGCGAAGAAGTACGACCTGAACCCGCTCGCGCGCGAGGTCCACGCCTTCATCAACAAGGGGCGACTCGAAGTAACGATCGGGCTTGACGGCTGGATCAAGATCGCGACGCGGCATGTGATGTTCAACGGTTACGAAACCACGCCGATCCTGAACGACCACGGCGTTCTGACCGCGATCACGGTCAAGATGCATCGCAAGGATTGGGCGGTCCCTGGTGAGTACACCGCCTGGATGGACGAGTGGATGGTCGCGGGGAAACAGGGCGAGAAGTCTAACTGGGAGCAGTATCCTCGGCATCGCTTGTTCGCCAAAGCGTTCCAGGAGTGCGCGCGGTTCACGTTCGGAATCACTGAGGTCATCGACGAGGACGATGCGGAACGCATCGCGGCGGCGAAGGTAATCGAGGCGTCGCCGGTCGTGCCGGAACCGACGCCAGCCGAATTGACGGATAAATGTCAACACACTGGATGCGTCGAGAACGCCATAGGCAAGTTCAAGACGAAGGCTGGCGAGTTCTATCTGTGTCAGGCGCATCGCGCGCAGCACGAGGTCAAGCGTCGCGGGCGCCCGCCTCGCGCGACGGACGGTGCGGAGATGGCGGCGGGGACGGAAGCGGCGGAGGAGGAACGCCAAAGCGGCGGCGGCGAGCAGGGAGAACCCACGGCACCGAGCGATACCCCCCAAGGCTCGGGGCCAGCTCCCGCTCCCGCTGCCGCCGAGGCGCAGCGCGCCGCCGGCCTCGAAAAAATCGACCCGGACGAATTGCCGCTGGAGACGTTCATTCGCGTCCATGACGTACCCGCGAAGCGCGTAAATCTCGCCCTCGCGAAGTATGGAGCCACCTCGCTCGCGGAACTGACGGCGGAGCAGCAGGCCGCGATTCTCGGCGTACTGGAAAGGAGCTATGCCAATGCCGCGCATTGATTTCTCCAAGGTGGCCGACAACGACAATTTCGAGCCGCTTCCGGTCGGCAAGTATCCGTGCGTTCTCGCGGTGGACAACATCCAGCGCGACGCCGAGGGCAATCCGCTCAGAGACGCCGAGGGGCGGCCGGCTGTTCGCCACACGAACGCCGGAGACGAATCCTGGGGCATCAAAGCGACCATTCTCGACGGCAAGTTCGTGGGTCGTTGGATTACGGATTCGCTGTCGTTCGGCGAGAAGGCGTTGAAGCGCGTCAAGATCATTTTCACGCGCGCCGGCATCATCGAGAGCGACGAGCAGCACGACTGCCAGCCGGACGAACTCGACGGCAGTTATTGGTGGGTTGATGTGGATCGTCACGAGCAGCGCAAGAACAGGGACGGCACTCCGAAACTGCGCAAGGACGGCAAGCCGATAACGGATGCGCGGGTGGCGTTCGCGGGATATGAGCCGATGAGTCCGCAAGAGGCGAAGCGGTATCGCGAGAGCTTCGCGGCGTGGCAGGCGCGCAAGAACGGACAGGCGGCGGATGCTGGCGCGGACGAGGCTGACGATGACAAGGTGCCCTTCTGATGAAGCTCAAGATTTCCAATCACGGCTACACCTCGATCGACCTTGTCGTGCGGTGGCTGAGCGAGAGCGAACTCGCGCTCGACATCGTGAAGAATCGGAGCGGCCCACGCCTGCGATTAGAGACTGGTGAAACGATTACGGTCGGCGCACATAAGCGCGGCATGCGCGGCATGCTCCTCGAGTTCGTGAAGGGGGAGGACGATGCCGACGCCTAAGGAAGGCTACAAGCTCGCGGACGGCACGCCGGTGCCCGGCACGACCACGATCATATCGCGCTTCAAGGACTCCGGCCCGCTGTTGTTCTGGGCGTTCAAGCGCGGCAAGGAGGGCGCGGCGCGGCTCTATGACGACACGGCGACGGACATCGGCACGCATGTTCACGCGATGGTCGAATCGGACCTTCACGGCCGTCCGCTACCGGAGTTCCCCAGCGGGTTCATCGACGAGATGAGGGCCGCCGCGCGCAATGGCTTCGAGAACTATTGCCGCGAAATCCAGCGCAGCAGGGCATTCTTCCTGCCGCTCGAAGTTCAGCTCGTCAGCGAGAAGCACAAGTACGGCGGCACGCCCGACGCGATGGTCGAGTTTGACGGGATAATCGACGTAGGCGATTGGAAAACCTCAAACGCGGTTTATCTCGACCACGTGATCCAGGGCGCGGCATATCGGTGGCTCTGGAATGAGAACCATCCCGAACAGCCCGCGCGCGGCTTTCGGCTGTACCGTTTCGCGAAGGAGTCGGGCGCATTCAGCGAGCACTACTACGGGCCGGAAATCTTAGATTTGGCATTCAGACAATTTCTGCTTTTCCGTGAGGCGTACGAGAACGACAAGGTGCTGAAAAGGAGGGTGGGATGAGGGCTTTGGTAATCGACTTCTCGGAGCATCGGGCACGGGCAGAACGCGAAGCGCAGGAACGTCGCGCGGAGATTCATCGGCAGCTTGAGCGGGTGGCGCGCGAGGGTCGGGAACGCGAGGCGGACGCTTTGCACGACGCGGACTGGGGAGACATCAACCAGCCGCCGGGCGTCAGCGTCGCAACGGTCCTGGTCGGCGCGATGATGGTGTGCGGGATGCTATGGCAGCTCTGGCTCAGCCGCTAGCGAACGTTCCCGGCTGGGGTGCAACTCTCTCGCGTCGCGCGGAGGTCCGTTTCGGGCGCGAGCTTCCGTCCGTCCTTCGCGACGATCCTTACCGGCTCGCGGAGCTTCCCGGAATCGGGTTTAAGCTTGCGGACGCCGCCGCGCTGCACTTTGGGATGGGCCGACGCTCGCTGGTGCGCCAAGCTGCCGCCGCAGTGTACGTGCTCGCAGAAGCCGAGCAGGACGGACATACCGCGCTTCCCGTCGCGGAGTTCGGCGTGCGCGTCACCGAGGCGCTGGGCGAGGCGTTGCGTGGGTGCGAGTTCGACGAGCGAGTGACTGAGCGCGATGGCTTGATGTCGCGCACGAAAACGCTGCACGCCGAGGAGCGCGCCGCGGTTCTTGTCAAGGCAATGCTTTCGCGTCCAGCGCCGCGCGATTTACCGATATTGTTCAATGGCCTGGCCGAGGACCAAGTGGCGGCGCTCACGGCCATCCAGCACGCCAACATCTTCTGTCTGCTGGGCTCGCCCGGCACCGGAAAGACTACGCTCGTGCGCTCGTTAGCGGAGTCCAATCCAAATGTCCAAATCGCGTACTGTGCTCCGACTGGTAAAGCCGCAAAGCGACTCGAAGAAGCAACCGGACAGCCCGCGCGAACCGTGCATCGCCTCCTTGAGGCTGGAATTGATTCGCGCACTGGCAAATTCAGATTCCGACGCAACGCAAGTAATCGCCTCAGCTGCGGCATCGTTGTGTGTGATGAAGCCTCGATGCTTGATATCTGGCTGTTCAACGCTTTGCTGGAGGCGCTTGCGGATGATTGCCGACTCGTCCTTGTAGGCGACATCTACCAGTTGCCGAGCGTCGGGCCGGGGCGAGTGCTTGCGGACCTGACGAAGAACGGCGCGGTGCCGAACGTCGAGCTGACGCAGCTCAAGCGGCACGACCCGGACCTACTCATCGCGAAAAATTGCGCACAGATAAAAGCGGGACTCACGCCAGTCATCGCGAACGCCGCCGCGAAGGATTTCTTCTTCATGGAAGTGCCGGGCAACGACGGCAGCGAGATGCGCATTGCGGACCTCGTGGTGTCGCTTGCGGCCGAACGGCTGCCCGCGAAGTACGGGGCGGACCCCAACCGCGACGTCGTCGTGCTCACGGCATTGCGCGAGCGGGGGCTGTTGAGCGCGAAGCATCTCAACGCGCAACTGCGCATTCGGAACAACACGGAGAGCGCACAGGCATTTGCGCCCGGCGACCGCGTAATCCAGCTTTCGAACAACTACGACCTCGACGTGATGAACGGTGACATCGGCACGATCGTGCGCAGCGACGGACGCAATCTCGTCGTGCGATTCGATACGCCGGAACGATTAGTCACCGAGGACCGACCGGATGCCGCGCTGAATCTTGCGCATGCTTGGGTGCTCACGGTTCACAAGTCCCAGGGTTCGGAATGGCCGTGGGTGGTTATTCCAATTCACGAGAGTCAGGGCGCGATGGTACCGGACCGCGCGTGGCTATACACCGCGATATCGCGGGCGAAACAAGGCTGCGTGCTGGTCGGCAGCAAGGGCGCGATGCAGGCGATGATACAGCGCGTAAGGCCGCAGATGCGGTGGACGAGACTTGCGAACTTACTACAACGAGATTGAAATCCGCTGACCTCACAATCCTCGTCGACTCGCGCGAGCAGCTTCCGCTGCGCTTTCGCGAGCTGCGCAGCGAGCGCGCCACGCTCAAAACCGGCGACTACTCCGTGCGCGCGGGCAACCTCGACCTGCGCGATGTCGTCGCGATCGAGCGCAAGAGCGTCGCGGACCTCGTCGGGAGCCTCGGCGCGGGCCGCGAGCGGTTCGAGCGCGAGCTTGAGCGACTTTCGCGCATTCGTTGGCGCGCGCTCGTTGTCGAGGGCGAGATGCGTGACATTGCGGCGGGCACGCGGCATTCGACGCTGACGCCGCGACAGATAATGAGTCCGTTGTTGGCCTGGACGTGGAAGTACGGACTGCCGGTGTGGTCGGCGCCGGACAGGGCGTGGGCCGCGAGAATGGTTGAGCTGCTACTGTGGCACGCAGCGCGCTATGCGCTGAAAGAGAGGAAGGAATGAGGGGTTACAAGTTTTTGCGGGCTGACATGCGCTCCGGCGCGGGCGATGAGCCGCCGTGGGAGACTGGCGGCAAGCGCGAGATACCCACGGACCGGATCAAGGACATTCGCATTTGCGAGTACGGCTATCACGCCAGCCCTACGCTGTGGGACGCGCTGCAATACGCGCCGGGGCCGATAGCGTGCTTGGTGGAGGCTGACAAGGCCGTTCAGACGCAAAATGACAAATGGGTGTCGGCGTCGCTGACTGTTATCAAGGCCGTGAACGTCGAGCGCGAATTGAGGCTGTTCGCGACGGATTGCGCTGAACGGGCACTGTGTATTTACGAGCGCAAACATCCAGGCGACGACCGTCCGCGCAAAGCCGTCGAGGCAGCGCGCGATTTCGCGCGTGGTTGGATTACTAAGAAGGCGCTTGCCGCCGCGAGGGACGCCGCGTGGGCCGCCGCGAGGGACGCCGCGAGGGACACCGCGAGGGACACCGCGAGGGACACCGCGTGGGACGCTGCGTGGGCCGCCGCGTGGGCCGCCGCGTGGGCCGCCGCGAGGGACGCCGCGTGGGCCGCCGCGTTGGACGCCGCGTGGGCCGCCGCGAGGGACGCCGCGTGGACCGCCGCGAGGGACGCCGCGAGGGCCGCCGCGTGGGCCGCCGCGAGGGACACCGCGTTGGACGCCGCGTGGGCCGCCGCGAGGGCCAGCGAAGCAAAATGGCAGCGCGAACACTTCGACGAGATGTTTGGCGGGGTTTTCAAGTGACCTTTTCGGACATTCTCGCGCGCCTCGCCAACGTTCGCGGCAGCGGTGACCAGCGCACGGCGCGCTGTCCCGCACACGACGACCACAACAATTCCTTGTCGGTCGCGCAGGGCGATAAGGGCATCGTACTTAAATGTTTCGCGGGTTGTTCGGTCGAGGCGATCTGTTCGGCGGTCGGCATCGAGGTCAAAGACCTGTTTCCGCCGCGCGAGGCGAAGCCTGCGCGCAAGCGCCGCGAGCCGAAGCCGCTGACGCTAGCGGACTTGGCGATCGCGAAAAAGCTGCCGCCAGAGTGGCTTGCGCAACAAGGCGTTGCGGATTTTCCCGACGGATCGGGCGTCGCGATTGGCTATTTCCTCGAGGACGGCAGCCAGCATGCGAGACTGCGCAAGCGGGCATCGCTCGGCAAGGACGGATGGTCGTGGACCGGGCCAGCGGGCGTGCCGGTTGTTCCCTACGGACTGTGGAGACTGCGAGAATGGCGATAAGCGAAGCAAGGCGGGCGTGGCTTGAGAAAAACCGCGAGCGGTTGCGCAAATACAATCGCGAATGGATGCACGCCAAGCGGGTAAGGCAATATGCGGAGCGCGAGGCGGCCGGAAAGCGGGTGCGCGTTGATGCGGGGGCTCCTCGTGTCGGATTTACGAATTACGGTAAAAATCAAGGTTTGACCGCGACGGCGACCGACATCCTTTACGGCGACGGGCTATTCAGCGAGTTCGTCCTGCCATGCCAGCTCCCGCGCCGCGAGCCGACGAGTAGTCCTGAGAGCCAATTGTTTGCGGCAGTCTTGGAGCTCGCGTGGTGGGACTATCGCAGAAAACCGCCGAAGCGTGTTGGCGGCGAACGCTACTGGCGCAAACGCGCTGAGCGGGAGTCGTTGATCAGCTGGGTGACGGGCGACCCCGCGCCGGTGCCGTTTGAATTGGCTTGTGCGGCGGCCGGGCTGGACGCAGAGGCGGTTCGCGCGCGGTATCTTCAGATGGCGGCGTGCGTCGAGTTGGCGGAGGGGCTGCGGAGGTTGCATGGCGGCGTATCTGATCCTAGTTGAAGGCGAATCCGATTGCTGGACGCTCTGGCATCACGGATATCCCGCGCTCGGCATTCCCGGCTCATCCAACGTCAAATGCCTCGCGGCGGAGCACGTCGCGGGCTTTGACCGCATCGTTATCGTCAGCGAGCCCGACGTCGCCGGCCAGAAGTTTCCCGCCGCGCTCTCCGCGCGCCTTCGCGAAATCGGGTTTGCCGGCCGCATCGAAACGCTGTTCATGGGACCGAGCGGATTTAAGGATCCCTCGGCGCTCTACCTCAACGATCCGCCTGGTTTCCGCGAGAAATTCGATGCGCTGCTAAAGGAAGCTGCGCGCACGGTCGGAGCTCCGCCGACGGTCGCGGGACCGTACGAAATCCACAAGGACGGCTCAACCATTTTCCGCAAGGCCATCAAGTCGGGCCGTACCGAGGTCTTCGTCGAGGAGGTATTGGCGAATTTCAACGCGCGCATCATCGAGGATGTCCTGAAAGACGACGGCTTGAACCAGGAGCGCATTCTGACGCTCCGCGTTCAGGTGGACGGGAAGTCGCCGCAGACCGTCGAGATTCCGGCTGCGCAGTTTCCGGCGATGAACTGGGTCGCGAAGCTGCGCGGCGGCGCTGTGATTTCGGCCGGCATGGGCATTCGCGACCGGCTCCGCGAGGCAATCGAGCGGTTGTCCGGCCAGATGCTCGAACGAACCATCTACACGCACACAGGTTGGCGCGAAATCGACGGCGACTGGGTGTACCTTCACGGCGGCGGCGGGATCGCGGCGGACGGTCTGCGCGGCGACATCCAAGCCGAACTTCCGCCGAGCCTGTCGGATTTTCGGTTGCCGGTGCCACCGGAAGGGGCGGAGCTCCGCGAATGCCTGCGTACGTCGGCGGGCCTGCTCGAAGTCGGGCGCGCACGCGCGCGCGCCGAGCTGGTCGCGCTTTTCGCCGCCATTTGGCGGGCCGCGCTCGCCGAAGCCGATTTTTCCGTTTTTTTGGTCGGCGAAACCGGCAGCTACAAATCCAGTCTTGCGGCTGTCGCGCAGCGGCATTTTGGCGCCGAATTTGACCGCGAGCGGCTGCCCGGCAACTGGGCGTCCACAGTCAATTTCAACGAAAATCTCGCCTTTCGCGCCAAGGATGCCCTGCTAGTGATCGACGATTTCCGGCCAGCTACGCACGGGCTCGACAAGAGTCTCCAACAAGCGGCGGAGCGGCTTTTCCGCGCCCAGGGTAATCGGCAGGGTCGCGGACGACTGGCGGCCGACGCGAACGAGAAGCCGACGCGGGCTCCGCGCGGCACGATCCTCGCGACCGCAGAGGAATTTGTCTGGGGTAGCAGCCTCGAGGCGCGCATGGTCGTCTTGGAGGTCGCGCGCGGCGACCTGGACCTGGATCGGCTCATTGCGCTGCATCAGGCGGGCGAGGCGGGCATTTTGAGCGCCGCGATGGCCGGTTGGGTCAAATGGCTCGCTCCGAGGCTTACGGAAGTCCGTAAGCGCATCGCGCGACAGGCGGCCGAGGTCGCGCGCGGCTTCAATGGTCATCCGCGGACGGCGCTGGCGCTAGCCGAGCTTCAGGCGACCCTCGAAGTCTGGCAAGAGTTCTCAGGCATCAAAATCCCGGATTGCGACGCGCTTTTCTTCGAGAAGGCGAAGAAGCAGGGAAAAGAGGCGCGCGCGAACCAAAATCCCGTTTCGCGCTTCTTCGACCTCTACGCGCAAGCGCTTCTCGCCGGCCGGACGCACGCCCGCACCCTCCACGGCACAAAGCCGGCGACTGGCGTTTGGGGCTGGGCGACCGATAAGACTGGCACCTACACCCCGCAAGGGCCGTGCAGCCTCTATATCGACGAGGAAAAGGACCGCTATCTGCTCGCGATCGACGTGGCGCACTCGGTCGTCTATCACATGGCGGTGGACGGCACTCGCCCGAGCGTCGGCGTCAGGATGCTCACGAAATTGATTGCCGACCAAGGCTGCCTCGCCAGCAACGGCCACGATTTCGGCTTCGAGAGCTACCGGGTCAGGGTCATCATGGACCGTACCCAGGTCTATCTTCTCGACATCAAGCCCTGCATGTTAAGTGCTTCCTTACCGTGAGCGTCGTAACCCCTTGATTTTAAAGGTGGTTAGAAAATTAGTTAGGTAGGTAATTTTTATAAGACATGACCTATTAGACGTGCGCGCGCACGCGTTGTCAGAAAATCGGCCCCACACCCCATATATAAGAGTCGCACAACGTCCAATAAGATTTTCTATTATCTAAACGACTAACTAACTAACTATCTAACATATATATTCTATCTTATTGATTCTTAAGGGTTTTCGGGTCTTGTGGTCGGTGTTAGAAAATTTCAGCGGGTCAATTACCTAACTCGCCGAAGCTGGTTAGCGACGTGACAGGCCGGATTTCGATCTCTAAGAGTAACGCTCGGCGCTAGCCCACAATCGCCTTAGCTCGACTGCATCGCGGCGCTGATATGCGGCCCGCAGATCAGCAAAGACCTTAGGCTCAAACCGATAGAGCCATTCCCTTCTAAAGCCGATGGGGTGCGGCTCCACCTCATCCTCGGCAATCACATCGGCAGAACGGTCCAATTCTCGGATCACAAACAGCTTGATCGGCTCGTCCGCATAGGCCCGCCCTATTGCGGGCTTCATTTTGTGTCCAAATTCGTTTGAGTGCATACACCTTTTCCTTACGCCCGCAACGAGGGCAGCTAGCGCCGTCAGGCCAGCGCTTCGCGACTAGGAACTATTTGGGCCATTTTGCTGGATCATTCGCTACGCCGTAAGTGCATTCACGGCATAGCTTTCGGCTCTGCTCGTGGAATACCACGCTAACCACCGGGCGGTGCAGCCCGCAGCGCATGCAGCATCCATCCTGGGCAATGTTCTCGTTCCAAAACATCGGTCGTCCGTCGCTGCTTCGCGTTACCACGTCACTCAGCCAGCTAGAGCCAGCCTCAGGCCAATCTTTGTCTCTCTCGCTCACTGCCTCCATCCGTTGACCTTCTTGGCGCGCTCGGCGAAATAGCGCAGGATCGCGAAGGTCTCGTCCCCGAGCTTCGTGCCGCCCCGGGTCTTGCGCCAGTGCTTCCGGGCCTCGGCGAACGTGAAATATCTGCAGCCGGCGATTATTACACAGCGCTTTGTTTTGCGGTCCCTTGTCAACAGAAACGTGTACCCATCCGAGCGCGTCGCCGTGATGTTGACTTCTTTTACTTGCGCGTTCCCGTAGACCCGCGCGTCCCCGCAGACCAGCGCGTTCCCGTAGACCCGCGCGTCCCCGCAGACCAGCGCGTTTCCGTAGACTTGCGCGTTCCCGTAGACCCGCGCGTCCCCGCAGACCAGCGCGTTTCCGTAGACCTGCGCGTTCCCGCAGACCAGCGCGTTCCCGTAGACCCGCGCGTCCCCGCAGACCAGCGCGTTTCCGTAGACCTGCGCGTTCCCGTAGACCCGCGCGTCCCCGTAGACCCGCGCGTCCCCGGAGACCCACGCATCGCCGATCTGCGCTAAGTTGTTCGCTGTCTCGATGTAACCGCCTAGCTCGCCAGCTCTTACGCCGAAACGTGGAATGTCGCGCAGCGCCCGGATGCGACGCAGCGACGGACACTGCGGATGTGCCTCACTGGTGATTTCGTATTTCATAGTAGCTTCTCCTCGATTTCCTCGTCTGCGTGTTTGCTGGCCGGGTCGAGAATGTCGCCGCCGCAGCTGCGGTGGGTGATTTCCAGGCGCGGGCCGTTCCACTCTGGCCAGCGCACGCCGCGCATTCTGAAGTCTTCAATATCGACCGTCCGGCGGCAGCTCTCGCAGAGCCAGCGCTTGCGCGTCCATCCCGCCGGCAACTTGTCGATGCAGGCCTCGCAGTCGTAGCACGCGCCCGTCGGCAACCAGCGCTCCAGCATCAATCCGGTTTCGCGGTCTTCAGGCTCGGGGGCGCAATGGTAGCGGTCGGCGTGCCCGCAGGTCGCGCAGCGCGCGTCCTCCGGCCATTGTTCGCGGGGCTCTTCGGGCCATCCGTACAGGCGTTTCATCGTGTCTTTCCCCTTACGGATTTTGGTTAATTCCGACGGTCGCTAGCCGCGCCGACCGCTAGCCGAGCCAGCGCCGTCGTTTCCGCCCCGTCGCAGATACCGCTTGATGAGCATGCGCACCAGGGCGCGGAAGCTGCGGTCGTCCTCGCGCCTCGCCTTCTGCCGAGCCGCCTCGTAATCCGCGCGGTCGAGTTCGATTACGACTTTTACGCGGTTTTTTGTGATGTCGTCTGCTATGTTCAATCCTTAAGCTGCGACCCGTTCCGTTTCGTCTAGAAACCCGCACGCTTGCGCGTCGTGATATTGGCGCTCGCGGCGCAGACCGGACAGCGCACGCCATCCGGCCAAAGCCGCGACTCGAAATAGACCCGCGCGCTGTCCGCGTCTGGGAACATCGCGAAGAGTTGGAAGGTGCTGATGGTGATGCGGTCCATTTAGCGCAACCCCTCCTCGCGCATGTCGCGCAACCAAGCGAGGCGCTCACGAACGACTTCGACCGCAGTCGTTTCATCGACAGCGTTATCCTCGCGTCCGCCGAAGCCTTCCACGTTCCAGATTTCAAGCAGAGCTTTCTTTTCGTCGTTATCAATCTCGTCGTTGTCGTACAATCGCCTGATCGCGAAGCGAATCAAACGGTCTTCGACATTCAGATACGCCTGCCCATCGGTGACGTGCTCGCTACGACAGTCTGCGCAAAGCTCCATCACGTACACCATGTTAGCGGCGTCGATAGCGACCCAATCGCAATCGCTCTTCAAACATGTTCCGTGGTGATCGTCGTGCTCACATTTGCAGCCAGAGGGATCCGAACCCGGAGTACGAGGAACGGACACATCTTGAAGAACAGTTAATGAGCCGGATTTCAGATTACCGACGAACCAATATGGGATGCTCCCACCTTCTCGCCCCCGCCCCGGAACGATCACGTCTTTGCATCCGTCACGTCTAGCCAGCTCATTAAGCCGGCGCACGAAGGCTCCGACAGCTTCCGACTTGCCATTCCCGGGTCCGCCAACTAAAAAATACCAGACAAGCCGAGAGGGTCCCTGCCATAGCTCCTCCGCAAGCTCGTTCATTTCCTGCAAAAGGGGCGTGTCCACTATGAGAGCTGGCGGGGATAACCATCGCGATGGCGCACCGATACACTCGTCGCGTTCCGCACTGTAACCTAGCAAACTCAGCGTGAAATCATTGCGCTTCATCTTCAAATCGATATCAGGATCTCCAACTAACGCTCCTCAAGCTTGCGCTAAAGTACAGTCCCGAGGAAAGCTTGATCGCTGCTCCGTGAGCGGCCTAACCGTCTGCAACTGCCCGTGGAGTTCAGCGAGTATCCTGGCTAGGGCTTCAGCCAACAGGGGCGGAACAGCATTGCCAACCTGAGTGTAACGGGGACATTCATGCTTCCGCTTCTTGCCGCCTGTCGTATATTTTCCCTTAAAAGCGAACCAATCAGGAAACGACTGTAGACGCGCATATTCTCGGACGGTCAGTATTCGTGGTTCGGAGTAATGCAGGAAGTCGTCGGGTAAAGTTGTTAGAGTGTGCGATGGCTTATCCGGATCCAGCGGGACAATGCAGCGCTTCCGAATTCCGAGGCGTTCACGATCTTTGTCGCGTAATCCGACACCCTTAGTGCATGTCGCCAGTATCTTCGCAAAACGATCGAGGGTAACCACATGGTGCTTCGGTAGGCGTAAGCTGTTGGGTGAGTACCATCTATCGGATTGCCCGTGCATGAGAGCTTGGTACCGTGTTAAAGGGCGCGCATACTTGATCTGACGAAAGCCAGGGTAATCCTCGCAGTCAATAAAATCTGCCTTTGCAGTCTCAAGATCAGACAGCGCCTCCTTAACACTAACAGGCCTGTCAGTTGGAAGACCTTTGGTGCGAAGAAAATCGGCTCGCCTATCACGGAGCAAGGCGAACGGATCACCAACGCTGGGACTGTTCCGGCTGGCCAAGACGCCTATCAGGAAGTGACGCGGCCGAAGCTGTGGCACGCCAAACTCCCATGCATTCACGAAATCTTGAAAGACGATATAATCCAGAGATTCCAGCGACTCTTGAACGCGCGACAAAACCGATCTGGCGGGCCGACCCAACCTTGTGCCTTTGCGCCCTTCCCGCCGTGCTTTCCCGAATTCGGTAGCAATACCCTTCACGTTCTCAAAGAGAACTAATTGCGGCCTGAGGATCTTCACTACATCGATGTATTGCTTGAACGCCCGATTTCGTGGGTCATCATGCCTGCGCAAGCCAGCGAACGAAAACCCTTGGCATGGAGGTCCGCCCGCTACAAGGTCGACTGTGCCTCGAAGCGCAGCGACTTCTTTTCCGTGACGACTGAGCAACTTACTTATGCTACACGGGGCCTTCGGAAGCCAGCATGGCCACTCGAATCCGAACTCTCGGTTCTCGATCAGGTTGTACTTTAGTGTTTCAAACGCGTTCTGCTCTTTTTCTATTGCGAAAAGGCCTCTCCACTCCGCCGACAAGAGGCCAAGTGAAAGACCGCCGCAACCAGCAAAGAGGTCAATGAACGTCCCGCGAGGTCCTGTCGACCGGCTGGCCTCGGGGTTTTGTTTGATAGCCATGTTCGTTTCCTCCATGATCTTGTGGGCTTTCATCGTTCATTGCCGCCTGTTGGCCAGCGATTCATTCGATATCTAAACGATATCGGATATCTGTCAATACCCCGAGCGAGGTTTTTTCGTCGCGCGTCCGCGGGCGGGAACGCCAAGGCGAGCGCTCTGTTGCCCAGGCTTACGAGGCGAGCGTCCTGTAACCGCTCGGAGCGAAGGCTCGCGCGCTCTGGCTGCGTAGTTGCTCGCGCGATATCGTTCAAGCCATCCAATGCGCGAAAGCCATCCAATGCGCGAAAATCGAAGGGGCGGGCACAGGATAATAAATCCTGTGCACCACAAAAACCTCAATAAAATCAATAGCTTATAACCGCTGAGCGCGGATTCGGCTAAGGATTTCAGCCCGCTGGCGGGCGCTTGCGGCCCCTGGCGCTCGACGATTTTGACCAAGCTGGACCCTGGGGGGGGG
>Ga0070741_10006704_pt1 | contig 24513 bp, 24 predicted proteins | sample Coa_R1_4_FD_66440 | JGI IMG/M metagenome (GOLD analysis project Ga0070741, IMG submission 66440) | Surface soil microbial communities from Centralia Pennsylvania, which are recovering from an underground coalmine fire - Coalmine... | ecosystem: Environmental > Terrestrial > Soil > Unclassified ...
TGACATGGATCGCGTCGACACCCGCCGCGACGAGTTCGGGTGCAACGAGCGCGGTTTCGTAGATCGGACGTCCACCCGCAACCCGCTCGTAGCCGGAGATGCGCAACATGATCGGGAAGTCGTCGCCGACCTCCGAACGGATTGCTGCCAGCGTCTCCAGCACGACCCGGATCCGGCCCCCGACGGAGTCGCCACGGTAGTCGTCAGTTCGCCGATTCCGTTGCGGGGCAAGAAAAGACCCCAAGAACATGTAACCGTGCGCGGCGTGCAGCTCGATGCCGTCATATCCGGCTTCGACGGCCCGACGCGCGGCAGCCTTGAACAGATCGATGACCTCCGCGAGTTGCTGGAGGGTGACCTCGGCTGACGGTCGTCCGGTGAGGTACGACGGAATGACCGACGGGCCAAGCGATGTCACGTTGTGCATCTCGGGTCCGAGCCCGTCCGGGCCGGCGTGCGCGATCTGTGGCTGGATCTTGGCGCCGTGTTCGTGCACTGCGTCGACGAGTGCGCGGTGTGCGGCGACCGCGGCATCGGTGCCCAAATGAAGGCCGCCGGGCGTCTCTGGATGTTGAGGGTCAATTCCGGTGGCGCCCAAGGTGATCAGGCCGATGCCGCCTCGGGCGCGGGCTGCGAAGTAGTCCCGCGTGCGCTGCGACGGCAGCCCGTCGGGCGTGCCGTACATGGTCTCCATCGGTGACATCACCAGCCGGTTCCGCAGGGTCATGCTCCCGATCCGGCCCGGCCGCAACAGATGAGGAAACCGATTCTTCGCCGAGCGTGCGATCATGGCGCAATTTCGGTCAAATCTTCGCCACAGCCGCACGCTCGGCGCGACGACGTGGTCATCACAACGCGAACTTGCCGGCGAACGCGCGCAGTGGCAGGTCGGCGCTGGTGATGAGCCCCGGCGGGGCGTCGACTACCGCACGGATCGTGTTGAGCGCCGGCATCCCGGTGACGGTCATGCCGATCGACGCGAAAGCCTCGACCGAGCTGAAGTCGGTGCCGGGCTTGGGCAGGATCATGTGCTTGCTGTAGATCATCGGGTCGCCGTCGATTTTGGTGATGTAGCAGCCCTGAATGTCCCAGTGCGGCTCGGTATGCGGCGTCATCTGCCATTCCAGCCGCAGCTCTACACGCGGTACGCCGGCGACCTTGCCGATGTACGAAAACGCGCTCCCGCCAACCGAACCCGTCGGCAAGGTATACCAGCCAAGGTCAATGTCCTTCGTGCACGCACCGAGCTCGTATTCGAAGGCGACCTCGTCGAGCGCAATGTCGAAGCAGTCGGCCATCATCCGCACGCCGTCCTCGAACACGCGCGTTCCCAGTTCCAGCATCCGCGGCACTGCGGGGTCGTCGACCGGCCGGCCGTATCCGCAATTCGCCCACGTCTCCGCGGAGTGATGGCACGACACGTCGACCGATTCGATGCACGTCACCTTCTCGATGTCCGCAACGTCGGCGGAATGAATGACCGTGAGAATCTGTGCCAGACCGGGATTCATCCCGGTCCCGTAGAACGTGGAATTCCCCCGCAGACACGCCGCCCGCAGGACCTCGGACTCCGTGCGGCCGTCGGGAACCCGGTAGTTGGCGTCGCGGTGATGCCCGGTCACCCAGTCTGCAGTGGTGACGACGTTGATCCCGGACTCCAGCATGCGCTCGTACAACGCGATGTCGGGCCAAACTCCGTGGAATGTCACGCAATCCGGACGCGCTGCCAAGATGTCGTCGAGAGAGCCGGTGGCAGTCACCCCGATCGGACCGATGCCGGCGATCTCACCGGCGTCGCGGCCGACCTTGTCCGCCGAATAGCAGTGCAGCCCGACGAGTTCCAGCTCGGGATGCCGACGGATGCGCCTGATCATCTCGGTGCCGACGTTGCCCGACGCCACCTGGAACACGCGCAACCGGCCGGGCATCTTACCGATCGGCGTCCGTGTAGCGAATGACGCCGCGAATGTTGCGGCCTTCCAACATGTCCTGGTAGCCGTCGTTGATCTGCTCGAGCTTGTACTGCCGAGTGATCATGTCGTCGATGTTGAGCTTGCCGGCCTTGTACATCGATAGCAGGAGCGGAATGTCGTGATGCGGGTTGCCGCCGCCAAAGATGGTGCCCTGCAAGTTCTTCTGCATCAGCGTCAGCATCGCCAGGTTCAGGGAGACATTGGTGTCCATCAGGCTGCCGATGGCCGTCAGCACGCACGTGCCACCCTTCGACGTGATGTTCACGTAGCTGTCGATGTCCTCGCCCTTGAGCTCGCCGACAGTGACGACGACCTTCTTGGCCATCAGCCCGTACGTAACTTCTGCGATGCCCATCAACGCGGCGTTGATATCGGGGTAGACATGCGTGGCACCGAATTTCAGTGCCTGATCGCGCTTCCACTCAACTGGATCGATCGCAAAGATGCGCCGGGCGCCCGCGTTCACGGCGCCCTGCAACGCCGCCATGCCCACGCCGCCGATGCCGACGATCGCGACGTCGTCACCCGGGCGGATGTCAGCCGAGCGGGTGGCAGACCCGTAGCCCGTTGTGACACCGCAGCCGACAAGACACGCGACCTCAAACGGAACCGATGGGTCAATCTTCACCACCGAGCTCTTGTGTACGACCATGTACGGCGAGAACGTGCCCAAAAGTGTCATGGGGAAGACGTTTTGGCCCCGCGCTTGAATGCGGAACGTGCCGTCGGAGACAGCGGCTCCGTTCAACAGACCCGCACCGAGATCGCACAGGTTGCGCATCCCCGCCTGACACGACGGACACGTGCCGCAGGACGGGATGAACGACAGCACGACGTGGTCGCCGGGCGCGACGTCTTCAACACCGGGGCCGACCTCGGTGACGACGCCCGCACCCTCGTGACCGCCGAGCACCGGGAACCCGCCCATCGGGATCCCGCCCGTGACCAGATGATGGTCGGAATGGCACATGCCCGACGCTTCCATCTGGATCTTGACTTCGTCCTTGACGGGATCGCCGATCTCGATCTCTTCGACCGACCACGGCTGGTTGAACTCCCAGATCAGAGCGCCTTTGGTCTTCATTCCGGCCCGCTTTCTGTCGTAGCTTCCAGGCGTCAGCGTAGTTAGTTAGCTCACATGCCAACCAAGCGGGTGATTGGTTGGCACCCAGGCTGGGCCCACCCCGCTCACCACAGCGGCACGGGAGCTTCGCCGAGCGGGTAATAACCGGGCAGCTTCTCGCCGGCGAGCGACCGCTCGATGCGTTTCTGCATGCCCTCGCTCAGGTCGCCGGACTCGATGAGTTGGGTGAACATGTACGCCACATGCCCGAAATCGAAGAAGTCGCGCTGCCACTCGATCAGCAGATCACTGTTCAGCCGAAACCAGCTGCCGCCAATTCCGTAGATCTCGCCCCTGGTGCCGTCGGACTTGTTGACGATCTGCTTCCAGAAGCCGACGACCTCGCCCTGCCTGTCGTCCACGAGAACCTTCTGGTACTCGTACACCCAGTTCTCCAGGCCCTCCATCTCCAAACCGAGTGCGACGTCGCGTATTTCGGCTTTACCCACGCACATCACGTCCTCTTTGGGCCCGATGTTCCAACCGTAGGTGGCGTCGTCAGTGTAAAACTCCGCCAACGGCTTCCAGTCGCCTGCTTTTTCGCAGTCACGGTTGGCGTCCAGCCACCGCTTTACCCAGTCGTCCAATTCCTCGCGCGGCAGTGACGGCATCAATCTTCCTTCTCTCTTATGGATAGGGCCTGAGTTGGGCATGCCCACACCGCTTGCTCGATCAGGGCTCGATCCTCTTCGGGCGGTTCGTCGTTGAGGATTTCGGCCTGGCCGCGCTTGGGCACCTTGAAATATCCGGGGGCTTCCAGTTCACACATCGCGTGGCCCTGGCACAGGTCCAGGTCGACTTCGACCTTAAAGCCCATCGTCGGCTCCTTCAGTCGCGCTTCCGGTAGCGCACCTTGGCGGGCTGCGCCAGCTGCACCACCATCTTCGAATGGTCGTTCAGATAGGTCTCGGATGGCTGCGCCATCTCGAATTCATACTCGCGCAACAGAACCGAGAAGATCGCTTTGATCTGCATGGTCGCGAACGCCGCGCCGACACAACGGTGCCGGCCCGCTCCGAACGGGATCCACGTCCACCGGTTGATCAGATCTTCCTGTCGCGGCTGCTCGTATCGCTCGGGTACGAACGCGTCGGGGTCGGGAAAGTCCTCCGCGATACGGTTGGAGATCGCCGGTGACGCCGCAACCAGATCGCCCCCGTGGATCGGGAAGCCCTCGACCTCGAACTCGCCCTTGGCCACCCGCATCAGAATGATCAATGGTGGGTGCAACCTCAGCGTCTCCTTGAGAACATTCTCCAGCCGCGGAATCTGGCGCAGCGCATGGAAACTCACGGACTGCCCGTCGGCATACAGTTCGGTGAGCTCGTCGAGCACGCCGGCATACACGTCGGAGTGACGCATCAACTCGATCAGGGTCCACGACGCGGTGCCGGAGCTGGTGTGGTGGCCGGCGAACATCAGCGAAATGAACATCCCGGTGACCTCGTCGGCGGAGAACCGCGGATTGCCGTTCTCGTCCTTGATCGAGACCAGCACGTCGAGCATGTCGCGGTCGCTCTTGTCCGCCGGCGGGTTGGCCATCCGGCCATCCATGATTTCTTGCACCAGCGCGACCAGACCCTTGCGTGCCTCGTCGCGCCGGCGGAAGCTCTCGATCGGCAGGTAGGCGTCGACGTAGCACAGCGGGTCGGTGCCGCGCTCGAGCTCGTGATAGAGGTGTGCGAACCGCGAGTCGAGTTGTTCGCGGAACTTCGGCCCGATCAAACAAGCGGTCGAGGTGTAGATGGTCAGCTCGGCGAAGAAGTTCAGCAGGTCGATTTCGCCACTGTCGCCCCAGTTTTCGATCATCCGGCGCACTTCGCGTTCGATCGTTGTGGCGTGGCTCTTCATGTGCTCTCCGCGCAGCGCGGAGTTGTGCAGCATCTCCTTGCGGCGTTCGGGGCTGGCGTCGAACACCACGCCCTTGCCGAAGATCGGGGTCATGAACGGGTAAGCCTCGGCCTGGTCCAGGTCGTCATCGCTGGACCGGAAGAAGAACTCGTTGGCCTGCGCGCCCGACAACAGGATGACGTGCTTACCCGCCAGCTGGAACCAGCCGACGTCGCCGCACTCGTCGCGGACCCGCTGCATCAGCCCGATCGGATCGGTGCGGAACTCCTCGAGGTGGCCGTGTTCTTCTTCGCCACCCGAAACGCGGGGAACTTCCTTGAGCTGACTTGTCATTGCGACTCCGGTGGGTATTTCAGTTGCTGACGTTCTTTCGGGGCATCGGCCAGCGGCGCCTCAGGCTGGATCTCCATGTTCACGATGAAGCCGCCGCGCGGGGTTTCGGCGACGAACGCGATCGCCCGGGCGAGGTCAGCGGGGCGCAGGAAGTAGTCGTGGCGGGCCTGGCCCCACTTCGCCCAATCCTCCAGTGCGGGCCCGATCGATTCGGGCGGAAGGCTCCATCCCATCGCGGTTTTCGTCGGTCCGGGGTGCACGATCGACGCGCGAACGCCGGTGCCTTCGAGTTCCATCTGCAGGTTGGTGACCATTGCGACCAATGCCGCCTTGGCTGCGCCGTAGGCGCCCATGTGCGGACGCTGCCGCAGCGCGACGTCGGAACCGACGAAGATCAGGTCGCCGCGCTGGCGCTCCAGCATGCCGGGCAGGACGGCGGTGGCCAACCGGTTCGCGCCGACGAGATGGATCTGCACCTGCGACTCGAAGACGTCAGTGCTGATTTCATGCAGGCGGCCGAAGAATGTATCACCGGCGCCGGTCACCAAAAGCTCGATATCGCCGAGCTTCTCGGTAGCGGCATGCACGAACCCCTTCACCGATTCGGGATCGGTGACATCGAGCGACAGCGCGACGGCTTCGCCGCCGTCGGAACGAATCTGGTCGGCAATCTCTTGGCATTTGTCGATGCGGCGCGCACCGAGTGCCACGGGAAATCCGCGGCGTGCCAACTCGACGGCGGTCGCCGCTCCGATTCCTGACGAGGCACCCGCGACGATCGCAGGCCGTCGGTCGGGATGCGGTTCGAATCTGGGCATCAGGCGGCCTTCACGGTGATCGGGAGGGACGCGAAGCCGCGCACATTGCTGGAATGCACACGGACAGCGGCGTCTTCGTCGATTTCATAGCTTCGAATGCGTTTGAAAAGTTCCGCCAGTGCGACTCGTGCCTCCATGCGGGCCAGGTGAGCACCGAGGCAGAAATGCGCGCCGCTGCCGAAACTGACGAGCTTGGAGCCGATCTCGCGACCGATCCGGTATTCGTCGGCGTTCTCGAACACGCGGTCGTCGCGGTTCGCGGAGCCTGGCAGCAGCAGCATCACGTCGCCGGCGGGAATCGTGGTGTCGTACATGACGAGGTCCTCGGCGACCTGGCGCGCGAGAATCTGGCTGGACGTGTCGTAGCGCAGGGTCTCCTCGACCCACAGCGGAATGCGAGACTGGTCGTCGTAGACCGAGATCAGTTGGTCGGGGTTCCTATGGCCCCAATATGCCGCGTTGGCAAGGAGTTTGGTGGTGGTTTCGTTTCCGGCAACCACCATCAAGAACAGGAACGCCATGATCTCCTCATCGGTGAGGCGGTCGCCGTCGATCTCGGCTTCCAGAAGTGCCGAGGTGAGATCGTCCTGCGGTGTCTTGCGGCGTTGCGACACCATGTCGGCGTAGTAGACCATCAGCTCGGCCGACGCCTGCATGGCCGACGGCGGCACGTCGGGCACACCTTCGTCGCGGTGCATCACACCGTCGGCAAGCTCCCTGATGTGCGCCCGGTCGGGCCCGGGCACACCCATCAACTCAGAGATCACGTCCATCGGCAGCTTGCCGGCGAATTCGGCCACGTAGTCGAAACTTTCGGACTCCAGCGCGGTGTCGAGGTGCTGCACGGCCAGCTCGGTCACCCGCGGCTCGAGCTCGCGGATGCGACGCGGGGTAAACCCCTTCGACACGAGTGTGCGCAGTCGAAGGTGATCCGGATCGTCCATCGCAAGGAACGACATGACCCGGTATGCCTCCGGTGTACGGGAGACCGGATCGAGCGACACCCCAAGCGAATTCGACAACTCGGTACTGTTGCGGAACCCGCGCAACACGTCGGCATGCCGCGACAATGCCCAAAACTTCAGCTCCTCGTTGTGATACAACGGAGCCTCGTCGCGCAGTCTCTTGTAGATCGGGTACGGGTCTTCGTGGAACTCGTAGTCGTAAGGGTCGAGCGTCACCATTCGGCACCTCCCATGACCAGCGCGATGACGCTGTCGAGTCGGTCGGCCATCTGGTGGTACGTCACGGATTTCGTACCAGCCTGGACCAACGCGCCGTAGAAGATCATCTCCAGCGTCGTCAACACTTCCGGCCATGCGCCCGGGCCCAGCGCCGACGCGATCCGACGACGCACCTCGAGACCGATCTTGTCCCGCACGTGGCGCACTTCGGGCTCGTCGCCCATCAACGCGGTGGTGGCGGCCGCCGCCAACTCGGGCTCGTCGGACACGAGCAGCGCGAGCTCGCGGAGTTGCGCGGTAACGCGCTGCTGCGTGGTGTGGTTCACGTCCGTGAACAACGGAACATCGCGTACCAGGCGCAGATACACCTCAGCGATCAACGCATTCTTCGACGAGAAATACGTGTACGCGGTGGCCGGCGCGACGCCTGCGCGGGCCGCGACGGCACGCATCGTCAGCTCGGAGTACGACGACTCACGCAACAGCTCGACCGCGGCGTCGAGCACCTTGCGGATCGTTTCTTCCTGACGACGATTGCGCCGGCGCTCGCCCAGATCGGTGACGGCAGGTACCGCTTCGCTGGACATGTGTCCAACATATAGCACGTCGGTCTGACTGCACAACAGGTCAAGTCATAACACCAGTTCAACTGCGGTGATGTTATACTCCACGGCGATTATCGAGGCTGCTGCTTGCCATTCCCTCGGATCGAGGACTACTGTCGAGAACGGCTAAACAAGACACTTGTCCAGGAGAGCGTATGACGACGTCGGCGTCCACCAAAGTGACCGAGCTGCTGATCGACGGTGAGCTCGTCGGCGCAAGCAGCGGCACGTTCACGACCATCAACCCGGCGACCGAGCAACCGCTCGGAGAAGCCGCCGACGCGGGCACGGCCGAGATGGACCGCGCGATTGCGGCGGCGCGCGTGGCGTTCGACGAATCCGAATGGTCGCGCGATACCGCGTTACGGGTGCACTGCTTGAGGCAACTTCGCGACGCGCTCAACGACGAGATCGAAATGCTGCGTGAGATCACGGTCGCCGAAGTTGGCGCACCTGTGGCGCTCACACAGAGCGCACAACTGCAGGGCCCGGTCGACGACCTCGCGTTTGCCACGGAGCTGGCTGAAAAGTTTGATTGGACAACCGATCTCGGTATCGCATCTCCGCTCGGCATCAAGACAAAGCGCACGATCGTGCGTGAGCCGTTCGGCGTCGTCGGCGCCATCACGCCGTGGAACTTCCCGCACCAGATCAACTTCGCGAAGCTCGGACCTGCGCTCGCCGCGGGCAACACCGTCGTGCTGAAGCCGGCGCCGGATACGCCCTGGTGTGCCGCCGAAGTGGGCCGAATCATCAAGGAGAAGACCGACATTCCGGCCGGAGTGGTCAACATCGTGACGTCGAGTGACCACCGACTGGGCGCACTGCTGTCCGAGGACCCGCGCGTCGACCTAGTGTCGTTCACCGGATCGACGGCGACGGGCCGAGCCGTCATGGCCGCTGCGGCGCAGACCATCAAGAAGGTATTTCTCGAACTCGGCGGCAAGTCAGCGTTTTTGGTGCTCGACGACGCCGACCTTGCGAGCGCGGCGGCCGTCGCGGCATTCACGGTGGCAACGCACGCCGGGCAGGGTTGCGCGATCACCACACGCCTGGTCGTTCCCCGCGATCGTTACGACGAGGCCGTCGCAGCCGCCGTCGGCACGATGGCTGGCCTCAAGCCGGGCGATCCCACCGACCCCGGAACCATTTGCGGCCCACTGATCTCGGCGAGACAGCGCGAGCGCGTCGAGGGATACCTGGATCTCGCGGTGAAGGAGGGCGGGTCGTTTGCGTGCGGGGGCGGTCGGCCCGCCGACAAGCCGACGGGTTTCTACATCGAGCCGACGGTGATCACCGGCCTGACCAACGACGCACGGGTCGCGCGCGAGGAGATCTTCGGGCCCGTGCTCGTCGTGCTACCCCACGACGGGGACGCCGACGCGGTGCGCATTGCCAACGATTCGCCATACGGCCTGTCCGGCACGGTGTTTGGTGCCGACCGCGAGCGGGTCGATTGGGTGGTGTCGCGCTTCCGCACGGGGACCATCAACGTCAACGGCGGCGTCTGGTACGCCGCCGACGCGCCGTTCGGCGGGTACAAGCAGTCGGGCGTCGGGCGAGAGATGGGGCTCGCCGGCTTCGAGGAATACCTGGAGACCAAGCTGGTCGCGGAGGCGATTCAGTGAGCACCGCCGAGCGTCGACTTATGGCTGTGTCATCGGTGAAAAGTGCGCAACAACTCGACGTTCGACGGGTAAGAGGGACAGCATGAGGTTCGACAACAAGGTCGCGATCGTCACCGGGTCCGGCGGCGGCATCGGTCAGGCGTATGCCGAGGCGCTGGCCCGCGAGGGCGCGGCGGTTGTGGTGGCCGACATCAATGCCGACGCAGGAGAACGCGTCGCGAAGCAGATCGTCGCCGACGGTGGTACGGCCATTCATGTTCCTGTCGACGTCTCGGACCCTGAGTCGGCGAAGGCGATGGCCGACGCGACGCTGGCGGAGTTCGGCGGGATCGACTACTTGGTGAACAACGCCGCGATCTACGGCGGCATGAAGCTGGACTTCCTGATCACCGTCGACTGGGATTACTACAAGAAGTTCATGAGCGTGAACCTCGACGGCGCTCTGGTGTGCACACGGGCCGTCTACAAGAAGATGGCGAAACGCGGCGGCGGCGCGATCGTCAACCAGTCGTCGACAGCCGCGTGGCTGTACTCGAACTTCTACGGGCTGGCGAAGGTCGGCATCAACGGTCTGACGCAACAGCTTTCGCGTGAGCTCGGCGGAATGAACATACGGATCAACGCGATCGCGCCGGGGCCGATCGACACCGAGGCGACCAGGACCACGACACCCCAGGAGATGGTCGCCGACATCGTCAAGGGAATTCCCTTGAGCCGTATGGGAACCCCGGACGATCTGGTCGGCATGTGCCTCTTCCTGCTGTCGGATCAGGCGCAGTGGATCACCGGGCAGATCTTCAACGTCGACGGAGGGCAGATCATCCGGTCTTGACGTCCTCCCCGGACTGGTGTCTCGGGGATTCCAACCCACCATTCCAGCGACTTATGCGGCAGGAGAAGCGAGTTGAGGTTCACGGTTCCCAGACCGCCTACCGGCGAAGTCTCCCCGTGCGGTCACCGCCCGTCCGGCGGCTATGTTGCGTGCAGCGTTCACATCGGCGTTGCACTGTCCTGCAGCGCAGGCTTCGCATTCGAAAACCGCTTGGCTCTTGCGGTTCCCGGATGCGACGTGCCCGCACACGGAGCAACGTTGCGACGTGTACGCAGCCGGAATCTGCTCGACCCGACCGCAAGCCTTGTGCTGCAAACGCGCGGCCAGAAAGCCCCAACCGCTGCGCCTGATGGCGCGGTTCACTCCGCGCTTTTGCGACACACGTACGCCGGGCAGATCGGCAGTTCCGCGCGCAGTGCGAGTCATGGCTCGTACGTCAAGGGCTTCGATCCTGATCGTGTCGAAACGGCGCGCAATGTCGGTGCTGACCTTTTCGACCCAGTCCTTGCGTCGGTCGGCGTCGCGCGCCTTCAGCTTGGCAATCGCTTGCTTCGTTCGGGCGCGTCGGCCGGAACCCCGCTGGCAGCGTACGAGCCGCTGCTGGAGCACCTTCAGCCGCTTCGACTCACCCGGAGTAAGACCAGGGGCATGCAGCAGTTCACCCGTGGACAGCGCCGCCGACACGGTCACGCCGCGGTCAATGCCTACCACACTGCCGTCGTCCGGACCGGGAATCGGGTCGGGGATGCGGACGAACGCGACATGCCAGCGGTTGGACCGATCCCGAGTAACCCGGTAAGACTTGACACCGTCAGGCACCGGCCGCGACAGGCGAAATCGCACCCACCCCACCTTGGGCACCCACACCCGAGCGGAACGGCGGTTAAGCCGCTCGATGTGATGCGGTTTCACTGCGACCTGACGAAACCCTTCGTGCACGCCGGCTTTGCGCCACGTCGGACGGCGATGCGTGCCGTTGAACAAGTTGCTCATGGCTTGCGCGAAATCCCGCAGAGCCTGCTGTTGCACCGTCTGGCTTCCGGCACGAAGCCACTCATACTCGGCGCGGGCCTCGGTCAACTGGGCGCATTGTTTGCCATAGTCGGGAGCCTTGCGTCCCGGTTGCCAATGCCGTTGCTGCTCTACTGCCAGGTTCCACACGTACCGCGCATCCCGGCAATGCGCCAACAGTGCCTCCTCCTGCTCGGGGGTCGGTATCAACCGGAATCGCGACATAGCTGCACCGTAACTACCACCACCGACAAGCCGTGCCACGGCGGGCTTGCGCCTGGGGATGAGGTACCTCTACGGGCTGAAGTCGCAGATTTCCAGGCGAAGGAGAAATCGTGAGTGAGCAACGCAAGCTGGGCTTCATCGGGCTCGGCAAGATGGGAGCACCGATGGCAGGGCGCCTCGTGGACTGGCCGGGTGGGCTGATCGTGTTCGACATCCGCACCGACGCGATGAAGCCGTTGGTCGAGGCCGGCGCGAAATCGGCGGGAAGCGTGGCCGATGTAGCCTCCGCTGACGTCATCAGCGTCACTGTGCTCAACGACGAACAGGTACGTGAGGTTGTCGGTGAACTGGCGACGAAGGCCATACCCGGCACAGTCATTGCGATCCACTCAACGATTAGCGACACCACCGCCGTCGAACTCGCGAAAGAACTCGAACCGCAAGGCATCCACATTGTGGACGCACCGGTCAGCGGTGGAGGCCGAGCCGCCAAGAAAGGTCAGCTGGCAACCATGGTTGGCGCCACCAACGAGGCATTCGAGTTGGTAAAGGAGCCGTTCGCGAAGTGGGCGTCCTTGGTGGTGCACGCCGGCGAACCCGGCGCAGGGACGCGAATGAAGTTGGCGCGCAACATGCTTCATTACATTTCGTTCGCTGCGGCGTGCGAGGCGTCGAAACTGGCCGAAAAGTGCGGCTTGAACCTGCAGGACCTGGGCAACGTCGTGCGCCACACCGACGCCATCACCGGTGGCGCGGGCTCGATCATGTTCCGCGATGACACGAAACCCCTTGATCCCGAGAGCTTCCTGTATCAGCCCTTCCTGCATGGGTATCTGTTAGGCGAGAAGGACTTGAGTCTGGCACTCGAGCTCGGTGAGGCCTATTCGGTGGACCTGCCTCTGGCGGCCATTGCCCGCGAGCGCCTTGCCGAGGGGATGGGCGTCGCAGACGCAGTCCAAACTGCAAAGGAGTAGCCACCATGGATGAACTGCGCCGCAAGGGCCTCGAGAAAATGAATGAGGTCTACGGCTGGGAGATGCCGGACATGCCCGGCGAGTACTTCGCGCTGACCGTCGATCACCTGTTCGGCACGATCTGGAGCCGGCCTGGGTTGTCGATGCGCGACCGTAGGATGATGCTCTTGGGTGTGCTTTCGGCTCAGGGCATGGAAGAGCTGATCGAGGTTCAGGCCAACGCGATCCTGCACAACGAGGAGATGACGCGGGAAGAACTACGCGAAATCGCAATCTTCCTCACCCATTACGTGGGTTTTCCGCTCGGTTCGAAGGTCGACGGGGCGTTCAAACGGGTCCTGGCCAAACGGAAGAAGGCGGCCGAGGACGGTGCGGCCCGAGACAAGAAGGACAACGTCAACGACGCCGTCCGTATGCACGTCGGCAAGACAATCCATGACAAGTAGGTACGCTTCGCTGTCCCGGGACCAGCTCGCGCGGCTGGTGCCCGAGCTGCTGCTGATCGGTCAGCTCATCGACCGCTCTGGAATGGCTTGGTGTATCAAGGATTTCGGCCACGAGGAGATGCTGCAGATCGCCATCGACGAGTGGATGGCTGCGAGCCCCATCTACACCAAACGGATGCAACGGGCGCTGAAGTACGAGGGCGATGACGTCATCACGATCTTCAAGGGTCTGCAACTCGACATCGGGGCGCCCCCGCAGTTCATGGACTTCCGCTACACCGTTCACGACCGCTGGCATGGCGAGTTCCACCTCGACCACTGCGGTGCACTGCTCGACGTCGAGCCGATGGGCGAAGACTACGTCCGCGGCATGTGCCATGACATCGAAGACCCGACCTTCGACGCGACCGCGGTGGCGACCAACCGCAGGGCCCAGATACGGCCGATCCACCGGCCGCCGCGAGTGCCGGCCGATCGCCACCCGCACTGTGCGTGGACAGTGATCATCGACGACTCCTATCCCGAAGTGGAAGATCACCCGGCGCTTGCGACCGTCAGTCAAACACGGGCAGCAACAACAGAACTCGACGCGATCGACACGAACGACGAAGGCGACTCCGACTATTCGGGCGACCTGTTGTCCGATTTCGATTTCGGCGCATTCTCTCACTCGGCCCAGGTGCGCATGGCCGACGAAGTGTGCCTCCAGATGCACCTGCTGTTTCTGTCATTCCAGATCGCGGTACGAGCCCGCGCGAATGACGATCAGCAGGCGCGCGACATCTGCACCAAGCAGTTGATCGGCATCGCTGGGGTGGCTGCCGAGCGCATCCATCGCTCGCTGGATCTGCCGTCAAGCGTCGACGGCGCGCTGCGTGTACTCGAGTTGCACCCGTTGTTCAACCCGGCAGCCTACGTCGAAGCGGAGTTTACTTCCGGTGTGGTGCATGTGCATTCGTCGCCTGCGCATCACGACGCGGCCTGGCTTTCGCTTTGTTCGCCTGCCGAGGTGCGTCCGCTGCAGGCGATCGTCGCGGCCGTCGACCCCCATCTCGACGTGGAGGTCGCGGGCGCTGACACGGAGTGGACCGCGCACGTCGTGAAGAAAGACACGCCGGCCAAGGAGCTGCCGGAGGTGGCTGTCACGAAGTTCAGCCGCGGCGCCACTTTTGAGTTCGAGCCGAGACGCTCACTGCCGCTGACAGTTGTGTAGGGCTCGCGGAACTACGCCAGGGTGGGGAGCTTCGTCAGCTCGCTGGAAAGCCCAGCGGCCGTTCGCAATTCGACGAAATCCTCGACCATCGCATCGGTGACCTCGTGGGGGTCGTCGACCGTGGCGCCGTCGGTGAGCACGGAGATGCTGAGCTGGTCGACGTAGCTCCACACGGTGATGTTCAGGCCACTGCCGGAAATCAGCGGACCGACCGAGTAGATCTCCCGCACAACCGCACCCGCCACCTTGCCGCGTTCACGCGGCCCGGGGACGTTGGACACCGCGAAATTCAGCAGCTTGGTTTGCTTGGGGCTGAACGCCATTCGCTTCGACATCGCCTCGACTGGCGCGGGCGGGAAGTAGGCCGCCCACCGCGCGAACAGCTCGGGACCGAGCAAGTGATGTGCTTCCTTCGCGTCGACTGCGGCGGCGTGCACCTCGCGAACGCGCTCGATCGGGTCGGCGATATGCGTCGGCACACCGACGGCAAGCGTAGTGAACTTGTTGCCCCAGATGCGATTTGGGTCCGGGTCGATGCTCACCGGCACCGACACCAGCAGCGGCCCCTCGGCGCGGCCGTCGTACTTCAACATCAGCTTGCGAACGGCGCCGGCCGCGATCGTCAGCACCACGTCGTTGATCGTGACGTCGAGCTGCTTGCGCGCCTCTTTGACGTCGTCGAGCGCAAGCGTGGCAGTGGCGAACCTGCGTTCGGGTGTCAGGGTGTGGTTCATGAACGTCGGCGGCGGGGTAAACGGCCGGGTGAGCGTGGAGAACTTACGTGAACTACGGCGCACCCGGTCGACGCCTTGTGCTGTGTAGCGCACGGTGGCGGGGATCCGACCGATCTGCCGCATGTGGTCGCGGAACGCGGCCGTCATCAACTCCGATCGTGAAGGGGGAGGGTCGGTTTCGTACGAGTCGCGATCGTCCTGGCCGTCCTGCAGATCCATGGCCCTGGCGATGAGATTGCCGGATGCGACACCGTCGGCGAGCGCGTGGTGCACCTTGTTGACCACGGCGACGTTGCCGTCGGCCAGGCCCTCGACGAAATACATCACCCACAGCGGCTTGCTGCGATCCAGTGGGGTGCTGGCGATCTCGCCGATCGCTTCGTCGAATTCGCGCCTGCCACCGGGCGCCGGCAACCGCAGGGGCCGGACGTGGTAGTCGAGGTCGACGTCGACGTGCTCGCGCCACATCGGATGGTGGAACTTGAACGGGATGTCGACCAGCTGAAACCGCATCGGGTCGAGCTTGTGCAAACGGTGACGCAAGATCTCCCGGAAGACGTCGATGGTCGGCTCCCCGTCGAAGCCGCTGATGTCGATGATGCCGGCCTTGATCGTGTGCATGTGCACGTTCGGGTTCTCGTTGTACAGCAGCATCGCGTCCCAGCCGCTGAGTCGCTTCACTCCCTTATATAACCGCCATCGCAGGGCGGCGCGTGGCACTTCGGCCAACCCGTTAGCTGCGGACTGTAGCGGCGAGCGCCGGCCCCACCCAGCGCCGCAGATACCGCCTCAGCTTTGCCTTGGTCCGCGGCGGTCGTCCTGGGTCGACCACGAACGACTGGATGATCCGCAGCAGGTATTCGGCGAGTTCGTTGAGATCGTCGTCGCTGAAGCCCGCGGCGGCCCAGTCGACGTCGAACCGACCGAGCATGTCCCGCGCGAACTGCACCGCGACATCGGAGGTGACGTCCGCGGTGAACGCGCCCGCGCGGTCGGGGGACAGCAGCAGCCCGATGTGCTTGTCGCCGGGCAGCCACTCGAGAGCGGTGGCAATGCCTTCGACCGCCGCGTCCGCCGGGTCGGTGATGCCGGCGAGGTGGTCGGCCAACCGGTCGAGGAAATCATTGGCGGCGCTCACGGCAGTCGCGGCCAACAGCGCGTGGGTGCCCGGAAAATAGCGGTAGACGGTTTGTCTGGTCACGCCGAGCGTCCGCGCGACGTCGGCGATGCTGATGTCGGCGCCATGAGCGTCGATGGCCTGGCTCGCCGCGGCGAGAATGCGCTCGACGGCCTCCTCGTCGCTGCCGGGCGCGGACCCGCCCCAGCCGTGGGTGCGCATCAGAGACCACCGGCCCGCGCGCGTCCGGTTAGATTAGGGACCGGACGCGATTTTGGAACTGGAGGACGCATGAGTGTGGCGCAACGGTACGTCGAGGCTGTCAACAACTCGGACGCTGCTGCATTGCTCGCGCTTTTCGCCGAGGACGCCACGCTGACGCACCCGGTCGGCAGCGACCAGGGCCACGGTGAGATCGCCGACTTCCACACTGATGTGATCTTCGAGGGACAAGTGCGGATGACGATCGTGCGCAACATCGAACAGGGCAACATCGTGGTTGCGCAGCTGGAAGGAAGCAGTCCGCTCAACGAGGACACCACAATTCACACCGTCGACATCTTCACGCTCAACGATGACGGTCTTGTGCAGGCGCTGGACATCTACTACCGCTGATCGAGGTTCTGGTCGGCTCGAAACCGCTTCATGCCGTCGATCTTCTCTGCGAGCGTCGCGTTTGGGCCGGTGTAGAACATCCACGGCATCGTGAGAATGTGGGTGATACCGCCCTCCTCCGCTCGCGCGTAGTCCGCTGGCGTGAAGGCGTCGACCAGCGGGGCGAGAACCGCGAAATCATCGGTGAACGAACCCTTTTCGGCGCGATACTGACGGAGCCGCTGGGCGATTTCGATTGCCTGGTCGGTGGTAATCAGGTCACCTACCCACCCGTCGTAGCACGCGGCGCGGCGCAGCGCGACATCGGTGAGTCCGCCGACCCAGACCGGGATGGGCGGCGCGGGAGGCGACATCTCCAGCCGCGGGGCCTGGTAGAACTCGCCGTCGAACTCCGTCCATCCCGGCGACCACAACTCTCGCATCAGCGCGATCATCTCTTCGGTGCGCTGGCCCCGCCGCTCGAACTGTGCGTTGAGGAGGTCGAATTCCTCTGCGCACCAACCCACTCCGAGACCGAGTTCGACGCGCCCGTCGGACAGCAGTGCGGCCGTCCCGATCGCCTTTGCCGCAACGTACGGGTCGCGCAGCGCGGCGACGTAGATCGTCGTGACGAAGTGTAGGCGCTGCGTGCACTGGGCCAGCGAACCGACGAGCACCCAGGGGTCCGGCCAGTCGGTGAACGGCTCCCAGCGCCGCCGCCCGTCACGCGTGTAGGGATACGGCGTCGACAACGTCTCCAGATTGACGACGTGCTCGGGGATTCCGAGGCCGTCGTAGCCGAGATTGTCGGCGGCTTTGGCGATCTCGACGATTTCCTTGGTGTCGAGGTAGCCCGTGCTGATGTAATACTTCACGGTCGGTAGGCGACCGAGAGTTCCTTGACGCCGTTGATCCACCCCGACCGCAGCCGCTGCGGCTCCGCCAGCTTTGCGATGTCGGGCATGATGTCGGCGATCTCGTTGAAGATCAGTTTGATCTCCATGCGGGCCAGGTTGGCGCCGATGCAGAAGTGTGCGCCGTTTCCGCCGAACGCCAAGTGTGGGTTCGGGTTTCGGAGGATGTTGAACTCGAATGGGCGGTCGAAGACAGCTTCGTCGAAGTTCGCGGAGCTGTAGAACAAGCCGACCCGCTGGCGTTCACCGATGGCGACACCGCCGATTTCTGTGTCCGCCAAGGCCGTTCGCTGGAAGCAATGCACCGGAGTCGCCCACCGGATGATCTCGTCGACCGCCGTTTCGGAGCGCTCACGCTTGAACAGCTCCCACTGGTCGGGGTTCTCGAAGAACGCGTTCATCCCGTGCGTCATCGCGTTGCGGGTGGTCTCGTTGCCCGCGACAGCGAGCAGAATCACAAAGAACGCGAACTCGTTTTCCCCCAGCACATCTCCGTCGACATCGGCTTCGATCAGGCGGGTGACGATGTCGTCGGCCGGGCAGCGCCTGCGTTCCTCGGCCATCGTGTAGGCGTAGCCCATCAACTCCATATGGGCAGCCATCGGATCCGAGTCGAAGTCCGGGTCGTCGGTGTTCATGATCGAGTTGGTCCAGTGGTACAGCCGCTCGCGGTCTGCTTCCGGGACGCCGATGAGGTCCGCAATCGCTTGCAGCGGAAGGCTCATCGCGATGTCGTCGACGAAGTTGCCGCTGCCCTTCTCGGCGGCGGCGCGGACGATTTCGTGAGCGGCCTTGGCCAACCGAGCCTCCAGCGCGGCGACCGCGCGAGGGGTGAACAACCGGGAGACGAGCTTGCGCAGCCGGGTGTGTTCAGGCGGGTCGTGGTTGATCAGCAGCGCCTTGGTGGCGTTGAGTTGCTCGGCGGTCACGCCGTCAGGAAGTCGCATCACGACACCCTTGGCGTTCGTCGACCACAGGTCGTTGTTCTTCGAGATGGCCTTGATGTCCTCGTGGCGGCTGATCACCCAGTAGCCGCCGTCGTCGAACACGGTGGAGCCGGCGGGCTGCTCATTCCACCAGACCGGCGCGGTCTTGCGGAGCTCCGCGAACTCCGCGACCGGCATGCCCTTCAGGAGCACGTCGGGGTCGGTGAAGTCGAAACCCTGCCCGAAGGGACAGACTGTGCCGGCTGCCGTCATCGCAGACCTCCTCGGTACGGCTTTCTTTTAGACCATACACTCACCTGTCAAGTGTATGGTCCGGGTTGCCTGGGTGAGAAGACGCGGAATCGCATTACCAGTGGCCCTGTAATGCGATTCCGCGTCTGCTCGCCAAAGGAGGTGAGCGGATAAAGTGAGCGACTGTGCGCGTCCTGGTGATCGGATCCGGTGCCCGTGAACATGCATTGCTCACCGCCCTGCGACGCGATCCGCAGGTCGACGGGCTGATCTGCGCGCCTGGCAACGCCGGGACCGCGGCGATCGCCGAACAACACGCAGTCGATGTGACCTCTGGCGAGGCCGTCGCCAAGCTCGCTGCCGACACCGCTGCCGATCTCGTCGTGATCGGTCCCGAGGTACCGCTGGTTCTCGGCGTCGCCGACGCGGTGCGCGCTGCCGGGATCGCGTGCTTCGGGCCATCGGCTGCCGCCGCCCGGATCGAAGGCTCCAAGGCGTTCGCCAAGGACGTGATGGCCACCGTCGGGGTGCGCACTGCGCGCAGCGAAATCGTCGACAGCCCAGCGCATCTCGACGCGGCGCTGGACCGGTTCGGTCCCGGCAACACCGACGACGCGGCGTGGGTGGTCAAGGACGACGGCCTCGCGGCGGGTAAGGGAGTGGTGGTGACGGCCGACCGCGATGCGGCCCGCGCGCACGCCGCGAGTCTTCTCGATGCGGGCCACCCGGTGCTGTTGGAGTCGTTCCTCGACGGTCCCGAGGTGTCGATGCTGTGCATCGTCGACGGCGAGACCGTCGTGCCACTGTTGCCCGCGCAGGATTTCAAGCGGGTCGGTGACAACGACGCCGGCCCGAACACCGGTGGCATGGGCGCCTACGCGCCGCTGCCGTGGCTGCCGGCGGGGCTGGCCGCGGAGATCGTCGGCGACATCATCAAGCCGGTCGCGGCGGAGCTGGTGCGCCGCGGATGCCGGTTCAGCGGCGTGCTGTACGCCGGGCTGGCGATCACGTCGGCCGGACCCGCCGTCGTCGAATTCAATTGCCGCTTCGGCGATCCCGAGACACAAGCGGTGCTCGCGCTGTTGGACAGTCCGCTGGGCGCGCTGCTACACGCCGCGGCGACGGGCCGGCTCGCGGAGCAGGCCGCGCCTCGGTGGCGTCCCGGCGCGGCGGTCACCGTGGTGTTGGCCGCCGAGAATTACCCCGGCCGGCCGCGGGTGGGCGACGTGATCACCGGCGCCGACGGGGACGACGTGCTGCACGCGGCGACCGCGCGCCGCGACGACGGTGCTCTGGTCTCGACGGGCGGGCGGGTGCTCTCGGTCGTCGGCACCGGCCCCGATCTCGCGGCCGCCCGCTCTGCGGCGTACCACACCATGCAGTCAATTCGCTTGCCGGGCAGTCACTTTCGGACTGACATCGCATTGACGGCCGCGGAGGGCGGCGTCAAGGTCTAGGCGACCAGCAGCGGAGCGATCCAATTCAGCTCGGCCGGCAGCTGCGCGCTCCAGAAGCCGCCGTCATGGCCGCCCGGGGAGAAGCCGCCGGCCGGCGGGTTGGGCAACTGCGCGACGAAGTCTTTTGTCGCCGAATAGAACGGGTCGCTGTTGCCGCAGTCGACGCGGATCGGAATGGAGCCGAGCGCTGGAAGCCCGAAAACCGTGTTGGCCGACCAGTCGTCGGCGCTGTCGAACGCGCCGGGCGCCGTCGCGCCGTACGACTTCCACAACGCGGGGCTGACGGCGCAGATCGCCGAGGTGCGGGCCGGGCCGAGGCGGGCGCCGAGCAGCAGCGCGCCGTAGCCGCCCATCGACCAGCCCAGAAATCCGACCCGTGAGGCGTCGAGGCCCTGGGTGCCCAGCATCGGCAGCAGCTCGGTGAGCACCATCGCGCCCGAGTCTTCCCCCGACGCCCTCTTGTGCCAGTAGCTTCCGCCGCCGTCGACGCTGACGACCGCAAACGCGGGCAGCCCGGCGTCGACCAATTGCGCCAGACCTTGCTCGACCCCGCCGGCCATCACGCTGGCGGCGTCGCCACCCTTGCCGTGCAACGCGATCAACGGCCGCAGCGGATGGGTTTGGCCGGGTGGGCGAGCAATCGCCCAGTTGGTCGGGATGCCGCCGCGGGCCGCGGAGACGAAGGATCCGGTGACCATCGTCGGGGCGACGGCGGTGGGGGCGGGCTCCAGCGGAGACGGCGGGGCCAGCGGCGCGCCGACGCTCGTCATCGCCACTTGTGGTTTGGCGGTCGACGGGCCCGAGTCGAGCATCGAGCCGAACGCGTAGGCGCCCGCAGCTCCGACAGCCGCGCCGGCGCCCAGCCGCAGCAAGGCGCGGCGGCTCAATCTGTTGCGCTCCTCGCGTCCGGGGCTTGGCATGCGGGCCATCTTGCCATCGGCGATCCGACCACATCTTCTGGTCGTCGAGGGTTTGAGCGAAACCGCAGTTTGAGGGCTATATGACTGGCAGCATCAGCATTGTGACAGCCGCGGTCACTCCGAAAGGGGAACGCCGGCGGAGCGCGCTCATCACCGCGGCCGCCGAGTTGCTGCGCGAAGGCGGTTTCGACGCGGTGCGCCATCGGGCGGTCGCCCGGCGTGCGGGCCTGCCGCTGGCGTCGACGACCTACTACTTCTCGTCGCTCGACGACCTGGTCATTCAGGCGGTTGAGTTCACCGGCGCGCAGGAGGCCGCGCAGTTACACGCCCGGCTGGCGCGGGTGTCTCGCCGCCGCCGCGGCGTGGAGTCGACCGCCGACGTGCTGGTCGACCTGCTGCTCGGCGACGCTCCCGCCCCCCAGGTGACCGAACAGCTGATCTCGCGCTACGAGCGTTATATCGCGTGCGCGCGTCAACCCTGGCTGCGCGACGTCCAGCGCCGTCTGCGCGCCGAACGGACCGCTGCTGTCGTCGAGGCTCTCGAACGATCCGGGCGCACGGTGCGCGCGAGCCGGCTGAAGGCGTTGATGTGCGCGGTCGACGGGGCGGTCGTCGCCGCGCTCGTCGACGACAGCGGTGATCTGCGCGCCACGGCGCGGGCGGCGCTCGTCGACGTCGTGGATGTGTTGGCGCCGTTGCGCTAGCCCAATTGCGTTCGGATCCAAGCCAATTCATCTTGAAGTGCTGCTAGTGTCGCTTCTGCGCGGGCTAGCCGCTGAGCCAAATCGCCTGATTCCCTTGAGGACTCGGCGATCGGTCGAGGGCGTGGGGTCGGCGCGAGATGCGACGGCAGCGTCGGGGTGACGATGTAGCCGGTGTCGAAGTCGCCGTAGAGCGTCACGTCCTCCGGGCGCCGATGTGCGTACAACGCAATGTATGCGCACAGCACGGCGTCGACGGGGTCTTCGGCGCTGTCGAGTTGCACCTGCCGGGTGGCGGCCGCGACTCGGTTGCGCAGCTCGACCCATGCCGCGTAGTGGTTCACCCGAAGCCGAGGTGTTGCTTCGTCAAGCCCCTCGATCAGCGTCATCAACTGCAACAGGTCGCGCCGGCGACTGTCGACCTCGCCCCTCTTGTATTTCAGTATCCGCCCGAGTTCGAAGAGCGCGATCGTTGCCGGGTGTGGATACACCTCGATCGCCCGCCGCGACGCCTGCGATTGCGGATTCATGTCAAGCCCCAGGGCGTCTGCGAGTCTGGCTGCCCGCGGGGTTTGCGCGAACTCGCGCTTGCCCATGTTTGCGGGGTGTGCTCCGGCGTCGAACTTCTGGTAGTCCCGGTTCAACGCGGTTTCGCACGGTCGATGGCCGGTCGCGTTCCGCACAATCAGCGGCGCATCGATGGCGACGAGGCATTCTTCCTCGATGTACGGCGCCAATGCGTCGGCAATGTTCGCGTCGGTCTGAGCGGTCCCGATGGTCAGTAGCCGGCCGTCGGCGTCCACGACCGCGACACCGGTCTGGTTGATTTCGCCCCATGCCAGGTCAACGCCCACGAAGTGCATGCCCTCACCTTGCCGCATAGCGCCCGTAAGCTGTCTGTTTGTGACGATCCCGAATGTGCTGGCCGCACGTTATGCCAGCGACGAGATGGTGGCCATCTGGTCGCCTGAGGCCAAGGTCGTCGCCGAGCGGCGGCTGTGGCTGGCCGTCCTGCGCGCGCAGATCGAGCTGGGAGCGGAGATCGGGCAGGTGGCCGACTCGGTGCTCGCGGACTACGAAAATGCCTTGGGCACAGTAGATTTGGCGTCCATCGCGGAACGTGAACGCGTCCTGCGTCACGATGTCAAGGCCCGCATCGAGGAATTCAACGCGCTGGCCGGCCACGAGCATGTGCACAAGGGCATGACCAGCCGCGACCTCACCGAGAACGTCGAGCAGATGCAGATCCGCCGTTCGCTCGAGTTGGTGCATGCGCACGGCGTGGCCGTCGTGGCGCGGCTGGCCGAACGCGCTGCGCAGTACCGCGACCTGACGATGACCGGCCGCAGCCACAACGTCGCGGCGCAGGCCACCACGCTGGGTAAGCGGTTCGCGTCCGCGGCGGAGGAGACCCTGATCGCGCTGCAGCGGCTGCGCGAGCTGATCGACCGGTACCCGCTGCGCGGCATCAAGGGCCCGATGGGCACCGGCCAGGACATGCTTGATCTGTTCGGCGGGGCCGCCGCGGACGTCGCAGAACTGGAGCGTCGGGTCGCCGCGTTCCTCGGTTTCGACGCGGTGCTGACGAGCGTCGGGCAGGTCTACCCGCGTTCGCTCGACCACGACGTCGTGTCCGCGCTCGTCCAACTTGGCGCTGGCCCGTCGTCGCTGGCGCACACGATTCGGTTGATGGCCGGGCACGAGCTCGTCACCGAGGGGTTCGCGCCGGGTCAGGTCGGCTCGTCGGCGATGCCGCACAAGATGAACACCCGAAGCTGCGAACGGGTCAACGGGTTGCAAGTCGTGCTGCGCGGTTATGCGGCGATGGCCGCGGAACTCGCCGGTGCACAGTGGAACGAGGGCGACGTGTTCTGTTCGGTCGTGCGTCGGGTCGCGTTGCCCGATGCGTTCTTCGCGATCGACGGTCAGATCGAAACGTTCCTCACCGTCCTCGAAGAGTTCGGCGCCTACCCCGCGGTGATCGAACGAGAACTCAACCGCTACTTGCCGTTTCTGGCGACGACGCGCATCCTGATGGCCGCCGTGCGTGCCGGGGTCGGCCGCGAAACCGCGCACGAGGCGATCAAGGAAAACGCCGTCGGGGTGGCGCTGGACATGCGCGAGCGCGGCGCCGAACCTGACCTGCTGGATCGGTTGGCCGCTGATGGGCGGCTGCGGCTCGACCGGGCCGCACTCGACCAAGCGCTGGCCGACCGCGGCGCGTTCATCGGCGCCGCCGCAGACCAGGTCGACGCGGTGGTCGCCGCCGTCGACGAATTGGTGAGCCGCTACCCCGAAGCCGCGAAGTACACGCCGGGCGCAATCCTGTAGCGGCGCATGCGGTTCCGGTTGAGCGACGTCACGCCGTCGCCGGACGTGTTCGCCGCGGTGATGGCGACCGGAATCCTGTCGGTGTCCGCCGAGGAGCACGGCTACCGCTTTATCAGCGATGCGCTGGCCGGAGTGGGAATCGTCGCTCTGGTGGTGTTGGTAGTGCTTGTGATGATGAAAACTGCTGCGTTGCAACGCCTCCCGTATGACGTTCGTGATCCGGACGTCACGGTGCGGTTGTTCACGTTCGTCGCGGCGTGCACGGTACTCGGCGCCCGGCTCGCACCGCATCCGGTGACAATCTGGGGCCTTTCCGCGGTGGCGTGGCTGGCGTGGCTGCTGCTGGTCTCG
>Ga0070741_10006705_pt1 | contig 24509 bp, 21 predicted proteins | sample Coa_R1_4_FD_66440 | JGI IMG/M metagenome (GOLD analysis project Ga0070741, IMG submission 66440) | Surface soil microbial communities from Centralia Pennsylvania, which are recovering from an underground coalmine fire - Coalmine... | ecosystem: Environmental > Terrestrial > Soil > Unclassified ...
CCGACCGCGTCCACCAGCGCCCCGCTGGCGAAGATCGCCACGGTGAAGCACCAGAACGCCGGGCTGAAGATCAGCCCCAGCTGCTCGTTGCTCAGATGGAACGCCGCCGACAGGTCGCCGGCAATGTCGCCGCGGATGGCGAACACCATCGCCGTGGTCACCAGCGACACGCAGCTCGCGACGAACAACCTCGACTGATCCACGCCACCCTCCCGCGCATCGCCCCTGGCCTGGGGCGCAGCCCATTAGGGCTTGCGGAACCGGCAGCGTCTACGCGTCTGTTTGCCGTTTTGGGATACAGGCTTGTTGAAGAGCGGCCCGCAACGGTCGGCCGGCCGCGCCGCGATTCACCCGCCCGTGGCACTGCTCGCTTGCGCTAGCGGTTCGGATCATCGGGCGGCCGCCGCGCGTCCGCTTGCGCCAGCGCCCGGCGCACGGCGGGCTCCAGTTCCGCCGCTTCGTGCGTCTTGCGCACGACGGCACAGGCCAGCTCCCGGGCGCGGCGCAGCTCCGGCGAGTCCGGCGTCGCGCCGGTCATCACGATCACCGGGACCTCCAGCCCGTTCGCGCGCAGGGCCTCCATCAGCGCGATGCCGTCCATGCCGGGCATGTTCAGGTCGGTGAGGACGCAGGCGGGAGGCTCCTTCAGCGCCGCGTCGAGGCACTCGCGCGCATCGGTGAAGGTGCGCGCCTGCCATCCGTACATGCGCAGCAGCATGGCCGCCGCCATCGCGTTGTCCGCGTTGTCATCGGTGACGAAGATCATTGCAGCGTTCATGCGCAAGGGGTTACGCAGGCCGGTCCTGTCCGGATGCACCCGCGAGCCGCCGGCCGACGCGCTGCTCCATGAGGCGCCCTTCAGGCGCCGGCCCGCAGAGCCGCCGCCCGCGCCCGGATCGCGGCCAGCTCCGCCTGCGGCTTGCGGCCCAGGTTCAACACCTGCTGTCCGAGGCGCGGATGCCCCGCGAAGCGGCCGCGGTGGCGGTCCAGGAAATCCCAGTACAGGGTGGTGAAAGGACAGGCCCTGTCGCCGGTGGCCAGCGCCGGGTCGAAGCGGCAGCCGCGGCAGTAGTTGGACATGCGCTGGATGTAGCGGCCGGAGGCGATGTAGGGCTTGCTCGCCATCCTGCCGCCGTCGGCGTGCTGGCTCATGCCCAGGGTGTTGGGCAGCTCCACCCACTCCACCGCGTCGACATAGACCGCCAGGTACCACTCGTGCACCAGGCGCGGCCGCACGCCCAGCAGCAGCGCGTACAGGCCGGTCACCATCAGGCGCTGGATGTGGTGCGCATAGCCGCTGCGCAAGGTGTCGCCGATGCATTGGCGCAGGCAGTTCATCGGCGTGTCGCCGGTCCAGTAGAAGGCCGGCAGCGGCGCCTCGGCGCCGAGGGCGTTGTCCTCCAGCGCGCCGGGCATGGTCTGCCAGTAGATGCCGCGCACATACTCGCGCCAGCCGAGGATCTGCCGGATGAAGCCCTCGGCGCTGGCCAGCGGCGCCGCGCCTTCGCGCCAGGCCCGCTCGGCCGCTGCGCAGACTTCCCTGGGCTGGAGCAGGTGCAGGTTCAGCGCGGCGGACAGCCGCGAATGCCACAGCGTTTCCTCGCCGGCCCACATCGCGTCCTGCCCGGGGCCGAAGCGCGGCAGCCGGTGGATCATGAAATCGCGCATCGCGCTCAGCGCCTGCGCCCGCGTCACCGGCCAGTCGAAGCGGTCCAGGCCGCCGGGATGAGCGGAGAAGCGCGCGGCCACCAGGCGCAGCACCTCCTCGGTGATCGCGTCCGGCCTGAAGGCCGGCGCCGGCGGCACGCGGCCCGGACCGCCGGCGCCGAAGCCGCTGCGGTTGTCGGCGTCGTAGTTCCAGCGGCCCCCGGCCGGCTTGCCGCCGTCCTGCATGAGCCAGCCGCCGCGCACGCGCATCCAGCGGTAGAAGTGCTCCAGGCGCGGCTGGCGGCGGCCCTCCATCCAGCCGGCAAAATCCTCCCGGCTGCACAGGAAATGCCGGTCGGCGCGGAACTCGAACGGGACGCCGGACTCCGCCGCCAGGGCCTCGAAGTCCCGGCGCAGCCGCCACTCGCCGGGTTCGAGCAGCACCACCCGCTCGGGGCGCAGCGTCGGCAGGTCGCGGCGCAGCGTCTCCCGCAGCGACGGCAGGCTGCCCTGGTCGAGATGGTGGTAGAGCAGCGGCAGGCCGCGCGCCCGCAGCGCGACGGCATGGTGCCGCATGGCCGACAGGAACAGCGCGATCCTGGCCTTGTGGCTCCAGACATGGCGCGACTCGTCCGCCGCTTCGCACATCCACACCCGGTCGCGGGCGGCGTCGAAGCCGTCGAGCGCGGCCGACGCCGGGTCGAGCTGGTCGCCGAGCACCAGCACCAGGTTGCGCACCTTCCCGCTCATCGCGGCCTGAAGCCGCCGCTGCCGCGCCCCCGGCGGCAGGCCCGGCTGCAGTAGCGCACTTCGTCCCAGCAGCGCGCCCACCGGCGGCGCCAGTCGAAGGGCCGCCCGCAGACCACGCAGGGCTTTGCCGGGATGTCGCGCCTGGCCACGGGCCTTCCGCTCAGACGAACCAGTCGCGGTTCTCGCCGCCCAGCAGCATGTGGCCGTAGTTGCGGGCGAAGGGCACGGGGTGATTGGCGATATGGGCGCGGGCGACGTGCAGGTCGAGGAAGCGCTGCTGGATCGCGCTGCCCTGGTACACCGAGCGGCCGCCGGCCACGGCAAACAGGCTGTCGATCACCGAAAGGCACTTGTCCACCACCAGCGAGGCCTGGAAGCGGTACTGCACGCGCTCCAGCAGCGGGATTTCCTCGCCGGCGGCGGCGCGCTGCAGCAGCCGGTCGAGGTTGCGGTACATCACCGCCTCGATCTCGTCGATGGTGTTGGCGGCTTCCGCGATGCGGCGCTGGGTGTCGGCGTCGGCGGCCAGCTTGGTCGGGTCGTTCGAGGCCGGTCCCTTGACGGCGGCGATGTACAGCGCCAGCGCCGCCTTGCATGCGCCGATGGCGGCGCAGGAAACGGTGCGCACGAACAGCTGGCCCCAGGGGATGCGGTACATCGGATGGCTGTCGGCGCCGACGCCGGGATTGCTGAGCCGGAAGCCGTCGAGCTGGCGGTGGGTGCGGTGTTCCGGCACGAAGGCGTCATCGACGACGATGTCGTTGCTGCCGGTGCCTTCCAGGCCCATCGAATGCCAGGTGTCCTCGACCCGGTAATCGCGCCGCGGCACGAGGAAGGTGCGGTAGCCCTCGCCGGGGACGATCGCCCCGAGCAGGGCCCAGGCGCAGTGGTCGGAGCCGCTCGACCAGGCCCAGCGGCCGGAGAGGCGGAAGCCGCCCTCGGCCGGCGCGACCGTGCCGACCGGCGCGTACGCCGAGGAGACCAGGGTGTCCGGGTCCTCGCCGTAGACCTCGTCCTGGGCGCGCCGCTCCATCAGCGCGATCTGGAACGGGTGCACCGCGATGATGCCGCCGGCCCAGGCGGTGGACATGCAGGCCTCGCCGAGCGAGACCTGCAGGCGGAAGAATTCGGCCGGCGGCAGCTCCAGGCCGCCGAGCCGGGCCGGCAGCAGGGCGCGGAAGAAGCCCGCCGCCTTCAGCTCGGCCACGGTCTCCTGCGGCAGGCGCCGCATCGCCTTGCACTGCGGCGCCCGCGCGCGGATCGCCGGCAACAGCCCGTGGACGCGGTCCTGCAGCCCGCCCGCCGTGGCCGCCCGGGCGGCGCCCTGTTCGATCCTGCCTGTCACCTGCGTCAATCCATGCCGTACAGCGCCGCGTCTGGCGCGGCGCCGGCGATGTCGCGGCGCAGGTGTTCGAGGCCGCGCCGCACCCATGACTTGAGGGTGCCCAGCGGCGCGCGCATCAGCCGCGCCGTTTCGGCGTGGGTGTAGCCGGCGTAGCAGGTCAGCAGCACGCTGGTCCGCACCTGCGGCGCCAGCGCCGCAAGGGGCTCGAGCAGGCGGTCCATGCCCTGCCAGTGCTCGGCGTCGCGCTGCGGATCGGCCGCCTCGTCGGTCCAGGTCTCGAGCATGGCGTCGAACTCCTCGCCGGCCTCTTCCGGTCGCCGGCGGCGGAGCTGGTCGATCGCCTGGTTGCGCACCAGGGCGATGAGCCAGGGCATGGCCGGCCCGCGCGCGGGATCGTAGCGGCGCGCCTTTTGCCAGATCTTGATGAAGCTCTCCTGCAGGATCTCCTCGGCCAGGTCGCGGCGGCCCACCTGCGCGATCAGGATTCCGAGCAGCCGGTTGCCGGTGGCGTCGTAGAGGCGGCGGAACGCGCGCGGATCGCCCGCGCCGATCGCCACCAGCAGCGCGTCCGGCAAGTCAGTTGGCGCAGCCATGGGGGGCGCCTCCATGGTCGCTGCCGGCCTGCGGCCGGAGGCCCCGCCGATCACCGCGCCGCGGCTGATCCTTGATCGCCAGGCCGACGAGCGCCGAGACCAGCAGCGACAACACCAGCGTCAGCGCCAGCACGTACAGCCCCAGGGGAGCCTGCGGAATCGCGTTCATGGCGGCCGGCTACCGGGCGATCAGGCCGAGCAGCTCGGCGCGGGTGCGCGAATCGTCGCGGAAGGCGCCGAGCATGGCCGAGGTGGTGAGGCCGCTGTTCTGCTTGCTGACCCCGCGCATCATCATGCACATGTGCTTGGCGTCGATGATCACCGCCACGCCCTTGGCGCCGGTGACCGCCTGCACGCATTCGGCGATCTGCTGCGTCAGGTTTTCCTGGATCTGCAGGCGCCGCGCATACATGTCGACGATGCGCGGGATCTTCGACAGCCCGATCACCTTGCCGTCCGGCAGGTAGGCGACGTGGGCCTTGCCGAAGAACGGCAGCACGTGGTGCTCGCACAGCGAATACAGCTCGATGTCGCGGACGATCACCATCTCGCTGTTGCCGCTGGAGAACACGGCGCCGTTGATGATGGCTTCGAGGTCCTGGCGGTAGCCCTGGGTGAGGAAACCGATGGCCTTGGCGGCCCGCTGCGGCGTGCGCAGCAGGCCCTCGCGCCGCACGTCCTCGCCGACGCCGCGCAGGATTTCTGCGTAAAGGCCCGCCAGCCGCTGCTCGTCGCTCGCCGGGGACAGCGCCGGGGTCGGGTGCCGCTCGTCGTAGGCCATTGCCTGGACTCGGTGTCAAAGGAGTGTTCATATTATGTATAAATAAATATAAACACAACCTTTACATCTGGCGGCAGCCGGCCTAAGCTGGGTTTCCCTGATACCGCTTCCACTCTGCAAAGGAGCTTGGGCCGGCCGTCCCCTTCGGCCGGCCCCTTTTTTTGGCCGCCGCCGGGCGGCGGAGCACCGGATGGCCGGATCAGCCCTGGTCGAGCGCGATGACGCGGCGCAGGCCTTCCTCGAGGAGGGCGCGGGCGTGGCCGGAGACGTTGCGCAGCAGGGCATGCACCGCGGCATCCTGCTCGTTGAGGTTCTGGCAGGCGATGCTGTAGCGCTCGAAGGCACCCAGGCTCAGCAGCAGGTCGGAAAGGTGGCGGGGGCACTCGCAGCGCAGCGAATTGGACGAATTGGCCAGCCCGGCGAGGTCCGCCTCGGAGTAGACCGGCTCGGGCACGCCGCGGCTGAGCAAGGCGTCGAACGACGGCTTGTCGCCCGGCGGCGGCGCGCTCAGGCTGAGCTGGCAGATGCGCAGCAGCTGGGCGGCCTCGATGCGCCCCCTCAGCAGCAGCACCGGATCGATCCGCAGCTGCGCCAGGTCGCGCTCCGCGCCGAAGGCGTAGACCACGATCAGCAGGCGCGGCCGCGCCTTGCGCAGCAGCTCCAGCGCCTGCGCCACTTCCGCCGGGCCGAGCGTGGGGATCTCCGCGATGGCCGCGTCGAAGGACGCCTCGCCGGCCTCGGCCAGCAGGCGCCTGATGCTGTCGTAGGCGCCCGCCCAGCGCACCTGCGGCAAGCCGGCGGCGGCGGCTTTCAGGCGCGGCGGCAGGGTGCCGCCGACCGCCGCGATGCGGCAGGGCGCGGCCGTGGCGGTCACCGAGCCGGACTCCGCGGCGAGCTGCTGCAGCTTCGGCTCGGCCAGCCCGGCCACGGTGCCGATGGCGTGGCCGCGATCGACCAGCTGCTTGAGCAGGGCCAGGCGCGCCACGTCCGCGCGGGAATACAGGCGGCCGCCCGCCGGGCTGCGCGAAGGAGTCAGGGCGCCGTAACGCCGCTCCCACATGCGGATGGTGGCGGCCGGCACCCCGGAGAGCCGCGAGATCATGCCGATCCTGAGCCCGGCGCCGGTTTTTTCCTTAGGCATATTGTTCGGTTTTGTCCAAGAATTGTTTAAGTAATAGTGCAATGCTGCATTTCAACTTGCAAACCGGCATCCGCCGCGCCGCTCCGCCTCGTAAGGACAGCGTATTCATGGCCCCGCCGGAACGCCGCCGGCGGCGGCCGGGCGAACGGGCCGGCGACGGCCGCGGCGGATCGAGTGGAGCACAAGTGGAAGACAGGCGCAGGCGGTCGATCATGTGGTTCAGGCGCGACCTGCGCCTGACCGACAACCCGGCGCTCGCCGCCGCGCTCGCCGCGGCGGACGAGGTGATACCGGTCTTCGTCTTCGACCCGGCGAGCGAGCATCCGTGGAGCCCGGGCGCCGCCAGCCGCTGGTGGCTCCACCACAGCCTGGCCGCGCTGGACCGCGCGCTGCGGCAGCGCGGCTCGCGCCTCACCATCCTGGCCGGCGACAGCGTGGAGCTGCTCGCAGGGCTGGCGCGGCAGTCCGGCGCGGACAGCGTGCACTGGAGCGGGCTGCACGAGCCGGCGGCCGCCGCCCTGGAGGCGCGCTGCTCGCTGCGCCTGCGCCGGCAGGGGGTGCAGGCGCAGTCGCATCCGGGCGCCTTGCTGCATGCTCCGCAGCGGCTGCTCACCGCGGCGGGGGAGCCGTACCGCGTCTTCACCCCCTTCTGGAAGAACCTGCGCAACACCTGCAGCCCCGGCCCGGCCCTGCCGCTGCCGCGCGACCTGAAGCCCGCCGGGCGCTGGCCGGAAACGCTCGCCCTCGATGCGCTGGGCTTGCTGCCGCGGATCGACTGGACCGGCGCAATGGCGGCCGCCTGGACCCCGGGCGAGGCCGGCGCCCTGGAACGGCTGGACCGCTTCGACGCCGACCGCCTCGACCGCTACCAGGCCGATCGCGACTTCCCGGTACGCGACGGCATCTCGCGCCTGTCGCCGCACCTGCACTTCGGTGAAATCTCGCCGCGCCAGGCCTGGCTGGCGGCGCAGGCGCGCGGCGGCGAAGTCCAGCCGTCGGCGGCGGCGGACGCCTACTGCCGGCAGCTGGCGTGGCGGGAGTTCGCCCACCACCTGCTGGCGCACTTCCCCGCGACCCCGGCCGAGCCGCTGCAGCGGAAGTTCCGGGATTTTCCCTGGCGCACCGGGTACGCCGGACTGCTGCGCGCCTGGCAGCGCGGCCGCACCGGATACCCCCTGGTCGACGCCGGCATGCGCGAGCTGTGGGCCACCGGCTGGATGCACAACCGGGTGCGCATGGTCGTCGCATCGTTCCTGGTCAAGAACCTGCGCATCCCCTGGCAGGAAGGCGCCCGCTGGTTCTGGGACACGCTGGTGGACGCGGACCTGGCCAACAACACCCTGGGCTGGCAGTGGTGCGCCGGTTGCGGCGCCGACGCCGCCCCCTACTTCCGCATCTTCAACCCGCAGCTGCAGGCGCAGAAGTTCGACGCGCAGGGGCAATATGTCGGCAGGTGGGTGCCCGAGCTGGCGGAGCTGCCCCTGCCCGGCCCGGCCTACCCCGAGCCGCTGGTCGACTTCGGCGAGAGCCGCAAACAGGCGCTGGACGCGTACCGGCAACTGGGCCCCTGAGCAGCGGCCGCCGCGCGCCGTCGTTCGCTACGGCGTCTCCACCGGCGGCGCGATGCCGCTGCCGGCCGGCGCGGCGGCCGGCGCGGGAGCGGCATGGAGCCAGCGCTCCAGCATCAGCGCCAGGGCCGCGCCGCCGAGCTGGGCGACGATGAAGCCCGGCGCATCCTGCGGCCGGATGCCGGCGAAGGTGTTGCTCAGCGCGCGGGCGACGGTCACGGCCGGATTGGCGAACGAGGTCGAGGCGGTGAACCAGTAGGCGGCCACGATATACGCCGCCACGGCATAGGGCACCGCGGCCTGGCGATGGCGGACGCAGCCGAAGATCGTGGTCAGCAGGCCGAACGTCGCCACCGCCTCGCTGAACATCAGCGCGGCGCCGGGCCGCAGCTTCGCCGAGACCTGCAGGATCGGCTCGCCGAACATGGCGTGTGCCATCCACACGCCGGCGACGCCGCCGGCGAGCTGCGCCAGCAGATAGCCGGGCACGTCGGCCCAGGCGTGGCGGCCGCTGCCGGCCAGGGCCAGGCTCACCGCCGGATTGAAATGCGCGCCCGAGACCGGGCCGAACACCAGGATCAGCGCCACCAGGCCGCCGCCGGTGGCCAGCGAGTTGGCGAGCAGGGCGACGGCGGTGTTCCCGCCCGCCAGGCGTTCGCCCATGATGCCGGAGCCGACCACCACCGCCAGCAGCAGCGCGGTGCCGACGAACTCCGCGACGTAGCGGCGCGGGGCGTTCACTGCGCGCCGATCTCGCTGATCCGTTTTTGCAGCGCCATGCCGCCGAGCGACTCCAGCGGCAGGCTGGAGAGCAGCTCGATGCGCCGGCGCAGGACGATGAAGGCATCCTGGAAAGCGCGGAGCTGCGCGTTGCGGTCGCCTTCCACCGCCGCCGGATCGGGGATGCCCCAGTGCGCGGTCATCGGCTGGCCCGGCCAGAACGGGCATTGCTCGCCCGCCGCCTTGTCGCAGACGGTGAACACGAAATCCAGCGGCACGCCGTGCGGCGCCGCGAACTCGTCCCAGTTCTTGCTGCGCAGGCCATCGGTGGCGTAGCCGGACCTGGCCAGCAGCTCCAGGGCCATCGGGTGCACCTCGCCGCGCGGATGGCTGCCGGCGCTGTAGCCGCGGAACTTGCCGCGGCTGACCGCCAGATTGTTGACGATGGCTTCCGCCAGGATCGAGCGGGCGGAGTTGCCGGTGCAGAGGAACAGCGCGTTGAAGGGTCTTGGGCTCATGACCTTGCTCATGAAGATGGAGGTGGACGGGCACAGCGAGCGGAACTGCGGGTGCAGCTTGACCTCGGGCGGCGCGTCCCTGCGCTCCAGCTTCCGGTAACCCTTCGCGCCGAAGTAGCGCTCGGCGTCGGTCGTCAGCAGGTACAGCGTGGTGATGCCGAGCTTCAGCGCCAGCGCTTCCGCCGCCGCGACCAGCTGCGCGCCCAGGCCGGCGCTGCGCCACTCGGGCCGCACCACCAGGGAACGCAGCATGGCATGGGGGCCGAGCGGGTCCAGCCCGACCAGCCCGGAAATGCGGCGCTCGTCGCGCAGCACCAGGAAGGTCTCGAGCGAGCGCTCGTCGATGTCCGAACCGGGCAAGCCCTGGTCCTCCAGCAGCTTGCGGATGGCCTCCAGGTCCTGGGCGGCGGCGGGCGCGATCGGCATGGCCCTAGCAGCATCCGCTCTGGCGCGGGCGCGCGGCGAAGCTCACCGGCGTCTCCGGCACGCAGCAGCCGGCCCGGGCCGGCTGCGGCGGCGCGGCATCTCCGCCGAACACCGGGATTTCGCCCAGCGTGTGGAAGGTTTCCCAGGCGATGCCCTGCGGGTCCTGCACCCAGTACTTGTCGGACCTGGCGTAGCAGCAGCCGGCGCCGGTCTCGTCGCGCGCGGCGATCGCGGCCGCGTCCACGCGCCGGCGCAGGGCCTGCAGCTCGTCCTGCGTCTCGACCTGGAAGCCCAGGTGGTTGAGGCCGGCGGCGGCGCCGCGCCGCGAGATGGCGAAGTTGACGCGCGGGTCCTCCAGCATCCACTTGGCGTAGTCCGGCTTCTCCACCGTGGGCGGCGCGCCGAACATGGCGGAGTAAAAGCGGATGTTCTGCTGCAGATCGTCGACCGAGACATGGACGTGGAAGCGGTTCATGCGGGCACCTTCCTGCGCTTTGCGGCGGCTGCCGGCCGGGCCGGCGGGCAGCACGCCTGCGCCTGGCCGCCGCAGCAGTTCTCGGTGAGATAGGCGATCAGGCCGTTCATCGCCCCGTAGTTGGCCGAATACCACCAGAAGCGGCTCTCCTGGCGGCCCTGCACCAGTCCGGCCCGGCTCAGCTCCTTGAGGTGGAACGACAGCGTGGCCGGCGCGATGCCGAGCGCCTCGCCGATGCGCCCCACCGTCTCCCCCACCGGCCCGGCCTCGACCAGGTGGCGGAAGATCGCCAGGCGGGTCTCCTGCGCGAGGGCGCCCAGCGCCGAGAGTGCGGCTTTTGTTTCCATATTTCCATAATTATAGAAATATACTCGCCGGTCAAGCCCGCGGCGGCGGACTGGACCGGATGGGCCCGGCGGTCAGTCTTGACACTCCGTTCATCTCGCCGCCCCGGCGCGCCGCACGGGGCGCCTTAAGCTCCAACGTCCAGGTTGCGTATCCCCTGCGCGCCACGCGAGGCCCTGTGTCCAAGCACTACGATCTGTGGCTGGTCCTGCTGTCCGTCGTGGTGGCCAGCATGGCCGCCTATGTCGCGCTGGACCTGACGTCGCGGGTCTCCGCCGCGCGCGAGCGCCGTGCCGCCATCTACTGGCTCGGCGGCGGGGCGCTGTCGATGGGCCTGGGAATCTGGGCCATGCATTTCGTCGGCATGCTCGCCTTCAGCCTGCCCATTCCGGTGAGCTACAACGTCGGCATCACCCTCGCCTCACTGGCCATCGCGGTCGGCGTTTCGGCGTTTGCCCTGTTCGTGGCAAGCGGCGAAGCCCTCGGCGGGCGGCGCCTGGCCGGGGCCGGCGTCCTGATGGGACTGGGCATTGTCGCCATGCACTACACCGGCATGGCGGCCCTGCAGCTGCGCCCGGCGCCATCCTACGATCCGCTCGAAGTTGCCGCCTCCGTCGCGGTGGCGATCGCCGCCTCGCTGGCGGCGCTGTGGCTGTCGTTCCACCTGCGCGGCGAAACCGCGGCCGGCGCGGTCCGGCGACGCGTCGCCGCCGCGCTGATCATGGGCGCCGCCATCGCCGGCATGCACTACACCGGCATGGCCGCCTCCCGGTTCGCGCCGGATACGATCTGTTATGCCGGCTCCGGGCTGCACAACGGCTGGCTGGCCTTCACGGTGGGACTCTGCACCTTCCTGCTGCTCGTCGCCACGCTGCTCATTTCCGTCATCGACACGCGCCTGGCCGAGCGGGCCGCCAGGATTTCCGCCGACTCGGACCGGGTGAAACAGGCCGCCGAGCAGGCGCTGCACAAGGAGCGGGAATTCCTCAAGGCCCTGCTGGAAAGCCTCTCCGACGGCATCGTCGCCTGCGACGGAAACGGCATCCTCACCGTGTTCAACCGTGCCACCCGGGAGTTTCACGGCCTGTCCGAGGAGCCCCTGTCGCCCGAGCGCTGGGCCGACCGCTACAGCCTGTTCCTGACCGACGGCAGCACCCGCATGTCGCGGGACCAGGTCCCCCTGTTCAGGGCATTGAAGGGCGAGACCATCCGCGACCTTGAATTCGTCATTGCGCCGCAAGGCCTGCCGCAACGCTCGATGGTGTGCAACGGCCAGCCGATCATCAGCGCCTCGGGGGAAAAGCTCGGCGCCGTGATCGCGATGCACGACGTCACCGAGCGCAAGCGCTACGAATCCTCCCTGGCTTTCCAGGCGCGCAACGACCTGCTCACCGGCCTTCCGAACCGCCTGGCGTTCGAGGAAGCGCTGGAACAATGCCTGGTCTCCGCCCAGTCCGGCGGCGAGGCCCACTTCCTGCTGTACATCGACCTGGACCACTTCAAGGTGGTCAACGACACCTCCGGCCACGCCGCCGGGGACCGGCTGCTGCGCGAGGTTTCCGCCCTGCTGCGCTCGCAACTGCGGCCTTCGGATTTCCTGGCCCGCATCGGCGGCGACGAATTCGCCGTGCTGCTCTATGCGACGACTGCGGCGGTCGCCCGGCGGGTGGCGGAAAGCCTGATCCAGGCGGTGCGGGATTACCAGCTCAACTACGAGGGACGCACCTTCCGCGCCGGCCTGAGCGTGGGCATCACCGAGATCCGGCCGGGCAACAGCGACGCATCGGCGGTCATGGCGCAGGCGGACACGGCCTGCTACGCGGCGAAGGACCTGGGCCGCTGCCGCAGCCAGTTTTTCAACGTCGACGATGCGCAGATCCTGCTGGCCCAGCGCAACATGCACTGGGCGCAGCGCATCGAGAACGCCCTCGACGAGGGCCGTTTCGAGGTGCACCTGCAGAAAATCGTCGACCGCGGGCGCGCGACGGTGGGTTACGAGGCGCTGATCCGCATGCGCGGCGAGGCGGGACAGTGCATCAGCCCCGACGCCTTCCTGCCGGCCGCCAAGCGCATGGGGCTGATGGTCCGGATCGACCAGTGGATGGCCCGCGAGATCCTGGAGCTGGTCTACCGGCGCAAGGCCGACCGCGCGCTGGGCGATGCGTTCTACATCTCGATCAATCTCAGCGCCAAGAGCGCCGGCGATCGGGCATTCGTCGACTGGATGCTGGCCATGATCGATCAGTATCGGATCGGCCCGGAGCTGCTGCGGTTCGAGATCACCGAGACCGAGCAGCTGCAGGCGACCGATACCGAATCGCGGTTGATCGCGGAGCTGCGGCGGCGCGGCTTCAAGGTGTGGCTCGACGACTTCGGCATGGGTTACAACTCATTCGACCTGCTCAAGCGCCTGCCGGTCGACGGCCTCAAGATCGACCGCTCCTTCACCAGCGACCTGCTGCGCGACCCCGTCGACCGGGCCCTGGTGGAGGCAATCGTTTCCCTGGGCAAGGCCATGAAGCTGGACTTGCTGGCCGAGGGCGTCGAAGACCAGGGGGCCTTCGACGTGCTGCGCGGCATGGGCACTCACTACTTCCAGGGTCACTTGTTCGCGGCGGCGACGCCGGCCGCGGAACTGCTGGCCTGAGCGGTCGTCGCGCTCTGGCGAACAAACCGCGTCGAACGAACGATGCTTGCAACGCTTGCCACGCACACGAGCGGCATGAGCGCGCCGCCCACTGTCGAAAGGATGGTGACTCTACGCGTAGCCAGGTCTTGGGCGGCCTTGGTCAACGACCGGGACGCGTGGACGCAGGCGGCGCCGGCCGGTCCACTGCCAGGCCTCCGTGGGCATGAACGCTTATGGATCGCCGGCGAACTCGAAACTCACCGTGAAGCGCCCGGCCGCGTCGTCGGCGAAGGTGCGGCCCAGGCACAGCGTGCCGGACCGCGGCAGCATCACCTTGGTGCAGTAAGGCAGCAGGGACTCCTCGCCGGTCCTGCCGTCGCGCAGCCAGGTGCCGTTGCGGCTGATGTCCTGGGCGAACCAGCGGCCGGCGCCGTGCTCGAACAGCAGGTGGCTCGAGGAAATGCGCGCCTCCGGGTCGAGCAGGCGCACGGCGCAGCCCTTGCCGCGGCCCGCCATGCAGGAGCCCTGGGCGGCGCTGAGCCGCAGCGACTGCCCGGCGTGGCGCAGCACCAGCGCCGCCGGCTTGGCCGCGGCCGCCGGCTCGAAGGCGAGCACGGTGCTGGTGGTCGTGGTGCTCTCGTGCCACTCCAGCGTCCAGATGCTGACCGCACCGATGCCCTTGAGGTCGCGCAGGCCGTAGCGGTTGGTGGATGCGCGCAGCTCCGCGGGCAGCGCATTGACCGTCTCCTCGGCCACGAAGATCCGGCCGGGGGCGCCTTCGGTGAGCTTGTGCAGGCGCGCGGCGAAGTTGACGGTCATGCCCAGGGCGTCGGGATGCCCCATGGTCTGGCGGAACTCGACTTCGCCGGAATGAAAGCCCGCATAAAGCTGCAGGCCGACATCCGCTGCCAGCCGCTGCGCGGCGATGGCGACCCTGGCGGCCGAAGCGACGGAATCGCGCTCGAAGATGGCAAGCACGTCGTCGCCGTAGGACTTGATGAATTCGCCCTGGTGCTGGCGCGCGGTGGCGATGATGGCGTCCAGCAGGTGCCGGATGCGGCGGCCCGCGGCGGCGTCGCCCAGCTGCGAGCGCAGCGCCACGGTCCCGGCGATGTCGACGATCAGGGCGGTGCAGTGGCGGATTTCGGAATGGGTGTGCGCGCTGAATTGCGGCGACACCAGGACGGTCGATTTCGGTGCCACGATTTCCACCGGCGACACCAGGCGGTAACCGTAGCCGTGGACCGTCTTGACGATGGCGTGGTCGCTGTCGCGCAGCACCTCGCGCAGCCGGCTGACACATTTCTTCAGCACGCTCTCGCTGACGATGCGGCCCGGCCAGATCGCCCCGAGCAGTTCGTCGTGGGTCACCACCTCCCCGGCGCGCAGCAGCAGGTGGCGCAGCACCTCCAGCGGCTTGCGCTCGAGCTCCACCACTTCGCCGCCGACCTTCAGTTCCAGCGATCGCTCGTCGAACTGCGCGCCGGCGAAATTCCAGCAGGGCGTACCTTCGTCGCGGGGCACGTCGCTTGACTCCCATGAGCTGAATTCAGCATAGCCCAGGAAGGCGGCGGAGTTCATCGGCGGGACGCCTGAAACCGGGCCCGCAGGCACCCCCCAGATGCGGGGCGGGGCCGGCGCCGGAAGGAGCGCCGCCCAGCAGCCGCGCGACGGTCTCCGGCTTACGCAGCTTCCTCCACCGGCGCGTCCGCCATGACCGCTTGCGCCGCGATCACCTTTGACCCCCACGGAGTCGTGCTGCGCAGCATGGTCTCGATCTCCGCCCCGGACACCGCCGGGCTGAACAGGAAGCCCTGGATGTCGGCGCACATCTGCTTCTGCAGGTAGCTGAGCTGATCGGCCGTCTCCACCCCTTCCGCGACGCAGGTGAGCCCGAGGTTCCGCGCCAGGCCCATGATGCTGCGGACGACGGCGGAAGCGGTCGGCTGCGTCACCAGGTCGCGCATGAAGGAGCGGTCGATCTTGATGCGGTCGAGCGGGAAACGGCGCAGGTAGGACAGCGACGACCAGCCGGTGCCGAAGTCGTCCAGCGACAGGCACACGCCCAGCTGCTTGAGCTCGTGCATCAGCTTGATGGTCATCTCGGTGTCGTCCAGCGTCAGCGACTCGGTCAGTTCCAGCTCCAGCCATTCCGGCGCCAGCCCGGAATCCGCCAGGGCTCCCCGCACCGTGCCGACGATGTCGCCGCGGTAGAACTGCTGCGCCGACAGGTTGACGGCCACCCGCATCGGCGGCAGGCCCTGCCGCTGCCAGGCCGCGTTCTGGGCGCAGGCGCAGCGCAGCGCCCAATGCCCCACTTCGATGATCAGGCCGATCTCCTCCAGCAAGGGCACGAATTCTTCCGGCGAGATCATGCCGTGGCGCGGATGCCGCCAGCGCAGGAGGGCTTCGATGCCGGTGACGTTTCCACCCCGGGCGGACACCTGCGGCTGGTAGTTCAGGGTGAACTCGCCGCGCTGCACCGCGTGGCGCACATCGTTGGCCAGCTCCAGGCGGCGCTGCGCCGCCTCGCTCATCGCCGCGGTGAAGAAGCGGAAATCGCCGCGGCCCGCGTTCTTGGCCTGGTACATGGCGGAGTCCGCGGCGCGCAGCAGCGTGCCGGGATCTTCGCCGTCCGACGGATAGCGGCTGATGCCGATGCTGACGCCGACGTGCAGCTCGTGGCCGTCGACCTGGAACGGCTCGCGCAGCGTCTTCAGCACCTTCTCCGCCACCAGCGCCGCGTCGGCATCCTCCGCGGCTTCCGGCAGCGCGATGACGAACTCGTCGCCGCCCAGGCGCGCGGCGATGTCGCTTTCACGCAGGCAGGCGCGCAGCCGCACCGCGGTGGCTTCCAGCAGGTGGTCACCGACATGGTGGCCGAGGGAGTCGTTGATGTGCTTGAAGTGGTCCAGGTCGAGCATCAGCACCGACACCTGCCGGCGATTGCGGCGGGCCTGTGCGATGGCCTGGTTCAGGCGGTCGTGCAGCAGCACGCGGTTGGGCAGCCCGGTCAGCGTGTCGTGCAGCGCCAGGTAGCGGATGCGCGATTCGGCCTGCTTGCGCTCGGTGATGTCGCGGATATTGCATTGGACCATCTTGACGCCGTTGACCAGGTAGGCGTTCGCGGAGAATTCCACGTCGAGCGCGGCGCCGCCCGCGTTGGCCAGCGGCCAGTGCTCATAGCGCACCTGCTCGCGCAGGCGCAGCTCGGCCAGCGCGCTCTTGCACGGCGCATTGCGCAGCGCCGCCAGCTCGCACAGGCGCTGCCCGACGATTTCCTCGCGCGGCAGGCTCAGCATTTCCGCCAGCGCGGCGTTGACGTCGGTGACGCGGCCGCTGTCGAACTCCACCAGCAGCACGCCGTCCTTGCTGGCCTCGAACAGCCGGCGGTAACGCACCTCCGAGCTCTGCAGGCGCAGGTGCTGCGCCGCCAGCCGCTGCCGGGCCGCATGCAGCTCCAGGTGGGTGCGGACCCGCGCCAGCAGCTCCTCCAGCTGCAGCGGCTTGGTGACATAGTCCACGCCCCCGGCGGCGAACGCCTTCACCTTGTCGCCGACGTCGGTCAGGGCGGTCATGAAGATCACCGGCACTTCGCGCACGCCTTCCATGGACTTGAGGCGGCGGCAGGTGTCGAAGCCGTTGATGCCGGGCATCATCACGTCGAGCAGGATCAGATCGGGTTGCACCACGCGAACGCGGTCCAGCGCCTCCTCGCCGTCCTGCGCCACCAGCATCTGGAAGCCGTGGTCCTCGAGGTAGGCGACCGCCACCTCCAGGTTGGCCGGCGTGTCGTCGACGACCAGGATGGTCTGGGCTGCCCTGTCCGTTGCGTTCCCTGCTTCACTCATGACTCCACCTCTTGCTCCAGATGACTCTCGACCAGGGCCAGGATGGCCCTGGATTGACAACCTTGCGCCAGCTGCCGCAGCCGGTCGGCGAACGGCACCAGGCGCGGATCACGCCCGGCATAGGCGTCGGCGCACTGCCTGATGCTCCGCATGTTGCCGGCCAGGGCCAGCCGGTGCAGCGCCTGAATATCCTCTTGCGGCGGCGGCACCAGGGCCGCTTCCGCGGCGGCGGCCGGCGGCGGCGGGACCGCCTCGTGCAGCCATTCCAGCCGCAGCTGCCTGCCTATTTCCTGCAGAAGCCGGGCGTGCTCCACCGGCTTGGTGAAGAACGCGTCGGCGCCCGCCGCCAGGCAATCGGCGCCGTCGCTCTGCGCCGAGCCGGCCGAGACGCCGATGACCGGGATCCGCTGCAAGGCCGGCAGCCGGCGCAGCTGCCGCGTCGCCTCCAGGCCGTCCATGACCGGCATGCGGATGTCCATCAGCACCAGGTGCGGCGGCGCCGCCTCGGCGCGGGCCAGGGCCTGGCGGCCGTCGGCCGCCTGATCCACCTCGAAGCCGGCCTGCTGCAACAGCTCGACCAGCACCTCGCGGTTGGCCGCCATGTCATCCACCACCAGCACCCTGCGGCGCTCGCCGCGATAGCCGGCCACCGGGCGCGCCGCGTCGAGCGGGGCCGCGGCGGCGGCGGCCACCGGCAGCTGCACTTCGAAGCCGAAGCAGCTGCCCTCGCCCAGCACGCTGCTCACGCCGACGGCGCCGCCCATCAGGCGCACCAGCTCGCGCGTGATCGACAGCCCCAGGCCGGTGCCGCCGGCGCGGCGCTGCATGTTTCCGACCTGCTCGAACGGCTGAAAAATCGTCTCCAGCTCGGCGTGGGCGATGCCTACGCCGGTGTCGCGAACCTCGAAGCGCAGCCTGGCGTGGCCGCCTGCGTCGTCCAGCCGCAGCACCCGCAGCACCACCTCGCCGCGGTCGGTGAACTTGACGGCATTGCCCAGCAGGTTCAGCAGGACCTGGCGCAGGCGCTTCTCGTCGAATTCGGCGAAGCGCGGCAGCTCGCCGACCGGCTCGAAGCGGAAGGCGATGGCCTTCTCCTCGGCGCGGATGCGCACGATGTCGGCGACGCCGCGCAGGAAGCTGGCGAGATCGACGCTGGCCGGGCACAGCTCCAGCTTGCCGGCTTCGATCTTCGACAGGTCGAGGATGTCGGTGATCAGCATCAGCAGGTGCTCGCCGCTGCGCTGCACGGTGACGACCGCCTGCCGCTGCCGCTCGCCCAGGCCGCGGTCGCGCTGCAGCAGCTGGGCATAGCCGAGGATGGCATTGAGCGGTGTGCGCAGCTCGTGGCTCATGTTGGCCAGGAACGAGGACTTGGCCTTGCTGGCGGTTTCGGCGGCGTCCCGCGCCGCCTCCAGCTCGCGGGCCTGGTGGGCGAGCTGCGCCGTGCGCTCCCGCACCCGGCGCGCCAGCACGCGGTTGGCGCCGCGCTGGGACCACAGGATGTAGCCCATCACCGCCAGCAGCACGGCGCAGACCGAGTAGAACGAGAGGCGGTACCAGTGGGCGCGCTTGAGCGCGGCGGCCACCTCGACCTGATATGCGTCTTCCAGCCCGGCCAGCGTCGCCGCCGTGGGCAGGTCCAGCAGGCCCGCGGTCAGCGCGTCCAGGCGCGAGCGGCCGGCGATGAGGTTGCGGGCATGATGCTCCAGGCTCAGCGCCGGGCGCGCCAGCGGATCCTGCGGATGACGCGCGGCCCAGTCGTGCAGCAGCCCGGCATCGGCGGCGGCCTGCGCGGTGCCGTCCTCGGCATCCGACTGGCTGGCCAGCAGCGCGCGGCTCAGGCCGTTGGCCGTTTCCGACAGCGCACCGTCTTTGCCGCGCCGCCCCAGCTCTTCGAGCACCGTCGGCAGGTAGCGGCTGGAATTGACCACCACCGCATTCTGCGAGTTGAAGCGCTCGATCAGCTCCTTGCGGCTGCGCAGCTGGGCGCGATACCGCGCCACCTCTGCCGCGATCGCGGCCCGCGCCGGCGGGCCGACGAAGCCGGGGATCGTCCCCAGCGTATCCAGCGCCTCGGCCGACTGGCGCTGATTCTCGGCGAAGTCGTCGTAGTTGTTGAGCAGGGCGAAGCGTACCTTCAGCACGTCGTCGTTGAACTGCGTGTCGAGCTGTTGCAACCGCCACAGCGTCGCCTGGAAGCGTCCGTTCTCGTCGTCGCGGTAACCGTGCCGCTCCTGCCAGAACAGGGCTGCGGCGACCGCCAGCAGCGCGCCCACCGCGATCAGCCGGCTCACGGCTTGCCGCCCGGGAACTCGCCGGTGAGCGTGCGCAGGAACGCGACCAGCTGCTCGCGATCGTCCGGCGGCAGCTCCCGGCCGAGCTGGTAGCGCGCCATGATGGTCACCGCCTGCTCCAGGGTCTGCGCCGATCCATCGTGGAAATAAGGCCCGGTGAGCGCCACGTTGCGCAGGCTCGGCACCTTGAAGGTATAGCGGTCGGCTTCGTCGTGCGTCACGTTGAAGCGGCCGTAGTCGGCTTCGCCGACATGGCCGCGGTCGGCGAAGTAGTCGCCCATCACGCCCATGCGCTGGAACATGTTGCCGCCGACGTTGACGCCCTGGTGGCAGCTGACGCAGCCATAGGCCTTGAACTTGCGATAGCCGGACAGCTCCTGCGGATTCAGCGCGTCGCGCTGGCCGCGCAGGTAGCGGTCGAAGCGGGAGTTCGGCGTGATCAGCGAGCGCTCGAACTCGGCGATCGCGTTCCTGACGTTGCTGCGGGAGATGCCGTCCGGGTAGCTTGCGTCGAATGCCGCGACGTAGGCCGGCGTGCGCCGCAGCTTGTCCAGCACCGCCTCCCAGGTCGAGCCCAGCTCGGTCTTGCCCTGCAGCGGCCAATCGACCTGATCGTCCAGGTTTTCGGCGCGGCCGTCCCAGAACTCGCGGAAGTTGAAGGCGCTGTTGTAGACCGTCGGGGTGTTGACCCGCCCCTGGGCCTGGTGCATGCCCACGGCCTTCTGCCGATGATCGACGCCGGCGGCGCCGAGCATGTGGCAGCCGCCGCAGGACAGCGTGCCGTCGGCCGAGAGCAGCGGATCCTGGAACAGCTTGCGGCCGAGCGCCGCCTTGCGCGCATCGACCTCGACCGACAGCGGGATCGGGCGGATCGGCTCACGCTGAAAATAGGCATCCGCGGCATCCGGCGACGTCGCCCGGGCGGCCGGCCCGGCGCCGAGCGCCAGCATCGCCAGGCACAGCCCCGCGCCAGCCCGCCCCGCCGCGGCGCGATACGCCCAGACCCGCTGCAATGAAGGCCGCACGACCACCAATCCTTGAGCCAAAGGCCCGCTAAAACCGACCCGGCGATGCGCTTGACTTGAGGAAAAGCTGCCCGCCGCGATGTGAATCTGCAATCAGTTTTGACGAACCGCGGTTGTTCCGAACGGCAAGGGCGATGGACGGGCCAGGGCGGCACGACGGGTGGCGCGGCCCTGGATGAGCGGTGCCGATCGGTGGTCGGACGGCGGCATCGACGCGCCGGTCCGGCCGCCGGCGCGCGGCATGGATCCCCGATGCCGCCAGGCGGTACCTCGCCGGGCGGGCAGTACGGCATCGAGGTAGGCCGCCCCTTCACCGATGGGCCGGTGGCCCTGAACCGCGCAACAAAAAAGCCCGGGCCGCGAACGGCCCGGGCTCAAGGGCGAATCAGCGGGGGCTATTGGGTACTCACGCAGGCGCCGTAGACGTTGACCGTGCCGAGGACGCCGACCAGCGGGCTGTCGGTGATCTGCACGGCGTCGAAGTCCCTGGTGGTGGTGAAGCTGACGTAGGACGCGGGACTCGCGCCGATCAGGCCCAGGGACAGCAGGTCAAGGCGCAGCAGCGAGGTGGTCGAGCCGGTCTCCTGCAGCTGGCCCTTGAGGTAGGTGCTGATGGAGATGTTGGGGATCAGGTCGAGGGTCAGCGCCTGGTTCGGATCGGCCATGACGAAGCCGGCCCGGTGCCCGCCGGGGAACACCGCATCGTTGGTCACGGTCAGCGACTCCGTGTTCAACAACAGCGCCACGTCGGTGTGGATGCTGGCGAAGTTGGCCGGATTGGCGTCGATCACGTCCTGCTGGTTGGTGACGGAGCAGTCCAGGCACAACGGCCCGGTGATGGCGCTGGCGACCGAGGCATGCGGCTGCAGCAGCGCCCGGGTGGCGATGCCGGGCACGCCGCAGTCGGTGCCGCCGACGATCACGCTGGCCTGCTTGATCACGGTGCCGCCGGGGCCATTGCAGCCGAGCAGGTAGGTCCAGGTGCCGCTGGCGGTGGACGCGGTGACGGTCACGCCGCCGCCGGGCGAGCTGGTCGGCTGCACACCGCTCCAGCTGGTGCCCGGCGCGCCGCCCGCGGCGGCGCACGAGGTGGCATTGCTGGCCCAGCTGAAGACGACGTTGGCGCCGTTGGCGACCGCCGAAGGCGTGGCGACGAAGGGCGAGGCAAAGGCCGGGACCGCGCCGGCGGGCGTCCCGCTCACGGTGACGGTGGCGGTCTGCGCCGTGCTGCCGGCGTTGCCATAGCAGATCAGGCCATAGGTATAGGTGCCCGGATTGGCCGGCGCGGAGACCGGCACCCCGCCGCCGGGCGAGCTGGCCGGCTCGGCGCCGCTCCAGCCGTCACTGCCGCTGCCGCCGACGGCGACGCAGGAGTTGGCGCCGCTGACCGCCCACGTGAAGTGGACGATATCGCCGGCGGCAGTCAGGCCTGGCGTGGCGGTGAAGGCGCTCGTAAAAACCGGCACGCCGGTGGCGACGCCGCTGACCGTCTCGGTGACGGTGCCGGTCGCGCCGCCGCCAGGCCCGGTGCAGGTGAGGGTGTAGTTGTAGGCGCCCGGCGTGGCCGCGGCGGTGATGGAGGCCGCACCGTTGACCGGCTGGCTGCTGCCGCTCCAGCCGTCGCTGCCGCTGCCGCCGGAGGCGATGCAGCTGGTGACGCCGCTGGAGGTCCAGCTCAGGGCGAAGCTGCCGCCCGGGGCGACGGTGGCGGGCACCGGCGGGTGGAAGGTGATGCCGATGCCGGCGCCGCCGCTGGACGAGCCGGAGGAGCTGCCGCCGGAAGAGCCGGAGCTGCTCGACGATGAACTGCCGCTGGACGATGAACCGCCGCTCGAAGACGAGCTGCTGCTCGAAGAACCCGAGCCGCTGGACGAACTGGACGAGCTGGATGAGCTGGACGAACTCGACGAACTGCTGGAATGACCGCCCGAAGACGAGCTCGAGGAACTGCTGCTGGAGGAGCTGGAGCTGCTGGAGTGCCCGCCCGAGGAGGAACTGGAGCTGCTCGACGAAGAGCTGCCGCTGCTGCCACCCGCACCGCCACCGCCGCCGCCGCCGCCGCCGCCGTCGTCGTCATGGCAGCCCGAAACCAGGGCCGCGGTGCCGAGCATCGCCACGCTCACGCAGGCACGCAGCAGTTTTACGCTTGCTAAAGGGTTCATCGCATCATCTCCTGAGTGTCCGCGTGCGCCGTGGCCGGCTTGTTGGTGGACGCACCGCCCTGCGGGCTGCGCGATCCGTTATGTTGAAAACGAGCGGTGACTGCGAATGTTGCACTGCCTTGCGTGCCGCCGGCGCGCGTGACGCGGCCTGGACTTCACCGTCATTCCGGCGCACCAAAACGGACGGCGGCGACCGGCAGCGGCAACCTGATTGCTGCGTCGGCTTCCGATACTCGTTAATACCACATGGTGCGCAAGGGCTCGGATCACCTCGCCATAGGCGGCTCGGCAACACCGCGGGGCCTGTCGCGCGCGGAACTGGAAGCGGCGAAATGGCTGGTCCGCCTGACTTCCGGCGACGCCGGCGATGCCGACCAGGCCCGGTTCAGGGCCTGGTGCGGGCACAAAGCCGCCAACCGCGCTGCGTTCAAAGCGGCGCACCGCCTGTGGCTGGTGCTGGGACCGGTGCTGGGCGCCAGGGGAAGGACCGTGCGGCGCAGCATCCGGCCAACCAGGCCGCTGTGACGCCTATGCTGGGGAGCGGGAGCCGACGGTGCGCATAAGGGGCCCTTCTACGACTGAGCGGATCTCTCCAGCCGTCCTCGCATTGGCCGGCCGCAAACTGCCGCCACCCGGGCCGGGGAGCCATCTGTTCCTGGCCGCCGCCCTGGCCGCCTGCGCCGTTCCGGTGATGCTGCTTCTGCTAGGGGTCCTGTCGCTGGCGCTTTACATGGGCCTGTTCGCCGAGCTGTGGCGGACTCTGGCGCCGGCCAGGGCCGTCCAACGCGCCTGGCTTGACCGGACGCTCGTCGCCTGGCGCCGCCGAATATGATGTCTGCACCCGGCACTTTCTCGACTGCTCATGCTGGAGATTTTCCTTGAATCTCGATTCACTTAAAACGCACCTGCTCGATCTCCTCAATATGGCCATCGAGTGGGCGAGCAGCCCGAAGTTTTACGCGCAGGTCTCGCTCGCCCTGCTGGCCGTGGTGCTGGCCTACTCCGGCGCCGGCCTGCTGCGGCGGCGTTCCGCGCTGCTGGCGGCGGAGCCGACCACCGGCTCCTGGCTGCCGCTGCGGCGGCGCATCTACCAGGCGCGCGACCTGCTGTTCCCCTTGCTGACCATCCTGGCCCTGGGCGCCGCCGTCGTCGTCAGCGACCTTCTGGTGCAGCAGAGCTGGCTGGTACGGCTGTGCCAGAGCCTGGCGGTGGTGTTCCTGATGTATTCGGCGATCACCCGCTTCGTGCGCCACCCCATCGCGCACGGCCTGACCACCTGGATCGCCATTCCCATCGCCATCCTCTACGTGTTCGGCTGGCTGGGACCGGTGGTGGCGTATCTGGAGGCGGCGGAAGTGCAGATCGGCAACATCCGGGTTTCGGCCTATGGCCTGGTCCGGGTGCTGATCTTCGGCTCGATCCTGTTCTGGCTGGGGCGGGAGTCCAACCACGCCGGCCAGCGCATCATCCGCAAGCAGGAGACCATCGAGATCGGCACGCGCGAAGTGCTGGCCAAGCTGTTCCAGGCGCTGCTGTTCTTCATCATCCTGGTGCTGCTGCTGCAGATCATGGGCATCGACCTCACCGCGCTGGCGGTGTTCGGCGGCGCCGTCGGCGTGGGCCTGGGCTTCGGCCTCCAGGCGATCGCCTCCAACTTCATCTCCGGCATCATCATCCTGCTGGACCGCTCGCTCACCGTGGGCGACTACGTGGAGCTGGACGGCGGCAAGGCCGGCACCATCCGCGAGATGAACATGCGCTCGACGGTGCTGGAGACCTTCGACGGCAAGGACATCGTCGTCCCCAACGAGAAGTTCATCACCACCACCTTCGTCAACTGGACCCACAAGAATCCGCGGCAGCGCTATTCGCTGACCTTCGACGTGCCTTACAAGACCGACCTGCCCCAGGTGCTCAAGCTGGTGAAGACGCGATGAATTCCCACCCGCAGGTGGTGAAAGGCCCCGGCGAGCCCGAGCACGAGCTGCCCGACACCCGCATCAAGAACTTCGGCGTGGGCGGGGTGACGCTGGAGGCGGACTTCTGGATGGACGGCATCGACGACGGCCGCAACCGCGTCAGCGCCGACCTGCTGCTGCTGATCTGGCAAGTGCTGCGGGACAACGGCGTCGAAGCGCCGGTACCGAAGCGGGACGTGCGGCTTTCTCAGAAGTGACGGCGGGAGCCTTCGGTCCCTCGCCGGTCACGACGGCGCCGTCTGCAGCAACTCCTTGGCCTT
>Ga0070741_10006706_pt1 | contig 24506 bp, 24 predicted proteins | sample Coa_R1_4_FD_66440 | JGI IMG/M metagenome (GOLD analysis project Ga0070741, IMG submission 66440) | Surface soil microbial communities from Centralia Pennsylvania, which are recovering from an underground coalmine fire - Coalmine... | ecosystem: Environmental > Terrestrial > Soil > Unclassified ...
ACCAAGCCGATGGCGACGCAGCGCGACCTGTCGCTCGCCTACTCGCCCGGCGTCGCCGTGCCGGTGAAGGCGATCGCGGCGGATCCGAGTAAGGCCTTCGACTACACGACCCGCGGCAACCTCGTCGCGGTGATCTCCAACGGCACCGCCATCCTCGGGCTCGGCAATCTCGGCGCGCTCGCCTCGAAGCCGGTGATGGAAGGCAAGGCAGTCCTCTTCAAGCGCTTCGCCGACGTCGATTCGATCGACCTCGAAATCGACACCGAGGACCCCGAGGAATTCATCGATTCGGTGCGCTTCCTCGGGCCGTCCTTCGGCGGCATCAATCTCGAGGACATCAAGGCGCCGGACTGTTTCATCATCGAATCGCGCCTCCGCGAACTGATGGACATCCCGGTCTTCCACGACGACCAGCACGGGACGGCGATCATCTCGACCGCCGGCATGATCAACGCGATCCACCTTACCGGCCGCGACATCGCGACGACCCGGCTCGTCTGCAACGGCGCCGGCGCCGCCGGCATCGCCTGCATCGAGCTGGTGAAGCGGCTCGGCATCCGGAACGAGAACGTCATCCTCTGCGACACCAAGGGCGTGGTTTACAAGGGCCGGACCGAGGGGATGAACCAGTGGAAATCGGCGCATGCGGTCGATACCGACGCGCGCACGCTCGCCGATGCGATGAAGGGCGCCGACATCGTCTTCGGCCTTTCGGCCAAGGGAGCCTTCACCGCCGAGATGATCCGCTCGATGGCGAAGAACCCGATCATCTTCGCCATGGCCAATCCCGACCCGGAGATCACGCCGGAGGAAGTCGCCCAGATCCGCGACGACGCGATCGTCGCCACCGGCCGCTCGGACTACCCGAACCAGGTCAACAACGTCCTCGGTTTCCCGTACATATTCCGCGGCGCGCTCGACGTGCGCGCGATCACCATCAACGACGAGATGAAGCTCGCTGCGGCGCATGCGCTGGCGGCGCTGGCACGCGAGGACGTGCCGGATGAAGTCGCCGCCGCCTACCAGGGCTTCCGACCGAAATTCGGCCCGACCTACATCATCCCGGTGCCGTTCGACCCGCGGCTGATCAGCGAAATCCCGGCGGCGGTGGCGAAGGCGGCGATGGATACAGGCGTCGCCCGGAAGCCGATCGAGGACATGCCCGCCTACAAGGCGCAGCTGGCGGCGCGGCGCGACCCGATCGTCGGCACCCTGCAGCGCATCTTCCAGCGCGTCCGTCGGGCGCCGAAGCGGGTGGTCTTCGCCGAGGGCGAGGAAGAGCAGATGATCCGCGCGGCGGTGAGCTTCGTCAACAACAAGCTCGGCACCGCGATCCTGATCGGGCGCGAGGACACGGTCATGGGCGCGGCGGAGCGCGCCGGCATCGAACTCCGCGACGGGATCGAGATCCACAATGCACGGCTGTCGCGGCGGAACGCCGACTATGCCGATTTCCTCTACGCCCGCCTGCAGCGCCGCGGCTACCTGTTCCGGGATGTGCAGCGGCTGGTCAACACCGACCGCAACCATTTCGGCGCCTGTATGGTGGCGCTCGGCGATGCCGACGCGATGATCGCCGGAATCAGCCGCAACTTCTCGGTCGTCCTCGACGACTACCGCCGGGTGATCGATCCGAAGCCGGGCCACCGCATCATCGGCATCTCCATGGTGCTGGCGCGCGGGCGGACGGTGCTGGTCGCCGACACCGCCGTGCACGACATGCCGACTCCGGACGAACTCGCCGAGATCACCGTCGAGGCGGCAGGGGTCGCCAAGCGCCTCGGCTACGAGCCGCGCGTGGCGCTGCTTGCCTATTCGACCTTCGGCCAGCCCGAGGGCGAGCGCGCCAAGCGCGTGCGCGAGGCGGTCGGCATCCTCGACCGGCGGCGCGTCGAGTTCGAATATGACGGCGAAATGGCGGCGGACGTGGCGCTCAACCCGAAGGCGATGGCCGCCTATCCGTTCTGCCGGCTGTCGGCGCCGGCCAACGTCCTCGTCATGCCGGCATGGCAATCGGCCTCGATCGCGACGAAGATGCTGCAGGAACTCGGCGGCTCGACCGTGATTGGGCCGCTCCTGGTCGGCTTCGACAAGCCGGTCCAGATCGTCTCGATGGCGGCGAAGGATTCCGACATCGTCAACATGGCAGCGCTGGCCGCGTTCAACCTCGGGGGGTAGGCCGCGCCCTCCCGCCGTTCCGCCGGCGGGACATCGAAGGGGCAATCGGGCGCATGCTGACTGCGCTTCTGGTTCTCGTAATCGTGCTGGTCCTGGCGGCCGCGCCGTTCTTCCTGCTGACGCCGAAACCGCCGAGGCCCGGCGGTACGATTCAGAGCATCGACGAAATGGAGGCCTATCTCGGCGCGCTGGTCGCGAACGAGACGCCGCCTGCCCTCGACGTCACGGTGATGAAGGGCGGGGCGCTGGTCTATGCCAAGGCCTTCGGCAAGCTCGATCCGTCCGGGACGCCGGCGTCCGGCGATGCGGTCTACCATTTCTGGTCGGTGACCAAGCTTTTCACGGCGGCGGCGATCCTCGAACTCGCCGATGACGGGAAACTCTCCCTCGACGATCCGGTGACGTCGTTTCTCCCGAACTTCAGGACCGAGTTCGCCGGCAGGCAAGCGACCGTCACGATCCGGCAGCTCCTCGACCACACTTCGGGGATGAAGAACCTCGGTCCGCTCGACCTCGTCGGCTGGATTCATCATCTTGCCGATCCGCCGGTCGACCAGGTCGCGCTCGTCCGGGACCGCATGGCGGGCTACCGGGGCCTCGCGACCGCCCCGGGAAAGACAGGCGCCTACAGCAATGCCGGCTATATCGTCCTCGGTGCAATCGTGGCGGCGGCTTCGGGCGAGAGCTACGAGGATTTCGTCCGCACGCGGCTTCTGTCGCCGCTCGGCATGGCGAGCACCGACTTCGTCTATCGCGACGATCTGCTCGCGCGGGCGGTGGCCGGGAGCCATCCGCTCTTCCACTTCTTCACGCCGCTCCTCCTCATGATGCACACGGACTGGTTCAGTAGCTGGGTCGGTAAGACGACGCGGCGGCGCATGTGGCTGCGCCCGCTCTATACCGACTATACCGGCCCCACCGGCCTGCTCGGCACCGGACGCGACCTTGCCCGCTTCGGGCAGGCCTTCCTCAACGGCGGCGAACTGGACGGAAAACGCATCCTCAGGCCCGAGAGCGCGGTCGCGATGCTCGGCGACGGCTTCGGCCCGAATAACGGGCCGGACGGCGACCGGATGGGGCTCGGCTGGCACTGGTGGGACTTCGGCGCCATGCCGTTCAAGGGGCATGGCGGCGCCGGCCCCGGCTTTGGCACGCAGCTGGCGGTCTTCGAGAAGGAGAGGATGGTGGTCGTCGTGCTTGCAAACGACACGCTTATCGATCGGGTCGGGCTGGCGCGGATGGTGGGAGACGTTTTCGGCCAACGCTGAAGCGGGGCGCGGCCGCGGCCCGCGCTGGCGCGCCCCATGGACTTGGGCCTAAACAGATCGTGGCCGGCGCCGACGGCGCCTTGACAGGGAGGCGGCGATGACCGCGAAGGGTGCCTTTCACTGGAACGAGCTGCAGACGCGCAACCTGAAGAAGGCCAAGGAGTTCTACAAGAAGACGCTCGGCTGGAGCTTCGAGGACATGCCGATGGGCGACATGTACGGCACCTACACGATCGCCAGCGCCGGCAAGCAGCAGGTCGCCGGCATGTTCGAGATGAAGGGACCGATGTTCAAGGGCGTGCCGGAGAGCTGGTTCACCTACGTCGCGGTGGACGACGTGGACAAGCTGATGAAGAAAGTGAAGTCGGCCGGCGGCAAGGTCCTTCGCGAGCCGTGGGACGTGCCGGGCATCGGTCGAATCGCGATCATAGAGGACGCCAACGGCGCTGCGCAGGGCTGGATGGTTCCGGCGCCGGAGAGCGCTTGAGGCCGGCATCCCCTTCCGGGATGCGGGAAGCTAGGAGACCGTAGTCCGGCGCGGCGCGCGAGGGCCGGACGGCCTCTGCGTCGCGCGCACACTATCGGCAGAACGATCCGGCCATGAGCGGAGGGCACGGAGCGTCGGCGTCTTCTTGATCTGATGCTCGCCCATGCGGCGGAGCAGCCGGTCAAGCACATCGACCGCCGCGGCGACGTTCGGACCCTTGTTGAGGAGGACGCACTCGGCCCTGGCCGCCATCGCGGCATCGGTCATCTCCCCGCGCGAGGGGAGGCCCTTCTTGACGAGGTCCTCAAGAACCTGCGTCGCCCAGATGACGGGGACGTTGGCGGCTTCGGCAAGCCAGAGGATTTCTTCCTGCATTTCGGCGACCCGCTCGAAGCCCATTTCCACGGCGAGGTCGCCGCGCGCGATCATGACCGCGAAGGGCTGGTGGCCGGCCGCCTGGACGATGATCTCGGGAAGGTTGCGCACCGCGCGGGGCGTCTCGATCTTGCCGACCAAGGCGATGCTCTGCCAGTCGCTGCGGCGCCGCGACAGTTCGCCCTGCAGGGCCGCGACATGGTCGGCATTCTGGACGAAGGAATGCCCGATCATGTCGGCGTTGGCCGCCACGAAATCGAGATCCTCCCGGTCCTTGGCGGTCAAGGGATCGAGGGCCAGTTCCGTATCCGGGAAGTTCAGGCCCTTCCCGGGCCGCAGCCCGACCCCGGCGAGCTTGCCGCGGGCGATGCGGACGAGGTAGCCGCCATGCGCCTCGCCGATGACGGCGCCCTGCAACTGGCCGTCATCGATCGAAACGGCATCGCCGACATGGATCGATCCGAAAATCCGCGGCTCGGTGCAGGTGAGCTGAAACGGCACCTCGGGAAGTGCCGGCAGAATCTCCGGCGCAAGCAAAGCGATGTCGCCGATATGCAGGCGCGAGCGGTCGGGCGGCGTCAGAACGCGATCGGTGCGGACCTTGGGGCCGGCGATATCCATGAGCACCGGCAGGCGACGACCGATCTTGCCCTCGGCCGCCCTGATGTTGGCGACCATCCGCGTCCAGACGGCCCGGCTGTCGTGGGCGCAATTGATGCGCATTGCGTCGGCGCCGCGAGTGGCGAGCGCTTCGATCAGCCCCGGGTCGTCGGCGGCCTCGGTCGGCAAAGTCACGAGGATGCGGCCGGTGCGACCGCGATGCGGAGGCCCGAATATCCCGGCTGCCTGGGCGGCGAGGCGGGTCTCGCCGCGGAAGAAGCGGGCTTCGGAGGGCGCGCGACAGTTCTTGACAGCCTCGTCGGCCAAGGCGGCGAGCGCGACGATCACGGCATCGAGCGAGACAAGGACACGACCTTCAAGCCGGCCGAGCGAGGAAATGCCAAGCGCCATCAGGCGGCGCTGGAGGGGCCTCAGGTCATGGCGGCGAAGCACAAGATAATGAGCGAAGTTGAGAGCCGAGGGCGCAAAGGCAGCGCGGACGATCCGTTTCCGCCAGCCGCGATAGAGGCGCCTGCCCTCGGTCGCGACCATATGGCGGAGCCTGACCAGTTCGGCCAGCGCCGCCGCGGCTCGCGCCTTCAGTTCCGGCGTTTCAGCCATTCCCATCGGACTCCGGCGCAGACCTTCGCACCCGCCTGTGACGGTTCCGCGAATGAGGGTCGGACGGAGTCTGGGCGATGGCGCAGAGCATCGCCTTGATTCAGTTCAATGTCGGCGGATCAGGCCGGCCTGGTGACCCGCCGGAGCGTCAGATTGATGCGCCCGCCCTCTGGAAACCAGTCGCGGAGGAGCGTCGAGGTGCCGGGGTAGATGCGGTCGACGCCGTGGAAGGCGAGCCGCGACTGACCGCCGAGGACGACGACATCGCCGGAGGAAAGCCTGAAGGAGCGGGTCCGATCGCTCCGGTTTGACCCGCCGATACGGAAGCGACAGGCGTCGCCGAGCGAAACGGAGACGACGGGCGCGGCGAAATCCGCCTCGTCGCGGTCCTGATGGAGGCCCATCCGGGCGGAGCCGGTGTAGTAGTTGACGAGGCAGGCTTCCGGCGGATGCGGATAGGAGGCGAGCTCCCGCCAGATTCCGAGGAGCATCGCAGGCATTTCCGGCCACGGCCGGCCGGTCTCGGGGTGGGTGGCCTGGTAGCGGTAGCCGCCATCGCGGTCGGAGACCCAGCCGAGCGGGCCGAGATTGGTCATCCGTACCGAGAAGGGCCTGCCGGTGCGCGGCATGGTTGGCGTGAAAAAGGGCGACTCGACGAGCGGGCGGCGCAGTTCGGCGACGAGGGCCCCTTGGGCGGCCGGTTCGAGATAGCCGAGCAGATGGCGAAAACCGACGCCGGCAGAGGTCAACTGAAGGGGCCTGCAGAAAACAAATGACGAGCGCTCGGGATTCTTGATGATTCCGAGATCAAGCCCGGTGACTGATGTCCATGGTCAGCCATTCCTCAGAACGTACTTCCTTCCACGACGTTTGGCCTGCCGTTCCGGCACGTTCATCGTACGGATTGGGCCCATTATTGCCCGAACGTCACATGTCATTTATGAGCAGCAGCCGCGGCTTGCGAGCGTGTAATGTCCAACGCTCTCTGAGCAAACAGAATGCGGCTATCGTAATATTTGAAGCCTGCGCGCAGGTAATGTTGCTCGAAAGAGCGAACACCATCCTCTAAGCTCTGCAGGGATCGGATCGCGGCAATCGCGCCGCTTTCCGACCCGCTCAATTCAGATTTCAAGAACGCGTAGTTGGCTTCGTCTGACGTGCAGTCCAGATTCCTATCCGAACACAATTTTTCGAAGGCGATGCGACGAGGGCCAGACCACATTCCCCACCCTAGGCCACCTTTTCCACCAGTAGTTGCCAGTTCCTCGACCAAACGAAAGCCTGCCGTCTCAAACCCTAAATTCCCGACAATCGCTGCAGCCTGCGTATCATTCAGTCCGAAGTCATCCATGAGTTGCTTCATAAGTCGCGGGGCCTTTGAGTCAAAACGACCAAAGGAAAACCCTTGCGCAAATTGGCCAGGCGCGGCGAGGACTGGAAGCGCATTCTTGTCTGGATCTGTCTCAGCTTCGGCCACCATAAGCTTCAGCTCTGCCTCACGCAGGTCGCTGAGAATACCGCTGCGCGTTAGGAACAGGAGCGTTTGAGCGCGCTGCGCATCAGTAAGGTCGTCACGGGCGAGTTCGGTTCGGACAATTTCAAACTCGAACTTTTTCTCGTCCGCCTTGATGGCGAGGGCAGCAGAATTTTCAGCGGCCTGACGCGCTAGCTCAGCATTCAGCCTCGTCGTTACGATGCTGAGTTCATTCTTGAGCTGCTCCAACGTAATATTGCTCAATTTATCGTGCTCGCTCTTAAGCCAGTCGACCATGAAATTCGCCGCAATCGTGATCACCCCCGTAAGAGCGATCGCCAAGGGCGTGCCATAACGCCATTTGCGTGTTTCCAATCCAAAAGTGCGTTTATCCTTCTCCTGATCTGCAAGTATACTCAGAATATGCTTCTTAACATCGTCAGAGACGTCCGTTCTCTTAAGTATCTCGTTTGCTGACGCAGAAATTGGCATTTCTTCGTCCGGCTTCTTGTTGGCAGGGTTCGCTGCCGACATCGAGAGTCCCTTCGGTTTTGAAAGCAACGATAGCCTTTGGTCATTACTTCTTCAGGTTGCACAGGGGAGTCAAGGTGATCTCTACGTTCGGAACGCCCAGGCAGCGCTTCCGACGAATTTCGAGTCAATGCGGGAAGATTTCCGGCGGCACCGGATAGAAGTTCGGCCAGTCGACCCACGGAACGTCCGTCGAGCCGAGCTCATACTCGTAGGTTAGCCACCCCTTCGGCGTCTCACGGAGGAGCGCGATCACCTCGCCGCCGAAAATGCCCTCATCGACGGCCTCCTGGTAGCGCGTGTAGGCGTATTCGATCTTGCCGCCGCCCGGCCGCTGCGGCTCGAGGATGACGAAGGCCCATTCGCCGATCACGCGCATCTCGCGGACGACGAACTCGACCGGCGCTCCCAGCTCGGCCTCGGCCATCGGTCGGACGGCGTCGAGGATCGCCGCCCGCTCCGGTGAGCCCTTGGGCGGTGTCACCACCTCGGCGGAAGCGTGACCGGCGATCAGCAGAAGGGGGAGAAGGGCAACCAGAACGGCCCAGCCGGGGCGCCTGAAAAATCGCGCAAACATGCGTTAAACCTCGCCAAAACCCGCCTTGCGGGCGATTTCCCCCCTTCTTATATACGCTCGCGATCAATGGACTCGGGCCAACAGGCGCGGGACCGGCGAAAAATCACGCCAAGGGGACCGGAGAGTCGCGTCGCCCGAAGCGGATATGTCGTAAGTCGTAACGCATGTCCCTCCCGGGAAACGGTTGCCGCGGGGGCCTCTAAGGGGACCCGCCCGGTCTGCCGAAAGGAGACGGAAAGAACATGGCTAAAGTCATTGGTATCGACCTCGGCACGACCAATTCGTGCGTCGCGGTCATGGACGGCAAGAACGCCAAGGTCATCGAAAACTCGGAAGGCGGACGCACGACCCCGTCGATTGTCGCCTTCACCAACGAAGGCGAGCGCCTCGTCGGCCAGCCGGCCAAGCGCCAGGCGGTGACCAACCCCGAGCGGACCATCTTCGCGGTGAAGCGCCTGATCGGGCGCCGCTACGACGACCCGATGGTCGAGAAGGACAAGAAGCTCGTCCCCTACAAGATCGAGAAGGCGTCGAACGGCGACGCCTGGGTCGAGGTGGACCGGCAGAAATATTCGCCCTCGCAGATCTCGGCCTTCATCCTGCAGAAGATGAAGGAGACCGCGGAGGCCTATCTCGGCCAGAAGGTCGAGCAGGCGGTGATCACGGTTCCCGCCTATTTCAACGACGCGCAACGCCAGGCGACCAAGGACGCCGGCAAGATCGCCGGGCTGGAAGTGCTGCGCATCATCAACGAGCCGACGGCGGCGGCGCTCGCCTACGGTCTCGACAAGAAGGACGGCAAGACGATCGCCGTTTATGACCTCGGCGGCGGCACCTTCGACATTTCGATCCTCGAAATCGGCGACGGCGTCTTCGAAGTGAAGTCGACCAACGGCGACACGTTCCTCGGCGGCGAAGACTTCGACATGCGGCTGGTCAATTACCTCGCCGACGAGTTCAAGAAGGAGCAGGGCATCGACCTGCGCGGCGACAAGCTCGCTCTGCAGCGCCTGAAGGAAGCCGCGGAGAAGGCGAAGATCGAGCTTTCCTCGGCCGCCCAGACGGAAATCAACCTGCCCTTCATCACCGCCGACGCGTCGGGCCCGAAGCACCTGACGATGAAGCTCACCCGCGCCAAGTTCGAGGCGCTGGTCGACGACCTCATCCAGAAGACGGTGGGCCCGTGCAAGGCGGCACTGAAGGATGCCGGTCTCAGCGCCGGCGAAATCCAGGAAGTGGTGCTGGTCGGCGGCATGACCCGCATGCCGAAGGTCCAGGAGGTCGTGAAGCAGTTCTTCGGCAAGGAGCCCCACAAGGGCGTCAACCCGGACGAGGTGGTTGCCGTCGGCGCCGCCATCCAGGCGGGCGTGCTGCAGGGCGACGTGAAGGACGTGCTCTTGCTCGACGTGACGCCGCTGTCGCTCGGCATCGAGACGCTGGGCGGGGTTTTCACGCGGCTCATCGACCGCAACACGACCATCCCGACCAAGAAGAGCCAGGTCTTCTCGACCGCCGAGGACAGCCAGAACGCGGTGACCATCCGCGTCTTCCAGGGCGAGCGCGAGATGGCGGCGGCAAACAAGCTGCTCGGCCAGTTCGACCTGGTCGGCATCCCGCCGGCGCCGCGCGGCGTGCCGCAGATCGAGGTCACTTTCGACATCGACGCCAACGGCATCGTCAACGTTTCGGCCAAGGACAAGGGCACCGGCAAGGAGCAGCAGATCCGCATCCAGGCTTCCGGCGGCCTCAGCGAGGCCGACATCGACAAGATGGTCAAGGACGCCGAGGCGCATGCCGCCGAGGACAAGGAGAAGCGGGCCCTGATCGAGGCGCGCAACCACGGCGAGGCCCTCATCCACTCGACCGAGAAATCGCTCGCCGAATACGGCGGCAAGGTCTCGGCCGCCGACAAGTCGGCGATCGAGGGAGCCATCGCCGCGCTCAAGACCGCGGTCGCCGGTGAGGACACCGAGGCGATCAAGGTGAAGACCAATGCGCTGGCGCAGGCTTCGATGAAGCTCGGCGAGGCGATGTACGCTGCCAGCCAGGCGGGCGGCGGCCCGGATGCGACGGGCGGCGGCCAGGCCGGCGGCGGCAAGAACGAGGACGTCGTCGACGCAGACTTCGAGGAAGTCGACGACGACCAGAAGAAGTCGGCCTGACGCGACGGGCCGCTTCATGGAGATCACGCTCCGTCCCCTCAGAGCAGCGGACGCGGACGTGATCTCCGCCTGGTTCGCCGGGCCGGCGGAACTCGCGCAGTGGGCCGGCCCGGAAACCGATTTTCCCCTCACCCGCTCGCATCTGGAGACCTGGATCGGCGAGCGGGCGGGCCCGCGGCCCAGGACCTGCTACGCTGCCGTGGACGCAGACGACATGCCGTTCGCAACCTTCCAGCTGGTCGACGACCGCCGCAACCGCATGGTGCGCCTGGCGCGCTTCGGCGTGGCGCCGGAGAGGCGCGGCAGGGGCCTCGGCCGGGCGCTTCTCAAGCTGATCCTGGAAAGGGCCTTTGTCGAAATGGGCGCGCATCGCGTCGAACTCGGCGTTTCAAGCGAGAATTCGCGGGCGCGGGAGCTTTATGAACGAGCCGGTTTCGTGCATGAAGGCACGGCGCGGGACAGTTCGCTGGTCGATGGGGCATGGCGGTCAGTCGACAATATGAGCCTCTTGCGCCCCGAGTGGCGGCGAGGCTGGGCAGACGCCGTTCCGGCGATGGCGGGCTGAGATAGCGACGATGGCTAAGCGCGATTTCTACGAAGTGCTGGGCGTGGCGCGGAATTGCGACGAGAAGGAACTGAAGGCCTCGTTCCGCAAGCTCGCCATGCAGTACCATCCCGACCGAAATCCCGGCGACCACACGGCCGAGATGAAGTTCAAGGAAGTCAGCGCCGCCTACGAGTGCCTGAAGGATCCGCAGAAACGGGCCGCCTACGACCGCTTCGGCCACGCCGCCTTCGAGAACGGTGGCATGCATCACGGCGGCGGCTTCAACGGCGACTTCGGCGCCTCGATGGCCAACATATTCGACGACATATTCGGCGACATGATGGGCCGCCGCGCCGGCAATCAGCGGGGCGGCCGCGAGCGCGGCGCGGACCTGCGCTACAACATGGAGATCACGCTCGAGGAGGCCTACGCCGGCAAGACGGCCGAGATCGAGGTGCCGACCAAGATCGTCTGCAGCACCTGCTCCGGCACCGGCGCCAGGCGCGGCTCGTCGCCGAAGACCTGCCCGACCTGCGACGGCCACGGGCGGGTGCGGGCGGCGCAGGGTTTCTTCTCGATCGAGCGGACCTGCCCCAACTGCCACGGCCGCGGCGAGGTGATCGCCGATCCCTGCCCGGCCTGCTCGGGCTCGGGACGGATCACCGAGGAACGCAAGCTGTCGGTGAACATCCCGGCAGGCATCGAGGACGGCACCCGCATCCGTCTCGCCGGCGAGGGCGAGGCGGGGCTCCGAAGCGGGCCGGCGGGCGACCTCTACATCTTCCTGTCGATCAAGCAGCACGAATTCTTCCAGCGCGACGGCGCCGACATTTTCTGCCGGGTGCCGATCTCGATCACGACTGCGGCGCTCGGCGGCGAATTCGAGGTGCCGACCATCGACGGCAACAAGACGCGCGTGCGCGTGCCGGAGGGGACGCAGACCGGCAAGCAGTTCAGACTGAAGAACAAGGGAATGCCGGTGCTCCGCACCAGCAAGGTCGGCGACATGTACATCCAGGTTACCGTCGAGACGCCCAGGAACCTGTCGCGCAGGCAGCGCGAGCTGCTTGAGGAATTCGAGAAAGCGTCCTCGGCCGAAACCAACCCCGACTCGTCCGGGTTCTTCACCCGCGTCCGCGATTTCTTCGCGGGCTAGGACCGGCGGCCATGAGCGTCGCGGACCGGTTTCGTTTTCTGGTTTCGCTGTGGAACCGGCCGAAGATGACCGGCGCCGTGGCGCCGTCGAGCGCGGCGCTCTGCGCGCTGATGGCGAGCTATGTCGACCCGAACGACCCGCTGCCGATCCTCGAACTGGGGCCCGGCACCGGGGTGGTAACGCGGGCCCTGATAGAACGCGGCGTGCCGCCCGACCGGATCGTCGCGATCGAATACGCGCCGGAATTCGTCGCCCTTATCCGCGAGCGCTTCCCCGGCGTCCGGGTCGTCCAGGGCGACGCCTTCGATCTCGATGCGTCGCTGCCGCCCGGTTTCGACCGCTTCGCCGCCATCGTTTCCAGCCTGCCTTTGCCGCAGCGTTCAGAGGAGGAGCGCCAGAGGCTCGTCATGAGCGGACTGTCGCGGATGGCAAAGGGCCGGCCGTTCATCCAGTTCTCCTACCTGAAGAACGGGCCGGTGCCGGTGCTCACCGGCGGCTTTACGGCAGAGGCTTCGCACTGGATCTGGGGCAACATCCCGCCCGCGCGCGTCTGGCGATATCGCGCGGTCTGATCCATGGCGCATCTGCCGCGGCCCAAGATCCTCGTCTTTGCCGGTTCGATCCGCAGCGGGTCGCTCAGCCAGAAGCTCGCCAATGCCGCAGCGAAAGAGCTGGCGCTCAACGATGCCGACGTGACCAAGATCTCGCTCGCCGACTATCCGTTGCCGATCTACGACGGCGACCTCGAAAAGGAGAAAGGCGTTCCCGAAAACGGAGTGAAGCTCGCCCGGCTGATTGCGGCCCACCAGGGCGTGTTCATTGCGACGCCCGAGTACAACAATTCCCTGCCGCCGCTCCTCAAGAACGCGATCGACTGGGTGAGCCGCATCCGCGAATCGTCCGGGATCAAGTATCGCTACCGGGTCTACGGCGTCGGCAGCACTTCGGACGGACGCTATGGCGGGGCGCGGGCGCTGATCGACCTAAGGCGGGCAATCTCAACCGGCCTTCGCGCGGTGATCGTTCCGGACAAGATCGAAGTGTCCTACGCCGACCGGGCTTTCAACGAATCGGGCGACCTCGCCGACGAGGCCTATGAGCGGCTGCTCAAGGCGGTGGTGACCCACCTCATCGACTTCGCGCGGCGGCTGGCGGACTGAGGCGCACGGGCCCTCCCCCACGGCCGCTATTGCACGACCAGGACCGGCTCGCCGAGAACATCCCAGCGCGGTTCGATGCCAAGCCCGGGGGCGTCCGTCGTCGTCATGAAACCGTCGACCCGCTGCGGGGCGCCCTCGGCGATCGAGACGGTGCCGTAGGAGTTGAAGTCGGTGGCGGTGAAGCAGAACCTTTCGGGGGTCGAGCGGGCGAGATGGGCGATGGTCGCGGTGACAATGTCGCCGCCCCAGGTGTCCTCGATGGTCATCGGAATGCCGCTGGCCACGCAAAGGTCACGCATCTGCCGCGCTTTGGTGAGGCCGCCGACCTTGGAAATCTTCAGATTGATGACGTCGAAGGCGTCCTCGCCGATGCCCCTGACCAGATCGCCCACCGAGCCAATATTCTCGTCCAGCACGAAGGGCAACGCAGTACGCCGGCGGATCGAGACGCTCTCCTCGTAGGTCATGCAGGGCTGCTCGATATAGACATCGACATCGCGCACCGCGTTCACGACGCGGGCAGCGTCGGCCATGGTCCAGCCGGTGTTGGCATCGGCGACCAGGATATCGGTCGGCTGCAGAATGGCGCGGCAGGCCCTGATCCGGGCGATGTCGTCATTGGGATTGCCGCCGACCTTGAGCTGGAACCGGGTGTAGCCCTCGGCCCGGTAGCCGCGGATCTTCTCCGCCATCTTCGGTGCGTCTTCCTGGCTGATCGCGCGGTAGAGCGCGATCTTGTCCTGCGCCGCGCCGCCGAGGAGCGTGTGCAGGGGAAGGCCGGCGACCTTGCCGAGAATGTCCCAGCACGCGATGTCGACCGGCGCCTTGACGTAGGGGTGCCCGCGAAGCACGGCATCCATGCGCTGGTTGAGCGGCCACAGGGCGGTGGGATCCTGGCCGATGAGCTTCGGCCCGATCTCGGCGATCCCGGCGCGCACGCCCCCGGCGTAGGCAGGAAGGTAGGCCGAGCCGAGCGGGCAGCACTCGGCGTAGCCGGTCACGCCTGCGTCGGTATCGACGGCAACGACCGTGGAATCGAACACCTCCACGTAGTTGCCGCCCGACCAGTTGTAGCGGCCCTCCCGGAGCGGCAGGTCCACCCGAAAGACCCTGATGGCGGTGATTTTCATGGCGCTGCCCCAAGCATCCCGGACAGGGAGAGTTGCAGCATCCGGCTTGCGATGTACAGAACGCTGCCGCGCCGCGGCGGCGCGGCGTTGACCGGTCCCGGCGGATCGGCCACAAGGCCCGGCGATGCGCATTCCTCCCCGCGACCGCCTGATCGTCGCCCTCGACCTGCCCTCGGTCGGCGAGGCGCGGGCGATGGCTGCACGCCTTGGTGACAGCGTCAGCTTCTATAAGGTCGGATTGGAGCTGATCTATGCCGGCGGGCTCCCCTTCGCGGCGGAGCTGATCCGGAGCGGGAAGAAGCTTTTCCTCGACGCCAAGCTCCTCGACATCGACAACACGGTCGCCGGCGCGGTGCGAAGCGCCGCCAGGCTCGGGGCGACATTCCTGACAGTGCATGCCTATCCGAAGGCGATGCGGGCCGCGGCGGGCGGGCGGGGGTCATCGCCGCTCAAGCTCCTCGCGGTGACGGTGCTCACCTCCATGGATCAGGCCGACCTTGCCGCCGCCGGCTATGCCGGAACGGTGAGCGACCTCGTCGCCCGACGCGCGGCCGACGCCAAGGCGGCGGGGATGGACGGGATCGTCGCGTCACCGGCCGAGGCCGCGGCGGTCCGCGCAATCGCCGGGCCGGACATCGCGATCGTGACCCCCGGAGTGCGTCCGGCGGGGACCGATGCGGGCGACCAGAAACGGATCGCGACGCCAGGCGAAGCCATCCGCGCCGGCGCCGACTATCTCGTCGTCGGGCGTCCGGTGACCGGCGTAGCCGACCCGCGGGGCGCCGCGGAAGCCATCGTCGCGGAGATCGCAGCCGCTTTGCCCGGGTAGAAGCGAGGTTTGCCCTTCCCCATCGCGCCGGATATATCCGCGCGTCCGGCGCGCGCGCCCGGGCCGAGGGAAGAGAAGCCGATGCCTGACATGAATCTCGTTGTAGTGGGAGCGGCCGGGCGCATGGGCCGCACCCTCATCAAGACGATCGCGGCGACGCCCGGAGTCCGCCTGTCGGGCGCCGTCGAGCGCGCCGGCGCGGCCGAACTCGGCAAGGACGCGGGCGAGCTGGCCGGAACCGGGCCGAACGGCATTCCGGTCGAAGAAGACCCGCTACCCCTTTTCGCCAAGGCGGACGGCGTGCTCGATTTCACGGCGCCGGCGGCGACGGTCGAGTTCGCCGAACTCGCGGCGCAGGCGCGGATCGTCCACGTCGTCGGGACCACCGGCCTGACGCCGGCCGACGAGGCAAGGATTGTCGCCGCAGCGCGCCACGCGGTGGTCGTGAAGTCCGGCAATATGAGCCTCGGGGTCAACCTCCTCGCCGGGCTCGTCCGCCAGGCAGCGAAGGCGCTCGGGCCGGAATTCGATATCGAGGTGCTCGAAATGCATCACCGGCACAAGGTCGATGCGCCGTCGGGCACCGCCCTGCTCCTCGGCAAGGCGGCGGCGGACGGACGCGGCATCGACCTCAAGGAGCACTCGGTGCGGAGCCGCGACGGGCATACCGGTGCGCGGCAAAGCGGTGACATCGGCTTTGCGACGCTGCGTGGCGGCGCCGTGGTCGGCGAGCACACGGTGATCTTTGCCGGCGAAAGCGAGCGGATCGAACTGACACACCGGGCCGCCGACCGGTCGCTGTTCGCGCACGGCGCCATCCGTGCGGCCCTCTGGGGCCGAGGCAAGAAGCCCGGGCTCTATTCCATGGCCGATGTGCTCGGCTTCCTCGGAGACAGGTAAGATGGGCTGGAAACCGTACGCGACCGGCATCGCCCTGGCGTTTGCCATTGCCGGGACCGCGGCCGCCGCCGACTATCCGTTCAGCGGGCTCTTCAACTACCCGCCTGACGAGGTGAGCGCTCCCGATGCACCCCTCTTCTGCGCCTACAACTTCTTCACCCAGGAGAAGGACGGCGCCTACACCAACTATCACCTCGATCTCGACCAGTACCGGAAGGACGGGACGATCCGGTACCTGGTATTCACGCGGGGCAAATGCAGCGTCGACCGGAACAACGTCGAAAGCTGCTCGTCGAGCTGGGACGCCAATCCGCAGAACGTCGGCCAGGACTTCTTCGACGTCATCCAGAGCATCAAGACCGATGAGATCGTAATCGCCTTCAGCGACACCAAGGAAAACGCCGAGAGCTACGTCGCGACCGGCGAACCCAAGCCCAGCGGCGTCGGACGCTATGTGCGCTGCCCCTTCGACGAGGCCGCGATCGCGAAGTACCGGACGGAGACCGAGAGCAAGATCAGCGAAGAGGAGCGGTCTGCGCTGATGGAGCCGCAGCTCGACAATGACACCCGCGACACGATGAACGCGGTGCTGAAGACCATCACGGGCGGCCATTAGGTCAGGAGCCATGGAACGCATCCTCGTCCTCGTCCGGCACGGGCAGAGCGAATGGAACCTCCTCAACCTTTTCACCGGCTGGCGCGACGTCGACCTGTCGCCCAAGGGGATCGACGAGGCCAAGACCGCCGGCAAGCGGCTGAAGACGAAGGGCCTGAAGTTCGGCATCGCCTTCACCTCCGCGCTGAAACGGGCACAGCGGACGCTTGATTTCATGCTCGCCGAGCTTGGCCAGACGCACCTGCCGATCGAGCGCGACCAGGCCCTCAACGAGCGCGACTACGGCGACCTGTCGGGCCTCAACAAGGACGACGCGCGCAAGAAATGGGGCGAGGAGCAGGTGCATATCTGGCGCCGCTCCTATGCCGTGGCTCCGCCCGGCGGCGAATCGCTGCGGGATACCGGCGCACGGGTCTGGCCCTACTACCTTCACACCATCCAGCCGCACGTGATGCGCGGCGAGGGCGTGCTGATCGCCGCGCACGGCAATTCGCTCCGCGCGCTGATCATGGCGCTGGAGGGACTGTCGCCGGACGAAATCGTCAAGCGCGAGCTGGAAACGGGCCTCCCGATCCTCTACCGGCTGAACGAGGATACGAGCGTCGCCGGCAAGGAAGTGCTGGCGGGCTAGGCGCTCACGCGCGCCTGCCTTCCGTCCTCACTCTTCGCCATCCTCTGTGAAAGAAGAGGATCGATTACCGGCTCCGGTCTTTTCGCGGTTGTGTGCTTCTCGTGCCGATCCTCCGGTCAAGCCGGAGGATGACGGGGCGCGAGCTAGCCGGCGCTGAGCTGCCCTGCTTCCCAGCCAAGGATGGCGCGCTTCCGGGTCAGGCCCCAGTGGTAGCCGCAGAGCCCGCCGCCCTTGCCCATGACGCGATGGCAGGGAACCACGAACGAGATCGGGTTACGGCCAACCGCGGCGCCCACCGCTCGCGCCGCCAAGGGGCGGCCGATATGGGCGGCGATGTCGGAATAGGTGGTCACCTTGCCGAGGGGGAGCTTCAGGAGCGTTTCCCAGACGCGGATCTCGAAATCCGAACCGATCATGACGATGCGGAGCGGCCGTTCGGGGCGCCATTCGGCCGGGTCAAAGATACGGCGGGCCAGCGGCTCGGTCGTTGCCTGGTCGGCGACGAAGGCGGCGGCCGGCCAGCGACCGCGCATATCGGCGAGGGCAGCGTCCTCACCACCGGCGTCGGCAAAAGCGAGGCCGGCAAGGCCCCGCTCGGTCGCCATCACCAGGGCACGGCCGAAGGGCGAATCGTGGAAGCCGTAGCGGACGGTGAGGCCCTCGCCGCGCGCCTTGAAGTCGCCCGGCGTCATCGCCTCATGGGTGACGAAGAGATCATGCAGCCGGCCGGGACCGGAAAGTCCGACCTCGTAGCTGGCGTCCAGCACCGAGGCCGAGTCAGCGAGCAGCGACCGCGCATGGTCGAGCGTCACCGCCTGCAGGAAACCCTTGGGCGTCAGGCCCGCCCAACGGGTGAACAGCCGCTGAAGCGCAAGCGGGCGCAGGCCGACCTCCTCGGCAATCGCATCGAGCGAGGGCTGGATGCGCCAGTTCCGCGAGATGAACTCGATGGCGCGGCGGACAATCGCGTAATCGGAGCCGACCGCCTCGCGCGGTGCGCGGACGGGAGCCGGGGCGGCGAAGTCGAGAGCGAGGGACATGGGCCTTTTCCTCATTGCTGTCCCGCCGATCTAGGCGTGCCGAAGACCGCTGCCCACCCGATTCTTGCAGCGGTCAGGCGCCGCGACGGACCGCGGCGAGCGCCGCGCCGAAATCGGCCGCAAAGCGCTCGCGCTCGCGCGGGCCGAGGAAGGCGGCGATCGGCAGCCGGCTGCCGTGCGAGGAGATGCTGAGCGCGGTGACGCCGAACTCCGGGTGGCGGTCGATTTCGAGGCGGGCCCAGTAGGGATTGAACCCGGCCTCGGTCTCGCGACCGCTCGGGGCGATCCGCTTGACGCTGAGGCGCTCGCGGGTCAGCCGGATCTCCTCGGCGGCGCGGGCCGACCGGTAGCTGAGGCGAAAGGCGAACTGAAGCGCCAGGATATCGAGGCCGCAGAAACCGACCACCGGCCAGGCGCCCATCAGCCAGAAGGCCAACCCGATGGTGAAGGTGCCGGCGACGAACACCGCCATCACCAGGGCGAAGCCATTCGGGCTCAGCGACCGGTGCGGCCTGAGGACAACCGCGAAGAGCGGCTGCTCGTCGAACGCGGGATTGGCGGCGGTCATTGCCGGTCAGTATAGAGGAGCAATGGCAGAAACACAGGGCGGCCGAACGACGCCACGGCCGGCGCGGCCACGGAAAGGCTCGGCCCGGCGGGTCTCGTCGGAAGAGGCGGCCGAGATCTTCCGGCGCTTTGCCGCGCGCGATCCCGAGCCCAAGACCGAGCTGCACTACCGCGACCCGTTCACCCTGCTGGTTGCGGTCGTGCTCTCGGCACAGGCGACCGATGCGGGGGTGAACAAGGCGACGCCGGCGCTGTTCAGGGCGGCGCCAACTCCGGCGAAAATGGCGGCGCTCGGCGAGGAGAAGATCGCCGAATACATACGCACGATCGGGCTCTATCGCGGCAAGGCGCGGAACGTGGCGGCGCTGTCACGCAAGCTCGTCGAGGAGCACGGCGGCAAGGTCCCTTCGACGCGGCAGGAACTGGAGGCGCTGCCCGGCGTCGGGCGAAAGACAGCCAATGTCGTCCTCAACGTCGCCTTCGGGCAGCCCACCATGGCGGTCGACACCCACATCTTCCGGGTATCCAACCGGACCGGGCTTGCTCCCGGCGGCGATCCGGAGGCGGTCGAAGCGGAACTGGAAAGGATCGTGCCGGAGGCTTACCGGCTCCACGCCCACCACTGGCTGATCCTGCATGGCCGCTACGTCTGCACGGCGCGGAAGCCGGATTGCCCGGCCTGCATCATCCGCGACATCTGCCGTTATCCGGCAAAGACGCCATGACATTGCGCGGCGGCCTTGGCCGATTATAGTGCCGCCCGCCTCACCTCGAGTTTCTCCCGGCATTCATGGCTGAGCCCAAGTTCGACGTCCTCGGCATCGGCAATGCGATCGTCGACGTGATCGCCACGGCCGAAGAGGACTTTCTCGTCCGCGAAGGGCTGATCAAGGGATCGATGCGGCTGATCGAGACCGACGAGGCGGAGCGCCTCTACGGCGCCATGGGGCAGGCGGTGCAGACCTCCGGCGGCTGCGCCGGCAACACCGCGGCGGGCGTCGCCTCGTTCGGCGGGCGCGCCGCCTTTATCGGCAAAGTCGCCGATGACGGACTGGGGCGCGTCTACCGCCACGACATGCACGCGCTTGGCATCGATTTCGAGACGAAGCCGCTGATCGGCGGCGAGCCGACGGCACGCTCGATGATCCTGATCACGCCGGACGGCGAGCGGACGATGAACACGTATCTCGGAGCCGCCCAGCTGCTTTCCCCCGACGACATCGACGAGGCGGCGGTCGGGGCCGCCCGTATCACCTATCTCGAGGGCTACCTCTGGGACCGGCCGCAGGCAAAGGCGGCTTTCCGCAAGGCGGCGAAGGTCGCCCATGCCGCGGGCCGCAAGGTTTCACTGACGCTCTCCGACTCGTTCTGCGTCGACCGCTTCCGCGACGAGTTTCTCGGCCTTATCCGCGACGGTTCGGTCGACGTGCTGTTCGCCAACCTCGCCGAACTGCATGCGCTCTACCAGACCGCCGACCTCGATACGGCCATCTCGGCGCTCCGCGCCGACGCGAGGATCGCCGCGGTAACCGCCGGCGCCGACGGCGCCTTTGTCATTTCACGCGAGAACGTCGAGGTGGTCCCGGCCTACCCGGTCGAGCGGATCGTCGACACGACCGGAGCCGGCGACCTATTCGCCGCGGGCTTCCTCTACGGCCTGGCGCACGGAACTCCGCTCGCCACCGCGGCCAAACTCGGCCACCTCGCCGCCGGCGAAGTGATCGGCCATATCGGCCCGCGCCCGGCGGTATCGCTGAAGGGCCTGGCCCAACAGGCCGGGCTGCACATCGAATAAGCCGGACGGCCTCAAGTCGGGCGGAGACGGGCCTGCTGCGCCGCCTGCATTTCGGCGGCACGCTGGCGGTATAGCGCCACGAAATCGACCGGGTCGATCATCAGCGGCGGAAAGCCGCCGTTGCGGCTGGCATCGGCGATGATCTGGCGGGCGAACGGAAAGAGCAGGCGCGGGCATTCGATCATCACGGCTGCGCCCATCACTTCCTGCGGGATGTTGGTGAACCGGAACAGGCCGGCATAGAGCAGCTCGATTGCGAAGAGCGTGGTCTTGCCATCGACGGCCTTCACGTCGAGCTTCAACTCGACTTCCATCTCGTTGTTGCGCAGCTCGCCGGCCTGGACGTTGATCGAGATGTTGATGCCGGGCTGGGCCTGGCGGTTGCGCAGGGATGACGGCGCGCCCGGATTCTCGAACGACAGGTCTTTGACGTATTGCGCGATGACGCTCAGACTTTGCGGCCCGCCGGGCGCCGGGGCCGCCGGTTGGCCATCGGTATTCGACATATGCGGCCCTCCCCGAGCCAAAAGCCTTGCTTTGCACCACCTTTGCCGGGGTACGGCGGGTGGCTAACACGCGCCAACGGTGGTTACAAGAAGGACACCCGCGCTTGACGGGCTCGCAACCCGCCTTAACGTGCTTACATAGCGGAGTAGCGTCAATCCATGCTGCCAGGCAGCCAGTCATTCCGTCCGCGCCAGGACGCCGCACCATGAACGGCTTTCCCGACCTATACACCGTCATTTTCCTCGTCATCGCGGTGGTGATCTTCCTGCGACTGAGGAGCGTGCTTGGCCGGCGGACCGGCAACGAACGGCCACCTTTCGACCCGTTCGCGCGGCGCAACCCGGCGCAGCCGGGCGCCCCGGCTGAGGACAAGGTGATCAGCCTCCCGCGCCGTCCGATCGAGCGGGAGGAAACCGCCCCTGCGGCGGCCGCGACAACCCTGACCGACGAGCGCATCCGCGCCGTGGCGATCGAAGGAACGCCGCTCAACGACGGCCTCAAGGCGATCGCGGCCGCCGACCGGAGCTTCGACCCCGACGGATTCATCCGCGGCGCCCGCGGCGCCTATGAGATGATCGTTACGGCCTTTGCCGACGGCGACCGCAAGACCCTGAAACAGCTTCTCAGCCGCGAAGTATTCGACGGCTTCGTCGCCGCGATCAGCCAGCGCGAGACGCGGCAGGAAAAGATGGAATTCAAGTTCGTCGGCATCGACAAGGCCGAGATCACCGATGCCGGCCTGCGCGGCAGCACCGCGCAGATCACCGTCCGCTTTCTGTCGAAGCTCATCTCGGCCACGCGCGACAAGGACGGCAAGGTCATCGACGGCGATCCGGTGCGGGTGAGCGACGTAACCGACATCTGGACGTTCGCGCGCGAGACCGTTTCGCGCGATCCGAACTGGAAGCTGGTCGCCACCGAATCCATCGAGTAACGCGGCAGACCGGGCGTGGCATCCGCGCCATCTCCACCCGACCTTCGACATCTGGGCTTCGACGCGCTGAACGGCTGGCGCGACGACGATCAGGCCGCGGCGCTGGCCGCATTCCGCGAAGGCGCCGCGGTACTCGCCGAACACCCGCCAAAGCGGCGGGCCGCGGCGGTTGACACGGACCGCCTCACCGCGCTCCTCCGTGCCTCCCGCGACGTCCCGGCGGGAGAGGCGCGATCCTTCTTCGAGGCGAACTTCCGTCCGGTTGAAGTTCTGCCATCCGGCTCGGGATTTTTCACCGGCTACTACGAACCGGTTCTTGCCGGCTCGCGGCACGCGACGGCCAAATTCACCGTCCCGCTCCTCCGGGCACCGGATGACCTTGTCGAAATCGACCCGGACCGCCCGCCCGCCGGCATCCCCGAGGGCTTCCGTTTCGCACGGCAGACGGCGGCGGGGCTCCAGCCCTATTTCGACCGCGGCGAGATCGAACGCGGGGCGCTTGCCGGGCGCGGGCTCGAACTCGTGTGGCTTGCCGACCGGATCGATGCCTTCTTCGTCCATATCCAGGGAGCGGCCCAGATCCGTCTTGCCGAGGGCGGTACGATGCGGGTCACCTACGCGGCCAAGACCGGGCATCCCTACACTTCGGTCGGCAAAGTGCTGGTCGAGCGCGGCATTCTCACGCTCGCCGAGGCCGACATGACAGGCATCCGGAGCTGGCTGGCGGCCAACCGCTACAAGGCCGACGCGATCCTTTGGCAGAACCGGTCCTACATCTTCTTCCGCGAGGCGCCGGTGCCGGATGCCGCGCTAGGCCCGATCGCCGCAGCCAAGGTGCCGCTCCATGCCGGCCGCAGCCTCGCCGTCGACCGTCTCCTCCACAGCTTCCACCTGCCGGTCTGGATCGAGACGGAAATCCCGGGCGGAGGGACCTTCCGCCGTCTGATGATCGCTCACGACACCGGCTCGGCCATCGTCGGGCCGGCGCGCGCCGACATCTTCTTCGGTTCGGGCGACGAAGCCGGCGCCATCGCGGGGCGGATGCGCGGCCGCGGGCGCTTCGTCCTGCTCGTGCCTGACCAAGGCTAGAATGGCACGGCGGTCCCGCACCCTTTCCGGCGAAGAACGGCGGCTCTGGGAACTGGTCGCCGGCGCGGCGAAGCCGCTGAAGCCCCTGCCCCCAAAACCCGCGAAGCGGGAACCGACCGCGACGGCGCCGCGGGCAAGTGCCGGCCCTGCGGCGCCTCCGGCCGCCTCATCGGTGACCGCGAAGCCCAAGCCGATGCCCGGCGCGATCGACCACAAGACACGAACGCGGCTGATGCGCGGCGGGCTTGAAGTGGAGGGGCGGCTTGACCTGCACGGGCTGACGCAGGGACCCGCCCACCAGCGCCTTCTCGCCTTCCTGACCGAAGCGCAGGCGAGAGGCACCCGGCTCGTCCTCGTCATCACCGGGAAGGGCGACCCCGAGGCGCGCACCGATGGGGAGCGCGGCGTGCTGCGGCGGGCGGTGCCTGCCTGGCTCTCCTCGGTGGCGTTTCGAAGCCTCGTAGCCGGCTTCGGCGAGGCCGGCCGGCGGCATGGCGGCGCCGGCGCCCTCTATGTGCGGGTCAAGCGCCGGGAACGCGCCTAGCGGCTCAGGAGAGGAGCTTCCGAAGCTCCGCTTCCTTGTCGTTGATGAACCAGCCGTAGAAATTCTCCTGCGGCGGTAGCGGCGGCTGGCCGGCCTTCTGGCGCTGGGCATTGGTCGCGGCAAGCTGCCGCGCCCGGGTCGCGGCGTCGCCGAGATTGTAGAGCGTGGCGGTCAGGCCCGGATTCTTCGAAATGTCATAGCCGGCATACTTCTTGTACATGTCGATCGAGGCGCGAATGACCGCGGCGACGTACTGGATCGACGTATCCGGGTTCATGATCTGCTCGTAGATGTCGGCGGCGTTGTTCATGTCGAGGAGCGGCAGGCCGCCCTTGGCATGGACCATGTCGGTGACCATCAGGGCGGCGACCGGGCTGATCTGGCCGATGCCGAAGGTCTGGCCGGCAAACATCGGCTTGAAGAAGACGCGGTGCAGGCGGTCGCGCGGATAGAGCCGGCCATCGACGAACTTGCCGAAGAACTTGTTGGTCCAGACGACCTCACGGCAGTCCCACATCTCGTAGTTCGACTTGATCGCGTTGCAGGGCGCGAACTGCGGCTTCTTGAAAAGCTCGGCGGCGGTCTGGCCGTTGTACTCGAACTGGAGGGACTTGTTGTCGGCGTAGATCAGCGCCTTGACGTAGTAGGCCTGCAGCGTGTCGTAGGTGTCGATGTTGTAGGTGTGCTCGCCGACGATGGCGCCGATGATGTGGATCGGGTCGATGCCGTAGATGGCGGCGGACTTCTTGATGTTGGCCATCAGCTTCTTGTCGCTCGACAGCAGCGCA
>Ga0070741_10006707_pt1 | contig 24504 bp, 23 predicted proteins | sample Coa_R1_4_FD_66440 | JGI IMG/M metagenome (GOLD analysis project Ga0070741, IMG submission 66440) | Surface soil microbial communities from Centralia Pennsylvania, which are recovering from an underground coalmine fire - Coalmine... | ecosystem: Environmental > Terrestrial > Soil > Unclassified ...
CGATCGCGGACACCGGCGACGCGCGCGCCGAGATCGGCGCCGGCCTCCGCCGGGGCAAGCTCGTCGACAAGGCGCGGCTCGTGCTGACGCGAGGCGAGCGGCGCTGGGAGCTGACGCTCGACGGGGGGATGCTCGTGTACGAGGGGCTCCGCTGCCCGGCGCTCGGCGATCGCGACGCCGGCCTGCAGGCGGACCCGCGCGCGGCGTTCGAGAACGACCTCTTCCTCCGGATCGCGGACGCCGAGGACGCGCTCGCCGTCCTCGACGCGCTCTTCGCCGAGTTCTGTGCGTGCCGCGGCACGAGCGCGTGGAGCGAGCGCGACGTGCCGGCGCTGCGCGAGTGGGTGGAACGGCTCGGGGAGGGCTGAGCGGCGGCGGTCAGGCGCTCGCGCGCGCGGCGCCCTCGGCGCGCGGCGCGCCGATCACGTCGAGGATGCGGTCCATCACGCCCATCAAGTCGTAGTCCTTCGGCGTGAACACCGCCTTCACCCCGAGCGCGCGGAGCGTCTCGACGTCGCTCTCGGGGACGATGCCGCCGAGGACGACCGGGATCCGGCCGCCGGCGCCCTGCTTCTCGAGCTCCTCGCGCACCTGGCGTGCGATCTCGAGGTGCGCCCCGGAGAGGACGGAGAGCCCGAGGACGGCGGCGTCCTCCTGGACCGCCGACGCGACGATCTCGGGCACGCTCCACCGGATGCCGCCGTAGATGACCTCGAAGCCGGCGTCGCGCGCGGCGACGGCGATCATCTCCGATCCGTTCGAGTGCCCGTCGAGCCCGGGCTTGCCGACGACCATCCGCGGCCGTCCGCCGTGCACGGCGCCCCACGCCTCGGCCCGCGCGCGCACGTGCTCCACGCGCCTGCCCTCGAGGCCGAGCCGCTGCCCCTCGACGCCCGTCGCGGGCCGGTACTCGCCGAAGACCTCGCGCAGCGCGTCGGCCCACTCGGCGGTCGTCACGCGGGCCTTCGCGCACGCGACCGAGAACGGCACGAGGTTCTTTCCGCTCTTCGCGGCGTCCTTGAGCGCGCGCAGCGCCGCGTCGACGGCCGACGGGCTCCGCCGCGCTTTCGTCGCGCGCAGCATCTCGAGCGTCTCGGCGGCGGACACGGGGTCGACCTTGAACACGCCGCCGTCCTCGCCCGCGAGGAGCGGCGACGGGAGCCCCTCCGTCCACCGGTTGCGCCCGACGACGACGATCTCGCCCTGGTTGATCTTCCGCAGGCGCTCCGCCTGGCTGCGGACCAGCGCGGACTTCATGTAGCCCGACTCGACGGCGGCGAGCGCGCCGCCCATCTCCTCGATGCGCCGGACCTCGGCCCACGCCTCCCGCTTGAGCGACTCGACCTTCGCCGCGACGACGGGCGACCCGTCGAAGAGGTCCGGGTACTCGAGGAGGTCCGTCTCGTAGGCGAGGATCTGCTGAAGCCGCAGCGACCACTGCTGGTCCCACGGGCGCGGGAGCGAGAGCGCCTCGTTCCACGTCGGGAGCTGGAGCGCGCGGCAGCGGGCCTTTCGGCTGAGCGTCACGCCGAGCGCCTCGAGAAGGATCCGCCACGCGTTGTTCTCGGGCTGCTCCTCGGTCAAGCCGAGGGAGTTCACCTGCACGCCGTAGCGAAAGAGCCGGTACTTGGGGTTCCGGACGCCGTAGCGGTCGCGCGTGATCTCGTCCCACAGCTCGACGAACGCGCGCATCTTGCACATCTCTTCGACGAAGCGGATGCCGGCGTTGCAGAAGAACGACATGCGGCCCACGCACTGCTCGAAGGCCTCGCCCGTGATCGTGCCGCGCTCGCGGATCGCGTCGAGGACCGCCATCGCGTTCGCCAGCGCGAAGGCGAGCTCCTGGGTCGGCGTCGCACCCGCCTCCTGGAGGTGGTACGAGCAGACGTTCGACGGGTTCCAGCGCGGGATCTCGCGCAGGCAGTGCTCGTACATGTCGACGATGAGCCGCATGGACGGCCGCGGCGGGTAGATGTACGTGCCGCGCGCGAGGTACTCCTTGATGAGGTCGTTCTGCGTCGTGCCCTGGAGCCGCCGCGGCTCGATCCCCCGCTCCTCGGCGAGCGCGACGTAGCACGCGAGCAGCCACATGGCCGTCGCGTTGATGGTCATCGAGGTGTTGATCTCGTCGATCGGGATGCCGTCGAACAGGACCGCGAAGTCGTCGACCGAGTTGACGGGCACGCCGACCTTCCCGATCTCCGGCGCGGCGAGCGGGTGGTCCGAGCCGTAGCCGCACTGCGTCGGCAGGTCGAAGGCGATCGAGAGGCCGGTCTGCCCGCGCGAGAGGTTCGCGCGGTAGAGCGCGTTCGACTCGCGGACGTTCGTGTGGCCGGCGTAGGTCCGGAAGATCCAGGGCTGGTCGCGGGTCGTCTCGATCTGCGGACGGGCGGCGCGGGACATCCGCCGCGAGTGTAGCCGGAGACGCCGCGCCAGCGCCAGCGCCCGCCGGCCGCGGGGCCCGGGACGAGCGCCGCGCCCCCCCGTCGCGGGCGCGCGTGCGGTCCGCCATGGCACGGGAGGGGCTCGCGCGGCACATTGTACCGGCGCGCGTCACACCCTCTCCCGCCAGGAGGAGCGCATGCCCCCGTCCCCGAGGATGCTCGCCGCCGCCGCCTTCGCGCTGCTCGTCGCCACGCGGTCGCCGGCCGGCGCCGCTGCGGAGCCCTCGCGCGACGTCGAGACCTACGTCCTCTTCGCGCTCGAGCAGCTCACCTTCAAAGGGGCCACCGGGTGCGGCGTGTGCGGGAAGATCCTCGGCGGCAACGTCGGGGTGAACCGGGTCGATCCCGCCGCCTTCACGCCGCTCCTCTCGATGGGCGGCGCGGACAACTCGGTCCTCCTCGGCGACGGCACCGAGGTGGTTGCGGACACGATGCGGCTCGGCAGCGGCGTCGACGCGTTCGACGTCTTCGCGAGCGCGCTCGAGCCGCCCGGCGCCGCGACCATCCGCCACGCGGGACCGCTCCCGTTCGCCGCCCCGATCGTCGCCGCGCTGCCGCCCTTCCCGAGCTTCGTGCCCGGGACGACGCCCGTCGGGGTGCCGAAGGAGGGGAGCGCGTCGCTTCCGCCCGGTGCATGGGGCGCGGTCGTCGTCGGGGACCGGGGGACGCTCGTGCTCGCGCCCGGGACGTACGACCTCGCGAGCCTCAAGCTCGGCAGGCAGAGCCGCCTCGAGACGACCGCCGGCACGGTCATGCGCATCGCCGGGTCGCTCCTCGTCGGGAACGACGCGGTCGTCGGCCCCGCCGACGACGCGCGGTTCTTCGTCCGCTCGGACGGCGTCGGCGCGAACGACCCCTCCGTCGGCTTCAGCCGGCGGACCGAGTTCCACGGCCGCGTCTGGGCGCCGAACGGTGCGATCGCCCTCGGCAGCATGACGAACCTCTTCGGCCGGTTCTGGGGACGGACGATCGGGAGCGACTTCAACGTGAACGTGAACGGCCCGCCCACGACGCCGCCGCCCCCCGGCCCGCCGCCAGAGAAGGATGCGACCCTCCTCCACTCCGCGAAGAACGCGAACGAGGGCGCGAACCCGGACCTCTTCGTCGGCACACAGCTTCGGGCCGTCGTCGGCTTCGATCTGAGCGGCATCGCACCGGGGACGGTGAAGCGCGCGACGCTCGTGTCGACCATCGACGGTCTCCGCCCGCCGCTCGGCTGGCCGGCCGGCGGCGGCACGATCACCGTCCACCGGCTCCTCGCGGACTTCACCGAAGGGAACGGCCACACCTTCGGCCTCCCGCCCCCCGAGCAGGCGCGCGGGACGGGCCCGGGCGTCACCTGGAACTGTGCGACCGACGCGAACATCGCGAACCTCGCGCGGGACTGTCGGAGCGCGTTCTTCCCGGGCGGCTTCCTCGCCCAGCCGACCGCGAGCGCCGCCGTCACGAACGGCCTCGGCGGCACGCTCGCGTTCGACGTGACGGCCGACGTCCACGCCGGCGCGTCGGGCTGGCTCCTCCAGAAGAAGACGGGCAGCGGCCAGATCGCGTTCTACTCGAAGGAAGGCGCCGCCGCGGCCAACGACCCTAGTCTCGTGCCGAGGCTCGAGCTCGAGTTCTTCTAGCGGCCGGCCGGACTCGGCTGGCGCGGCCGCGGCCGGCGTGCAAGAGCTGGCGGCGCTCCGCAGGGAGGAGGCCGCATGCCGATCTTCCAGATCGAGCAGCTCGAGAAGTTCGAGATGCCCGGCATCACCCATCGCACGGTCGCCGGCCCGCGGCAGGGCGTCGAGTCGATGGAGGTGTGGGTGCAGACGATCGCGCCCGGCGCGGCGACTCCCGTCCACCGACACGCCTGCGAGGAGGTCGTCGTCGTCCTCACGGGCTCCGGCGAGTGCACCGAGGACGGGGTGACGCGGCAGTTCGGGCCCGACACGACGCTCGTCATCGCCCCCGACGTCGTGCATCGGATCGTCAACACGTCGGCCGAAGATCTGCGGCTCGTCTCGGCGCTCGGCATGGCGCCGGTCCGGGTGAAGACCGCCGACGGGAAGCCGCTCCCCGTCCCTTGGGAAGCGCCCTCTCGCACCTGAGCGCGCCCCGGCCGGCGGCGGCGCGTCCGGAATTTGAACGCCGGGCGCGCCTGTGCTACCCGCGCGCATGCACACGACGCGGTCGCCGTTTCTCGCGCTCGCCCTCGCCCTCGCCCTCGCCGGCACCGCCTCCGCGAAGAAGCCGCCGTTCGCGGCCACCACGCTCGCGGGGACGTGGACCGGGACGTGGAAGGAGATCACGTTCCACGTGGGCGGACCGTTCACCGTCGTCATCTCCGCGGCCGACGCGGACACGATCACGGTCGACGGCACGAGCGCGGACTTCGGATGCGGCGGGCTCGCGACGCCGGTCGTGCTGAAGCGCGGCGTCGACTGGACGGAGACGGGCGGTACGGGGACGTTCGACACGATCACGCTCACCTTCCGGCAGAAGAACGGGAAGGTGAAGGGCACGGGCAGCAACTGCCACGGCACGACGTGGAAGCTGAAGGGCCGGGTGCGGGGCAACAAGTTCACGGGGCGCTCCGTCACCAAGACCTTCAGCGGCAAGTCCGGCATCTCGACCCTCAAGGCGACGCGCACGCCGTGAGCGCCGGCGCGGTCCGGCGCGCGTGACCCTCGAGCTCGCCTGGGAGACGCTCCGCCGCGCGCCCGGGCGGCTCGCCGCGGTGGCGCTCGCGGTCGCCGTCGCGGTGGCGCTGGTCGTCGTGCTCGGAAGCCTCTACTTCGGGCTCCTCGCCGGGCACCTCGAGTACCTCCGGACGCTTCCGGGCGACGTCGTCGTCTGCGAGGCGGGCGTGCCGCTCGTGACGACGCTGCTCCAGACCTCGCGCCTCCCGGCCACGACGGCCGACGAGATCCGCCGCGTCCCCGGCGTGCGCGACGTCGTGCCGCTCTACGGGCGGGTCGCGTCGCTCGGCGAGGAGGCGGACCGGTTCGCGCTCGTCTACCTGGTCGGCCTCGCGCCCGACGACCGATTCGGCCGGCCCGTCCGCGTCCTCGAGGGCCGGGACCACCCGCGCACCGACGAGATCCTCCTCGATCGCGTCCTCGCCCGCGACCTCGGCGTCCGCGTCGGGGACCGGATCCCGGTCGGGCCCGCGCGCCTCCGCGTGGGCGGGATCACGAGCGGCGGCAACGCGGTCCTCGGGACGTACGCCTTCGTCCATCGCGACGCGCTCGAGTTCGCGGGCGCCGGCACGCCGGCCTACCTCTTCGTCACGGTCGAGCCCGGCGCCGATCCGGAGGCGGTCGCGCGCGGGATCGGCGCCGGCCGGCCGCATCTCCGCGCCGTCGCGCGCGTGCGGTTCGACCGGCAGAAGGCGGTGCCGCTCCGCCAGCTGCTCCTGCCGGTGATCGCGCTCGTGGTCGCGATCGCGGCCGTCGTCGCGGCGACGGTCGTCGCCGTCACGCGGCTCACCGCGGCGCTCGGCGAGCGCGAGACGTGGGCGCTCCTCCTGGCCCTCGGCGTCGGGCGCCCGCGGGTCTACGCCGCCGTGCTCCTCGAGAGCGCCGCGGCGGCGGGGCTCGGCGTCGCGGCCGGCGTCGCGGGCGGGTGGGCCGCCGCGAAGGGTCTCGCCGCGTGGGAGCCCCGCTTCCTCACCACGACGCCGGGTGCGCTCGTCCTCATCGTCGCGGCCGGCGCGCTGGCCGTGAGCCTCCTCGCCGCGCTCCTGCCGCTGCGGGCCGTCGCGCGCCTCGACCCGGCACTCGTCTTCCGCGTCTAGGTCCCCGCCTTCGCGGGATTCAGCACGCGCGCGGGATCGAGCGCCGCCTCGAGGCGGCGGATGACGGCGAGACCGTCCGCGCCGTGCTCGGCCTCCATGAGGTGCGCGAGCTTCCACCCGACGCCGTGGCAGTACTCCATCGTGCCGCCGGCGTCCTGCGCCGCGCGGCAGACGCCGTCGATGGTCGCGCGCACGCCCTCGCCGTCCTCGGCGCCGCCGCGCACGACGATGGAGTAGAGCTCGGGCCAGTGCCAGAGCCCCTCCTCGACGAGCGTGACGCCGCGCTCGCGGACGAGCGCGTGCGCCCGCGCCCGGACGGCGGGGAGGGCGTGCACGGGTACGCCGACGTGCGCGTAGTCGAAGTGGCCGCGGGCGCCGTCCGGGAGCCAGTCGCCGTCGCGAAAGCGGGGCTGCGCGGCCCAGCGCTCGGCGATCGCGTGCCGCCCCGTCCACCACGCCTCGGCCTCGGCGTCCGGGAGCGGCGTCGCCCCCGCCGCGCGCGCGAGCGCGGCGGCGCGGGCCGCGTGGAGACGCGCTTCGCCGCGCAGGCCCTCGAACGCGAGCATCACGGAGGCGGGCGCCGGCGGCAGGGCGTCCGCCGAGCCCTCGAGGCAGGCGTACCGGACGCCCGTCCGCCGCAGCGCGACGGCGAACGACACGACCGCTGCGAACGACGGCAGGGTGACGCCGTGGAGGACGCGCTCCTCCGGCAGCGGGACGAGCGCGAGCGTCGCCTCGGTGACCAGGCCGGCGGTCCCCTCGGTGCCGACGAGCAGTGCGGTCGGGTCGAGGCCCGCCGAGCGCGCGGGCACCGGACGGCTCCGCACGATGCGTCCATCGCCGAGCACCGCTTCGAGCGCGAGCACCTGCTTCGCGATCCCACCCGCCGCGGCGCCGCGGTAGCCGAGCCCGGCGGTCGAGAGCGCGCCCCCCACGGTCGCGACGCCGACGGTCCACGGGTCGTGCGCGCACATGAGCCCGTGGCGGGCGGCCGCCGCGTCGACGCGCGCGAGCGACGCGCCGGCCCCGGCACGCGCGGCGCAGGCGTCGGGGTCGATCGCGACGGCGTCGAGGCGCGCGAACGACACGACGACCGCGCGCCCGAGGACGGCGGCGCCGCCCATGAGCCCGCTCCCTCCGCCCCGCGGAACGAGCGGCGTGCCGGTCTCGTTCGCCCACCGCACGAGCGCGACCACCTCGGCGGTGCTCGCCGGCGCCGCGACGGCGAGGGGTCGCGCGCGGAGCTGCGCGAATTCGGGGCGGCCGCGGAACGGCCGCATCGCGTCGACGCCGGCGGCGTCGCGCACCGCCGGGTCCGTCTCGAGCGAGAGCGACGGGCACGTGGCCCGCAGCCGGTCGAGGGATTCCACGACCCGGACGCTTAGCATCGGCCGCGGGGTGCCGCGACCACGCCGGCCCGCCGCGCGCCCACCCCGCGCGCTCAGGCGGTGCGCTTTCCCTTCGGCGCGGCGGATCGGCCGCCCGCGGCGTCCGTGCCGAGGAGGGAGAGCAGCCGGCGCGCCGCCTCCGTCGGCGTGAGCCGCGCGTCCGCGACGGCGCGCTCCATCTCGGGGAGCCGCTTCGCGACCTCCGGCTGGGCGAGGAAGCGCCGCTTCAAGCCGTCCTCCAGCGTGCTCCAGAACCACGACTGCTGCTGCGCGCGCCGCTTGCGGTCGAGCTCGCCCGCCTGGCCGAGCCGGCGGCGGTGCTCTTGGACGATGGACCAGACGGTGTCCATGCCACGGCCTTCGAGCGCGCTCACGGTGACGACGGGCGGGTCCCACGTCGCGGAGTGTCGGAACAGGTTGAGCGCGCTCCGGTACTGGGCGGCGGCCTCGATCGCACGGTCGCGGTTGTCGCCGTCGGCCTTGTTGATGGCGAGCGCGTCGGCCAGCTCGAGGATCCCCTTCTTGAGCCCCTGGAGCTCGTCGCCCGCGCCCGCGAGCATGAGCACGAGGAAGAAGTCGACCATCGAGGCGACCGCGAACTCCGACTGCCCGACCCCGACCGTCTCGACGAGGACGACGTCGTAGCCCGCCGCTTCGCAGACGAGCATCGCCTCGCGCGTGCGCCGCGCGACGCCGCCCATCGACCCGGCCGACGGGCTCGGGCGGATGAAGGCCTCCGGCGCCGCGGCGAGCCGCGGCATGCGCGTCTTGTCGCCCAAGATCGACCCGCCAGAGAGGGCGCTCGACGGGTCGACGGCGAGGACCGCGACGCGCTTCTCCTGCGCGATGAGATGGAGGCCGAACGCCTCGATGAAGGTGCTCTTCCCGACGCCCGGCACGCCGCTCACCCCGATGCGCGCGGCCCCTCCCGTCGCGGGGAGGAGGAGCTCGAGCAGCCGCTGCGCCTCCTCCTCGTGGTCGGGGCGCGTCGATTCGACGAGCGTGATCGCCTTCGCGAGCGCACGCCGGTCCCCGGCGCGCACGCCGCTCGCGAGCGCCTCCGGACCGCTAGGCCCCGATCGCGGCATCCGCCGCCGCCCCGGCGCTCTCGCGGACGAGGGCCAGCACGCGCCGCGCGGCCTTCGGAATGGGCGTCCCCGGTCCGAAGATGGCCTTCACCCCGGCGCTCTCGAGGAAGGCGTAGTCGCGCGCCGGGATGATGCCGCCAACCGTCACGACGATGTCGCCGGCACCGAGCTTCTCGAGCTCCTTCACGAGCTGCGGGACGAGCGTCTTGTGGCCACCAGACTGGGTCGAGATGCCGACGACGTGGACGTCGTTCTCGACCGCCTGCCGCGCGACCTCGTCGGGCGTCTGGAAGAGCGTGCCGACGTCGACGTCGAAGCCGAGATCGGCAAACGCCGTGGCGATCACCTTGGCGCCGCGGTCGTGACCGTCCTGGCCGATCTTCGCGACGAGGAGCCGCGGGCGACGGCCGTGCTCGGCGGCGAACTTCGCGACTTCGGCGCGGAGGGCGGCCCACTCCGCGTCGTCGCCGTACTGCCCGCCATAGACGCCGGAGATGGAGCGAATCTGCGCGTGGTAGCGACCCCAGACCTTCTCGAGCGCGCCGGAGATCTCGCCGACGGTCGCGCGCGCCCGGGCAGCCTCCACGGCGAGCGCGAGGAGGTTCCCCTCCCCCGTCTCGGCCGCGTGCGTGAGGGCGTCGAGCGTCGTCCGGACCTTCGCGGCGTCGCGGGTCTTTCGGATCCGATCGAGCCGCAGGATCTGCGCCTGGCGGACGGCGGTGTTGTCGATCTCCCGCACGTCGATCTCCGGCTCCTCCGCGAGCTGGAACCTGTTCACGCCGACAACGACGTCCTCGCCCCGGTCGATCCGCGCCTGACGGCGCGCGGCCGTCTCCTCGATCTTGAGCTTCGGCATGCCGGCTTCGATCGCCTTCGTCATGCCGCCCATCGCCTCGACCTCCTCGATGAGCCCGAGCGCCTTGCGGGCGAGCGCGTGCGTCAGCGACTCCATGAAGTACGAGCCGCCCCACGGGTCGACGACCTTCGGGATGCCGGTCTCGAGCTGGAGGACGAGCTGGGTATTGCGCGCGATCCGCGCCGAGGCGTCGGTCGGGAGCGCGATCGCCTCGTCGAAGGAGTTCGTGTGGAGGCTCTGCGTACCGCCGAAGACGGCCGCCATCGCCTCGATCGTGGTGCGAATGACGTTGTTGTAGGGGTCCTGCTCGGTGAGGCTCGCGCCCGACGTCTGGCAGTGCGTGCGGAGCATGAGCGACGCGGGCTGCTTCGGGGCGAAGTGCTTCTTCACGAGGGTCGCCCAGAGGAGCCGCGCGGCGCGGAGCTTCGCGACCTCCATGTAGAAGCTCATCCCGATCGCGAAGAAGAACGAGAGCCGTCCGGCGAACTGATCGATGTCGAGGCCCTTCGAGAGCGCGGCGCGAACGTACTCGAGGCCGTCGGCGATCGTGAACGCGAGCTCGAGGTCGCACGTCGCTCCGGCCTCCTGCATGTGGTAGCCGGAGATCGAGATCGAGTTGAACTTCGGCATCTCCTTCGACGTGTACTCGATGATGTCGGCGACGATCCGCATCGAGGGCGCCGGCGGGTAGATGTACGTGTTGCGGACCATGAACTCCTTCAAGATGTCGTTCTGGATGGTCCCGGTGAGCTGCGCGCGCGGCACGCCCTGCTCCTCGCCCGCGACGATGAAGCTCGCGAGCACCGGCAGCACGGCGCCGTTCATCGTCATGGAGACCGACATGCGGTCGAGCGGCACGCCGTCGAAGAGGATCCTCATGTCCTCGACGGAGTCGATCGCGACCCCCGCCTTGCCGACGTCGCCGACGACGCGGGGGTGATCGGAGTCGTAGCCGCGGTGGGTGGCGAGATCGAAGGCGACCGAGAGCCCCATCTGTCCCGCGGCGAGGTTCGCGCGGTAGAAGGCGTTCGACTCCTCGGCGGTCGAGAAACCGGCGTACTGGCGGATCGTCCACGGCTGTCCCGCGTACATCGTCGCGCGCGGGCCGCGGAGGAAGGGAAACGCGCCGGGGAGCGTGTCCGTGAAGTCGAGGCCCTCGACGTCGGCCCGCGTGTAGAGCGGCTTCACGTCGAGACCCTCCGGCGTGTGCCAGACGAGGTCGTCCGGGTCGGCCCCCTTGCGCTCCCGGCGCGCCAGCTCGTGCCACAGGGCCAGGTCGGCCCGGTCCGTCGGTTGCGCCATGCGGCCTACAATTAGTCATCCCGCCGGGCGGTTCAACCGCCCGCCCGCGCGCCGTCACAAATGCGCCGCGGGCGATCGCCGCGCGCGTCGCGGGACGGAGCGGCCGCGTGGCATGCCCGTTGCTGCCGATCGCGCGCATGTATAACCACCCCAGCACCTGGCGGCACCTCAACCCGGAAACGATTGCCCAGCTCCCGGAGACCGCCGCGGTGTTCGAGGTGGCGAACCTGGTCCGCACGGTCCGCTACATCGGCACCGCCGAGGGGAACCTGCGGGCCCGCGTCGCGACGATCGCCGCCCAGACGGACAAGCTGCCGCCGAGCGCCGGCGGCTACTACGTCCGCTGGGAGCCTACCACGGCCGAGGCCGAGACGTTCGAGAAGCGCCTCGACGCCTTCCGCACTCTCCACCGCGGCGCGATGCCGGCGGGGAACGTCGAGAGCGCGCCGCACCTGCGCGTCGCCGCGCGCCGCGCCGCCTGAGGCGGCGTCAATTTTCCGCCGGAGCGACGTGCCCGCACCAGGGGCCGGGCGCGTCCGCTCGCCCCGCGACGGCCGTAGAGCGCGCTGCGGGGCTCGCCCGCACTCGGCTCCGGCGCCCGGCGCCGCGGCACGAGCGTCACCGGCCGGCGACGGTCGGCCGGTCCCACGTCCATCGGCGCCGCAGCGCGGCCACCGTCTCGGCCGCCACCACCCCCGCGACGGCGAGTCCGCCGACCGCGGCCATCCACCCCCCCAGCAGGAGCCCGACGCCCAAGTTCTTCATGCCCCGCCAGCGGTGCAAGAGTCCGGCCACGTGCGCCGCTCGGTCCAGAGCGCGTGTCGCCGTGGGCTCGCCGCGCGCCTGCTGAAACGACGGGCACCACGGTGCCCGCTCGACGGGCGACTGCCGCGCCCGTGACGCCGCCACCGCACCGCGGACCGCACCCCGCCCGGCGGCACGACGGTCCGAGGCCCCGATTCGCCGCGGTCCGGTGCGGGATGGCGTCGCGCGCGGCGCGGGCGGTATGGAGCGCGCACCGTGGCGACACCGCGAACCCAGCCGGGCGAGGAGCTGCCGACCGAGAACGTTCGGGCGGTCGTCCTCTTCACCCTCGGTGCCGTCGCCGCGGCCGGGCTCCTCGCCTGGATCCTCTTCCTCGCGCGCCAGGTCCTCCTGCTCGTCTACGTGAGCGGCCTCCTCGCGACCGGCTTCAGCCCGCTCGTGCGACTGATCGAGCGGCAGCGGTTCGTCGGGTCGCGCGTGCCGCGCTGGGTCGCGATCCTCGTCGTCTACGTCGGGATCCTCGCCGCGCTCGGCGCGATCGCGTTCATCGTCCTGCCGCCGCTCGTCGCCCAGACGGAGCAGTTCGCCGTCCGGCTGCCGGAGCTCCTCGGGACGTGGCGCTCCCATCTCGTCCGCAGCGGCATCCTTCCGCGGGGCGTCACGGTCGGCGAGATGGTCCAGCAGGCACCGGGCACGACGAACGTCGTGGGCACCGTGGCGCTGACGCTCTGGACCCTCACGGGCGGCGTCCTCGGCCTCATCACGATCCTCTTCCTCACCTTCTACCTGCTGGTCGACTCCGAAGACCTCGTCACCGCGTTCGTGCGGCTCTTTCCGCGCCCCCAGCGGCCCGCCGTCCAGGCGGCGGCCCGCGAGGTGACGCGTAAGGTGAGCGCCTGGCTCACCGGACAGCTGATCCTCGCGGGCGTCATCGGTACGACGACCGCGATCGGCCTCGGGCTGATCGGCATCCCGTACTTCTACGTCCTCGCCGTGATCGCCGCGGTCGGCGAGCTCATCCCCTACATCGGCCCGATCCTCGCGGCGCTGCCCGGGATCCTGGTCGCCGCGACCGTCTCCTGGAAGCTCGCGCTCGGCGTCGCGGCATTCTACTTCGTGCAGCAGAACGTCGAGGCGAGCCTCCTCGTGCCGAAGCTGATGGAGCGCCAGGTCGGGCTTTCGGCCGTGACCGTCCTGATCGCGCTCCTCGTCGGCGCCGCCATCCTCGGCGTGGCGGGCGCGATCCTCGCCGTCCCGACGGCGGCCATCCTGCGGGTGGTCGCGCTCGTCCTCTCCGGCGAGGAGATCGAGGAGGACGCCGGGGCGGCGCGTTGATCGGCGGCGGGAGAGGCTCTATGGTCGCGGCCGAAAGGAGGCCCCGATGGCCCACGGTGTGCCGCTCGCCGAGTCCGCCGCGCGACGGACGATCGCCGTCCGCAGCCCCGCGACCGGGGCGCCCGTCGCGGAGCACGAGGTCGCCGACCGCGAGGCCGTCGCCGCCGCCGTCGCGCGGGCGCGCGAGGCGCAGGCGGCGTGGGCCGAGCGGTCCTTCGCGGAGCGGGCACGCGTGCTCCGCGCCGTCCGCGACCGCTTCGTCGAGGAGAAGGACCGCATCGCGGACGTCGTCTCGGCCGAGACCGGGAAGCCGCGGCACGACGTCTTCGCGAACGAGCTCCTGTACGTCTGCGACGCGATCGGCTTCTGGGGCGCGCGCGCGGCGCGCTGGCTCGCGGACCAGCACGTGCGCCCGCACCTCCTCCTCACGAAGCGCGCGTACGTGAGCTACCTGCCGCTCGGCGTGGTCGGGATCATCGGGCCCTGGAACTTCCCCTTCACGCTGACGATCGGCGAGGCGATTCCCGCGCTGATGGCGGGCGACGCCGTCGTGATCAAGCCGTCGGAGGTGACACCGGGCAGCGCCGCGATCGGGGCCGAGCTGGCGGCCGCGGCGGGGCTGCCGGCGGGGCTGCTCCAGGTGGTCACGGGGTACGGCGAGACGGGCCGCCACCTCGTCGACCTCGCCGACATGATCTGCTTCACCGGCAGCGTCGAGACGGGGCGGAAGGTCGCCGCGCGGTGCGGTGAGCTGTTGAAGCCGGTGACGCTCGAGCTCGGCGGCAAGGACCCGATGGTCGTCCTCCGCGACGCCGACCTCGAGCGCGCGGCGAACGCGTGCGTCTGGGGCGGGCTCATGAACGCGGGACAGATCTGCATCTCGGTCGAGCGCGTGTACGTCGAGGCGCCCGTCTACGACGACTTCGTCCGGCGGGTCGTCGAGAAGGTGAAGGCGGTCCGGCAGGGGCCGCCGAGCGAGCTCGCCGAGGTGGGCTCGATGACGTTCCCGCCCCAGATCGAGAAGGTCGCGCGGCACGTCGAGGACGGCGTCGCCCACGGCGCGAAAGTCCTCGCGGGCGGCAGGCGGCGCACCGACCTTCCGGGGCTCTACTTCGAGCCGACGGTGCTGACGGACGTCACCCACGACATGGACGTCATGCGCGAGGAGACGTTCGGCCCGATCATCCCGATCATGCGCGTGCGCGACGAGGAGGAGGCGATCCGGCTCGCGAACGACTCGCGCTACGGGCTCGCGGCGAGCGTGTGGACGAGGGACGCGGCGCGCGGGGCGCGGATCGCGCGCCGGATCCAGGCGGGCGCGGTGTGCGTGAACGACGTCCTCGTCAACTTCGCCGTCACCGACGTCCCGATGGGCGGCGTGAAGGAGAGCGGCGTCGGGCGCCGCCACGGCCCCGAGGGCATCCGGAAGTTCTGTGCGCAGCAGACCGTCGTCGTCGACCGGCTCGGGTTGGCGAGGGAGCTCAACTGGTGGCCCGTGACGGCGGGCCGCGCGAAGCTCCTCCGTCGCGCGATCGATTTCTTCAGCTCGAGCTGGCGGCGGCGGCTCCTCGGCGCCTGAGCGGGCGGCGGCTCGGGTCCGGGGCCCCGGCGCCGCGGGCGCGCCAGAAGGCGTCGACGTCGGTCGCGTCGAAGGTCCCGAAGAGGCGATCCCACAGCGTCGTGTAGAACCCGAAGTTCGAGCGGTGGCGCCGGTGATGGGTCGCGTGGACGAGCGGCGTCGTCGTGAACCCGAGGCCCGGGGTTCGCTCCCAGCCGGCGGGCAGGACGGCGTAGCCGCAGTGGACGACGGCGGTCGCCGCGAGCTGGAGCGCCTCGCACGCGACGAGCGAGAACGCGTGCAGGCGGAGGAGGATCGCGACGGCGACGAAGAGCCCCATCGTCGCCGCGCTCTCCAGCGGGTGGAAGCTGAGCGCCGCGAGGAGCGTCGGCCGCCGCGACAGATGATGGGCGCGATGGACGGCGCGATAGACGGCGCCCGCGTGCATCAGGCGGTGGAGCCAGTAGTAGGCGAAGTCGTAGCCGAGCGTGAAGACGACGACCTCGCCGACGAGCGTGCCCGGCGGCGGGACGTCGAGCCGGAGGAGCGGCGCGGGCACGAAGGCGGGCACGGCGATCGCGGCCACCACGACGACGAGCGTCGCGAGGCTGCGCGCGATCTCGCCGCGGGCCCGGCGCGCGTCGGACGGCCGCGGAGAGTCGATCCGTCGCGCGGGGACGAGCCGGGTCGCGGCCCAGAGGAAGACGAAGAGGACGACGGCCCCCCCGACCGTCGCCGACGTCGCGCGCGCGAGGAACGCGAGCACGTCCGTGCCCGGCACCGGGGACATCGCGCGTCCCCGGTGCAAGAAGCCCGCCACGGCACGCGCCGGCCGGCGGACCGGGGGCCCGGCGACGCGCGGGCGTCGAGCGGCGAGATCTCGACGGTCGGCCCGGGCCGGCGTTGCGGATGCTCGCCCGGCGCGGGGGATCGACCGCGACCAGGCGGTCTCGGAGACTCGACGCCATGATGGCGCCCACCGTGGGCCGCGCGCTCGCGGCGCTCCTGCTCGCCGCCGGCTGCGCGGGGCTCCGCTCCACCCCCGAGACGCGCTACCAGGGGCGCGTCCTCGACGCGCGCACGCTCGGCGCCGCGGAGCTCGAGCGGGCGCTGGCGAAGGATCCGACCGTCCGCGCCTGGGTCGCCGCGCACGGGCCGCCGGACTACGTCTACGTCGGGCGGCCGACCGACCTCGAGCTCGTGTATCTCCACCCCGAATCGCGGCTCGTCCACTTCCACCGCCCGACGCCCGACGCGCCGAGCACGACGAGCGAGCTCTCCCCGCTTCCGCTCGAAGTCACCAACGTGCTGCCCGTCGACATCCGCGCGGGCGCGCCCGGGGACATCCGCGAGCCGGGGCCGCCGACGGCGAGCTGCTGGACGGTGGAGGTCCGGAGCGGCTCGTGCCGCACGTGCTGCGTGACGAGCGCCGCATGCTCGACCGAGTGCCGGCCCGCGGGGTCCTAGCGCCGCGCGGCCGTCAGTGGACGGCGCGCGAAGGCATGCCCGACACGGCGTCGCGCGCGAGCGCCCCGTCGGCGAGCGCGCCGGGCAGGCGGACGCGGAACTCGGTGCCGCCTTCGGGGCGGCTCTCGACCAGCACCTCGCCGCCGAGCAGCCGCACGCACCGCTGGACGAGCGTCAAGCCCATGCCGAGCCCGTTGTAGCGCCGCGTCGTCGAGGCGTCGCCCTGGGCGAAGAGGTCGAACATCTCCTTCACGCGCTCGGGCGGGATGCCGACGCCCGTGTCCGCGACCGCGATCACCGCGCCGCCGATCTCCTCGCCGGCCTGCACGCTGACGGTCACCTCGCCGGCGGGCGTGAACTTGAAGGCGTTCCCGAGGAGGTGGAACAGGAGGCGGCGGAGCAGCGCCGGGTCGGCGTTCAGGCGCTCCGCCTCGGGCGCGACGTCGACGCGGAGCGCCACCTCCGGCTTCGTCGCGCGCTCCGGGATCGCGCTCACGACCTCCGCGACGAGCTCCGCCGTCGCCACCGTGTCCGGCTTCACGAGCACGCGATCGGCCTCGACCTGGACGAAGAACAGCATGTCGTCGATCAGCGCGTTCAGGTTCCGCGTGTTGTTGAGCACGCGGTCGAGGAGTGCCGACTGCTCGTCGGTCACCGTGCCGACGAGGCCCTCCCGCACGAGCGACGTGTAGCCGAGGATCGCGTTGAGCGGCGTCCGCAGCTCGTGGGACACCGTGCCCAGGAAGTCCCGCTTCACCCGGTTCGACCGGATCAGGTCCTTCGTCAGCGTCTCGATGTTCTCTTCCTGCGCGCGAAGGCTCTCCTGCTGCATGGAGAGACGCTGCCGCGTGACGCCGAGCTCCGCCTCGAGCTCCGTGCAGAGCGCCTGCACGGACTCGCGCATCCCCGCGACGGTGAGCGCCTGCCCCACGATGTCGGCGATGAGCGCGAGCGCCCGCGCCCGCGCGAAGATCTGCGCGGGGGCGACGAGCGAGTGCAGGACGAGCGCTCCCGCCGCCTCGTCGCCCACGCGGAACGGGAGGACGAGGAAGCCCTCGTCGAGGAGGTCCGACGCCCCGACCGCCTCGAAGCTCCCGTCGGCCTTGCGCCGGAAGCAGGCGGGCCTCGCCCCCGGGCCGATCAGCTCGGCGAGCGCGAGCCAGCCGGTCTCGCCGAGGCCGGCGCTCGGTCCGCCGAGCCGCTGCGCCTGCGTCGCGAAACCGACGAGGCCCAGGCGGCGGGTCGTGCGATCGCGGATCGCGATCGCGCAGGTCTCGACGGCGAGCTGCCGCACGAGCGTCTCCGCGACGGCCTGGCCGCACTGCCGCGTGCCGTGTCCGCGCGCCAGCACGTCGAGGACGCTCTTGATGGCGGACAGGTAGACGACGGCGTCGTCGCGCTGCTCCTCGACCTGCGCGAGCGCGTCGCGGAAGCGCTCGCTCCGGCGACGTCCGTCGCGCGGGGCCGTGCCGTTGCGCTCGACGCCCCGGGGGCGGTCCTCGGCCATCGCGTCACCCATCGAGCGCGAACGAGGTCAGCGAGCCGGAGTCGCGGAGCTGCGCGACCGTCGTCTGCCAGAGCTCCGCCGTCACGCCGCGCTCGGCGTTCGTGTCGAGGAGCAGCACGGCCTCGGGCCGCATCTCCCCGCTCCCGAAGTCGGTCCACGCGACGAGGCGGTCGGTGAGCGCGAGGAGGCCCGGGCCGCTCGCGCGGGCGGAGGCGTTGTGGTGGAGACGGACCGCCTCGACGATCGCCGGGGGCAGCGCCCACGCCTCGAGCATCCACGCGCCCACCTCGGCGTGGTCGACGCCGAAGACCTGCCGTTCGAGGGCGTCGACGGGCTCGGTCTCCGCCGTGCCCCCGACGGCGTTCCAGTAGTCGTCGCGGAACCGCATCGCGAGGACGAGCCGCCCGACGTCGTGCAGCAGGCCGGCGGTGAACGTCTCGTCGGGGTCGCCGGCGCGCACTTTCGCCGCGACCGCCTTCGCCGCCATCGCGCACGCGACGGAGTGCATCCAGAGCTCCTCCAGCCGCGGCCGCGCGATGCCGCTCCCGAGCGTGTCCCACACCTTGACGCCGAGGGCGAGGTTCCGCACGGTGGTGAAGCCGAGGAGCATGACGGCGCGCGGGATCGTCGCGACGCGGCGGCTCTGACCGAAGAACGCGCTGTTCGCCAGGCGGAGCATCTTGCTCGTGAGCGACTGGTCCTTCTCGATGACCGCGATCAGGTCCTTGCCGTTCGCGTCGATCGAGTCGGAGAGCTGGAGGATCTTCGCGAGCACCGCCGGAATCGTGGGCAGGTTCTTGCGCGAGATCACCTCCGCGCGGAAGTGCTGCATCTCGTGCTGGTCCATCTACCGCGTCCCTCCGTTGGTCGGGCAGAGCCGGGCGACCTCGGCCAGGAACCGGCGAGGCTCGATCGGCTTCGTGCAGAAGGCCGTGCCGCCCGCCTTGCGCGCGTTCTCCTCCGCTTCCATCGGCAGACCCGTGAAGACGAGGATCGGGACGTCCCGCGTGGCGGCCCGCCCGCGGATCGCCCGGGCCGTCGCGAAGCCGTCGACGCCCGGCATCGCCAGGTCGAGCACGACGAGCGCGGGGGTCACCTCCTCGAGCCGGGCGATCGCCTCGGCTCCCGAGCTCGCGCTCACCGTGCGATAGCCGGCGGCGCGGAGACTCGTCTCGCAAATGACACGGGTGTCGGGATGGTCGTCCACGACGAGCACGAGCGGCGCGTTCGCCGCCGCACCGGCTTGCGGCTCTGCTGTGTCCCGAGGAGGTGGCATCCCGCAACCGTCGGTATCGGCGTCCGGCTCCCGGAACTTGAGTCCGCGCCGAAATCGGCCGTTGACGCAGCGAGCGGCGCAGCGTTATAGCCGCCTCTCCACCGTCCTCCCCGGCATGGCGCGCAGACCGGACGAAGGTCCCGAGCACCTCTTCCACTTCGCGAAGGCCTACCCCGAGCCGGGCGCCATGCGGCCCCGCCGCGGTGCCGAGCCGGGCGAGAAGCTCCTCATCACCGGGATCGCGGGCGGGCAGGGACGGCTCATCGCGCGCCGCGTGGCCGAGCTCTTCCAGATCGCGGGCGTCGACCGCGCGCCGTGGGACGGCGCCCCGCCCGGTGTGAGCATGCACATCGTCGATCTCCGCAAGCGGAAGTTCGAGGACGTGTTTCGGACCGAGCGCCCCGACGCGGTCGTGCACCTCGCCTTCGTCCGGCACTTCCAGTCCTCGCCCGAGGTGCGGCACGAGGTGAACGTCCTCGGCACGAAGCGCGTCCTCGAATACGCCGCCGCGTACGGCGTGAAGCGGATCGTCGTCCTGTCGAGCGCGTACGTGTACGGGGCGCTGCCGGAGAACCCGTACTACGTGAACGAGGACTATCCGCTGAACGTGAGCCGCACGTATCCCGAGGTGCGCGATCTCGCCGAGGTCGACACGCTCGCGAGCGCGTTCCTCTGGCGGCGTCCGGAGATCACGACGGCGATCCTGCGGCCGGTGAACACGCTTGGCTACTACGTCCACAGCGCGATCGGACGCTACCTCCGCCAGCGCTACGTCCCGACGATCATGGGCTTCAACCCGATGATGCAGTTCATCCACGAAGAGGACGTCGCCGAGGCGGTCGCGCTCGCGCTCCAGACGGGCGCGCACGGAATCTTCAACGTCGCGGGGCCCGGGGCCGTCCCGGTCAAGGTGGCGATCCACGAGACGGGCGGGACGCCCGTCCCCATCCCCGAGCCCATCGCGCGCGTCGTGTTCGGACGGCTCTTCCGGCTCGGCCTCTACCACACGCCCCCGGGCGCGATGGACTTCCTCAAGTACCCCTGCACCGTCGACGGGCGCGCGTTCTGCGAGGCGACGGGATTCGTCCCGCTCTTCACGCTCGAAGACACGTTCGCGAGCGTGCGCCACTGACCCCGATGCTCGACTCCCTCGCGGCCCTCACCCGGGCGGCGACCGACGTCATGCCGGCCGCCATCCGCTCGCTCGAAGCCGAGATCGACGAGCGGATGCTCCGCATCCCGACGAAGCTCAACGCGTACGGATACGACGCGTGGGGCTTCCACCCCGACGTCGCGCGCCGCGCGCTCCTCGTGTGCGCGCTCCTCTACCGCCACTGGTTCCGGGTGGAGACGCGCGGGATCGGGAACCTCGTCCCCGGGCGCGTCCTCCTGATCGGCAACCATGCCGGTCAGGTCGCGCTCGACGCCGCGATGATCGGCACGGCGACGTTCCTCGAAGCCGAGCCGCCGCGCATCGTGCGCGGGATGGGGGAGTTCTGGCTCCCGACCGTGCCGTTCGTGAACGAGCTCATGGTGCGCACGGGCTCGGTCGTCGGCACGCGAAAGAACTGCATCGACCTCCTGGAGAACGAGGAGGCGGTGATCGCGTTCCCCGAGGGCATCCGCGGCATGAACAAGCTCATCTGGGAGCGCTACCGGCTCCAGGAGTTCGGTCACGGCTTCATGCGCCTCGCCCTCGAGACGGACACACCGATCGTTCCCGTCGCCGTCGTCGGCTCCGAGGAGCAGGCGCCGTCGATCGCGAACCTCCGCGGTCTCGGCCGGATGCTCGGCATGCCGGCCTTCCCGATCACGCTCACGTGGCCGTGGTGCGGCCTCCTCGGGATGGTGCCCCTCCCGGTCAAGTACCGCATCTACTTCGGCGAGCCGATGCGCTTCAGCGGCAACCCGACCGACGAGGACGAGGTGATCGCCGAGAAGGTCGAGCAGGTGCGGAGCCGGATCGCGGACATGCTCGCCGCCGGGCTCGCGGCGCGCCGCTCGCTCTTCTGGTAGACGGCGCGCGGTCCGACCGGCGAACACGTCGGGCGCCGCGTCGCTTGCCGCTCCTCCCGCCCGGCGCTAAAGGGGCGCGACCGATGCGGCTTCCGACCCGCGTTCGCCCTTCGGATCCGGAGTTCCGCGCGAACGCCGCGCACATGGAGCAGCTCGTCGGGGAGCTGCGGGCGGCCCGCGCCCGCGCGGCGCTGGGCGGGCCGCCCGGGGCGCGCGCCCGCCACACCGCGCGCGGCAAGCTCCTCCCGCGCGAGCGCATCGAGCGGCTCCTCGACCCGGGCGCGCCCTTCCTCGAGCTCTCGCCGCTCGCCGCCCACGGCTGCTACGGCGACGAGGCCCCCGGCGCCGGCATCGTGACGGGCATCGGGCGGGTCGCCGGCCGGGAGGTCGTCGTCGTCGCGAACGACGCGACGGTGAAGGGCGGCACCTACTACCCGCTCACGGTGAAGAAGCACCTCCGCGCGCAGGAGATCGCGCTCGAGAACCGGCTCGCGTGCGCGTACCTCGTCGACTCCGGGGGGGCCTTCCTGCCGCTCCAGTCCGAGGTCTTCCCGGACCGCGAGCACTTCGGGCGCATCTTCTACAACCAGGCGCGCATGTCGGCCGCGGGCATCCCGCAGGTCGCGGTCGTGCTCGGCTCGTGCACCGCGGGCGGCGCCTACGTGCCCGCGATGTGCGACGAGGCCGTCATCGTGCGGGAGCAGGGCACGATCTTCCTCGGCGGGCCGCCGCTCGTGAAGGCGGCGACCGGCGAGGAGGTGACCGCCGAGGAGCTGGGCGGCGGGGACGTCCACACGCGCGTCTCGGGCGTCGCCGACCACCTGGCGGAGGACGACGCCGACGCGCTCCGCATCGCGCGCGAGATCTTCGCCGCCATGCCCGCCCCGGCGAGGACCCCGCTCCCCCGCGAGCCCGTCGAGGCGCCGGCGTACGACCCCGCCGAGCTCTACGGGATCGTGTCGCGCGACCCGCGGCGCGCGACCGACGCGCACGAGGTGCTCGCGCGGCTCGTGGACGGGAGCCGCTTCCACGAGTTCAAGGCGCGCTACGGCCCGACGCTCGTCACCGGCTTCGCGCACCTCCACGGCTACCCCGTGGCGATCCTCGCGAACCAGGGCGTCCTCTTCTCCGAGTCCGCGCTCAAGGCGACCCACTTCATCGAGCTCGCGTGCGCCCGCGGCGTGCCGCTCCTCTTCCTCCAGAACATCACCGGCTTCATCGTCGGGAAGCAGGCCGAGCACGGCGGCATCGCCAAGGACGGCGCGAAGATGGTGAACGCGGTGGCGAACGCCCGCGTGCCGAAGTTCACGGTCCTGATCGGCGCGTCCCACGGCGCGGGGAACTACGCCATGTGCGGCCGCGCGTACGGCCCGCGCCTCCTCTTCACCTGGCCCTCGTCCCGCATCTCGGTCATGGGCGGCGAGCAGGCGGCGCAGACGCTCCTCACGGTGAAGCTCCAGCAGCTCGCCGCGAGGGGAGAGACGATGACGCCGGCCGAGCAGGAGGCGTTCGCCGCCCCGACGCGCGCGAAGTACGAGACCGAGGGGAGCCCCTACTACGCCACGGCGCGCCTCTGGGACGACGGCATCCTCGACCCGCTCGAGACGCGCGACGCGCTCGGCCTCGGCATCGCCGCGGCGCTGAACGCCCCGATTCCCGCGACGACCTACGGCGTGTTCCGGATGTGAGCCGCGCTCAGCGCCCGGGCCGCGTCCCGCCCGCGCCGCACTGGGGGCAGGTGTGCACCTCGTGCACGACGCCGCCGAGCGCCGGGTCGACGCGCGCCGCCTCCTCTGCGGTCGTCGGCGGCACCGCCTTGTCGGCGTGGTGGTTCATCGGCACGCGGCAGTGCGGGCAGATGAGCGGCGGCTCGGCCATCGCGTCACTCGAGGGCGACGTGCTCACGCCCGTAGCGGAGCGTCCGCGCCATCCACACGAGCTCCTTCAGGAACTTCTCGATCCGGGGCAGGTACGAGCGGTCCTTCAGCGTCCCCGCGGCGTCGAAGAGCGTCTGAACGTTCGCGAAGTAGACGTCCCAGAAGATCGCGGCCAGGCCGAGCTCGCGCAGCACCGGCAGGAGCGCCTGGATGCCGCGCGCGCCGCCGAACGGCCCCGCCGACACGCCGACGATGCCCGCGGGCTTGTGGACGTATTCCTTGAGGCAGCTGTCGAGCACGTGCTTCAGGAGGCCGGAGTGGCTGTGGTTGTACTCCGGCGACACGATCACGAGGCCGTCCGCGCGCGTCATGCGTGCCGCGAACCCGGCGTCCTTGATCGCCTCGCCGGCGTCGTCGACGGGGAGCGGGAGGCTCGCGATGTCGATCATCTCCGTCTCGACGCCGGGACGCCGCGCGAGCTCGCCCGCCACGAGTCGCGCGACGGGGAGGCTCATCCGTCCCTGCCGCACCGTCCCGACGATGACCGGGATGAACAGCGGCCGTTCGCTCGCCACGCGTCCGCCTTACTCGAAATCCCCTCCCCGCGCACGGGGGCGGCCCGAAAGCGCGGGGGCGCGCGCACCGAGGACTTGAACCGGACCGCCCGGGCACCATAGGCTCCGCGCCATGCGGATGCGACCGGAGGACTGCACGCTGTTCAGCGGGGGCGCGAACGGCGCCGAGGCGGAGTTCGGCGCCGCCGCCGAGCGCTGGGGGGTCGAGGAGGTGAACTTCACCTTCGCCGGCCACCAGCCCGTTCGCCAGCGGGGCATCCGGGTCCTCACCTCGGCCGAGCTCAAGCAGGGCGACGTGAGCCTCGCGTACGCGAGCAAGCTCACGCACCGGAAGTATCCGGACACGCCGCTCTTCCGCAAAGTGCTCCAGAGCATCTTCCACCAGGTGAACCACGGGCGCGAAATCTGGGTCGTCGGGAAGATCCAGCCCGACGACACGGTCGTCGGCGGCACCGGCATCGCCGCCGAGATCGCGAAGTTCTTCAACAAGCCGCTCTTCGTGTTCGACCAGGAGCGCAACGGCTGGTTCCGCTGGGCGGTCGACCGGTTCGAGGACGTGCGGGAGCCGGTGATCGGGCAGCCTCTCTTCACGGGGACGGGGACGCGGTTCCTCAAGGACAACGGGCGCGCGGCCGTCGCGGCGCTCTTCGCGCGGACGTTCGGGTAGCGGCGCCGGCGCGCATGCGTCGCGTCCTCATCGCGAACCGCGGCGAGATCGCGGTCCGCATCGTCCGGGCGTGCCGGGCCGCCGGCGTCGAATCCGTCGCGGTCTACTCCGACGCCGACCGCGACGCGCCGCACGTCACCGCGGCCGACCGCGCCGTCCGGCTCGGCCCGCCCCCCGCGCGCGAGTCGTACCTGAACGTCGCCGCGCTGCTCGCGGCCGCCCGGACGTCCGGGGCGGACGCCGTGCATCCCGGCTACGGCTTCCTCGCCGAGAACGCGGGCTTCGCCCGCGCCGTCGCCGCGGCCGGGCTCACGTGGATCGGGCCGCCGGCCGACGTGATCGCGACGATGGGCGACAAGCTCGCGGCGCGCGCGGCCGCGGAGGCGGCCGGCGTCCCGCTCGTCCCCGGCGCCGCCGTGCCCGCCGGCGACGCGCGGGAGGCGGCGCGGCGCGCGCGCGCCCTCGGCTATCCGGTGCTCGTGAAGGCCGCGGCCGGCGGCGGAGGCAAGGGGATGCGCACCGTCGCGGAGGAGGCCGAGCTGACGGACGCGCTCGCCGCCGCCGCGCGCGAGGCCACGTCCGCGTTCGCGGACGGCCGCGTGTAC
>Ga0070741_10006708_pt1 | contig 24503 bp, 16 predicted proteins | sample Coa_R1_4_FD_66440 | JGI IMG/M metagenome (GOLD analysis project Ga0070741, IMG submission 66440) | Surface soil microbial communities from Centralia Pennsylvania, which are recovering from an underground coalmine fire - Coalmine... | ecosystem: Environmental > Terrestrial > Soil > Unclassified ...
CCATATAGAGCAACTCGACGTCGATTTGATCACTCGCCGGAGGAGACGCGCTACTGGCTCTCGATGAGCTCTTCGCATGCTCGAGCTGACCCCGGAGGGTGCTCACGGTCGAGCGGGTTATCTTGAAGCGGACGGCTCGGTTGCCATCGTCCCGGTACACGACCCGGCCTGTCTTATAAACCGTGAGATGCCGGTCGTAGCCCGCAATGCCGCCACGGATCGAGTAGCTAGCCAAGACATCTCCTGTTGCGGCATCGGCGTGCGAGTTTGAGACACCCGGGAGCGAGGGTTGCGTGTTCCCGCTACTGCCGCAGGAAACGAGCACCGCAGCCAAGAGCGCCAAGACCGCGGCTGCAGCCCATCGTCTCGGCATCCGCCTTGGACCAAGCGCCTCTGTGAGAACTTCGCTGCGGATGCTATGTGAGACTCGCACCGGGCTACTCCTCCAAGGCATGAAGGCTACCCAGCAACTGCTGCTCCATCAGTACCCGCCGTACCAGCCCGTCTTGCAGGGCGTCTCTGCCGCGTCGCATACCCGCTTGCTGAACGTACGCCAAGCCTCGCGGTAGCTTTTTCCTGCATAGTCGAGTGGTGCCACGTCAGAGAGCGCGCCGACGACGTCCCAGTAGAGCGTCAGCATCCCAGGCTCGTTGCCGTGCGCATATGCGGCGTTCTCCAAATCGTTCATGAACGTGTATGCCTGCTGTTGATCGGTCGTGGACATCTGAGGACCAGCACCGCCAGCCATTACAGCGCTGAGCCCGGACCCAAGCGTCTCCAGCACGCCTCTTGCCTCATTACGCAGATTGGCGTCGTCAAGTAGCAACTGGCTGATCGCGGTCGAGTCTTGGGAGTAGACCCGCTGAATTTCGGGACCCGCGGCCGACTCCTCGGCGACGGCGACATGCGCCTGAATCTCCGACGGAGTGAGCGCACGGGGATAGACCGCAACCTCGTCGACCTGACCATCGAAGTCGTAATACGCTCCGCCGAGGGCCCTCCAGGTTCCGACGTTGAAAGTTCCGGCGGTCGCCGGATACGGAGTTGTCAGTGTCTTCACTCCCTGGCTCTTGCCGTTAATGAAGAGCTCGGCGGTATCCCCGGCCTCGTTGAAGATCAGCGCCCAATGCACCCACTGCGCGGTCCCAGGCCAGGCGTTGTCCCACTGCGCCTTTGCACCCGTGTTGCCGGCAGGAGCCCAGAACACGGAGCTCGGTGACGAGCCGAACTCGCCACCCAGGGTCAGGTAGGGAGCGCTCTGGTCGGAGCTGGACCCACCGAACAACATGTCGAGAGTGTTCTCGGTGCGTCGTTTTGCCCAGCCTTCGAACGTACGGGTCGTCCCGTTAGCAAAGGCGCCGGAATAGGCAGAAGAGATGTACTGGCTAGTGCCGTTCAAATCGACGGCACCATTGTCATCGCTGTTGGCAAATCCACCATCGACGTGGAGCGTCGGAGAGCCAACATACGTGCCGGGTTGCTGATTCCCGGAGTCATCGGCTGCAGTCGTGCCGCTGGTTTCGCCGAGGCGCCAGTAGAGCAACGGGCTTTCACCGCCTGCCTGGGCCGTGTACTTGCCTTGGTGGAAGTGGTCTTCCAGGACGGGTTGTGGGATCGCCTTGTCGTAGATGGCAACTTCGTCCATTCGACCGTTGAACTGGTAATAGTTGGCGCCGTTGAATCCCCAGGCGCCGAGCCGGAAGTTTCCGGGCGACGCTGCATATGGACTACTGATCGCGCGAGTGCCTTGGCTCTTGCCGTCGATAAAGAGCTCCGCCGTTCCGGCAGACTGGTTGTAGACGAGGGCCCAGTGCACCCACTTCTTCGTCCCCGGCCAAGCGTTGTCCCACTGCACCTTTGCGCCGGTGTTGCCGGCAGGAGCCCATAGGACCGAGTTCACCGGCAATCCGAACTGGCCGCCGAGCGTTAGGTAGGGCCCGCTTTGATCCGTAGCCCCGCCTCCAAAGAGCATGTCGAGGGCGGTTGCCGAGTCTCGTCGGGCCCAGCCTTCAAACGTACGAGTCGTCCCGTTTTGGAATGGGTTGTAGGTGGAGCTGAGGGAGGCGTCGTATTGATTGGCATTCCCGAACTCGTCTGTGTTGAGGAGGACGCCGTCGTCATCGATTCCGGACACCAACGCTCCGAAGTAGTGGATCAGCCCATAGGTGGCGTTTCCGCTAGCCGTCAGTGAGTGGTTGTTGCCAGAGCTGTCCAGGAAGGTATTGCTGTTCTCGCCCAGCCGCCAGTAGGCAAGGGGGTGCTGGTCTTTGATCGCCGTGTCATATCCGTTCGGCAGCAGCTGATCCTCGACCCGGTGCCAGGTGTCCAGGGTCGCGCTGTCTGTCGGCTGATCTGTGGTCAGCGCCGTCACTACCGCACAAGGCACTGGTACGGGAATCCCAAAAACGCAGAACCCGTTCGGCTCACCGTAACCACTGGTAACGCCGACGGAATCCCAGCCGCTTTCGACCGCGGTAACGGCCGAGGCACCGAGCAATTGATCCGCGGCGGCGACGGTAGCGGCGCGGAGGTCGGAGAAGCCGACCCTCAGGTCCGGACCGGCTAGACGCGCCGCCGCGTCGAAGAAGATCCGGCCTGCATCCGACCTACCAAGCGAACTCTGGATTTGGTAGTAGGCCTTCTCGACGATGCCGGCTCCAACGTGCCCGTCGGTACAGGCGCTGAACTGACTGACATTCGTGTCCCCCTGCTGAATCACAGTCGGATCGGCCGGATCGGACACGTTTCGAAGTGCCCGCTTCGTTCCGTCGCCGCGAACCCAGGCGGGCAAGCCCTCGCCGATCAGCCACCAATCAGAGGTGTTGTCGATGTAGGTGGCCATGATGTCGGCAAACGCCTCATGTATCGCCTCGGTCTCCTGGAACCCGGACTCGGAGAGGATCGTGTTCGGCGCGCGCGCGCCGAGTACCCCATGACTGAACTCATGTCCAACGACGTCCCGAGTAACGAATCCAGGACTGATGACCATTCCCTCCGCGCCTACCGGAAAGAAGAGCCAGGCCGCGTTACCAAACTCCGGTACTTCGAACACATCCCAGTTCGCTCCGACGTTCGCGACCTGGGGCGATCCCAGGCCGTCGTAGCTGTTCCAGCCGTAGGTACCGGAGTAGAAATCATACGCTTGGCCGAGGAAGTCGTAGGCGTTGTTCGCGTCATTGTTCAGATAAGCGCCGAACGGTGAGCTCCCGATGTAGGGGCCGCCGCTGGGGAGGGCCGCCGAGCCCTCCGTCCGCAGCGGTACTCCGTTCTGCATACCGGCTACGAGACTCCAGTTGGCCGATGCAGCCTCGTTGTTGAAGGGATAGACCAATCGCGAGGCGTCGCTCGCCGCCGGGACCGCGAAGCGCAGCCTCCCCGTTTGCGCGTCGAGCAGGTACTCGTACGGTTCGGGTCCAACACCCGTCACCGTTGTAATCCAGACGAGCGCCGGCTCAAGCGTCTGCAGGTGCTCATCGGGCACGAGCGCGATCCGCAGCCTTGCGTCGTCGAGCGTCCTTAGGTTTGGATTGTGCTTGCGCAAGGCGCTCAGCGCGTCTGTGGCACTGACGTGAGGTGTCACGTTCAGGTTGCCGACATCCGGCATGAGCGAGTTGGTGATCGCAACGACGTCCCGTCCGCTTCGACCAAAGTGGATCGTCAACCCTCCCTCAACGGGAACCCCGCGATGGACCTGCTCGAACTGGATCGCCCGTCCGAAGCCCGTGCCCGGCGGAAGTGACCGTTTGCGGTCCAGGCGTAGGTCGCGTAGTGAACGCAACCCAAAGGCACCTGCGTAGCGTCGTGCCACCGCCCTTGCCTCGCCGACAGCAGAATCGTGCGCGCCAACGGGTACGTCTGCGCTGATGAAGCTCGGCGCGTGGCTGACGGGGGACCGGACCGCGGTGACCTTGGCCGTCGAGTCACTGCGCAGCCTGCTAAGTCCGGCGCGGACAGCGCGCTGACTGCCCAGTTTCTCGCTCCCGGAGATCCCGATTACGCGCGGCGTCACACCATGCGAATTTGGGTCCGGAACAACGGCGCGGTCTGGGAAGGCGACAGCTGGGCCAAAGGACCGATGCGGCGGGCCGCCCCCGATCGCACCGGTCACCGGTAGCAGCAACGAAGCTGCGAGCGCGACGGCAAAAGCTATGCGAGGCGCCACCGTGCGGTTAACCGAATCGCTGCGGACTAGTTGCAACGCGCCGCCAAGCGCGGCCCCCGTGGCAAGTAGCGCGAGCGGGAAGAAGAGCGTGGAACCGGCCGCAATCCGGAGCGAGAATCCGACCGACCCGTCCAACGGAGCGCTGCCGGCGACGAGCAAACCGGCGAGCCAGATCACGAGACAGAGGGGCAGCGCACTGAAGACGGCGGCCGCCAAGCGTCGCGAGGGAGCTCCGTCGAGGGCGCGGGCAGCGACAAAGCCGCCGCGCACGGCGACCAGCAGCAAGATGGCGACGACAGCAGCGCTATAGGGGGACGTCAGCTGCTGAGAGCCCTTAGCCGACACTATGAACGTGCCACTCCAGTGGACGGGCGCTCCCAGCGCCGAGAAGACGGCGCTGATCAGGAGATTCGGGGCGATCGCGGCGATCGCTGCTAGTTCGGCCAGAAAGCGGCTGGGGTTACTCGCAGAAGGGAGCGGCGTAAATCCGAATGCGGCACAGACAAGGGTCAGCACCATGAGAGCGAGGAGGATCTGAGCGGCGCGCCGGGTTACCTCGGCCGTTCCGACTAAAGCGGCCCGATACACCGCGTGGTTGGGGGAGGGCGTTCTGGTCGCTTCCCCTTGCTCATGCCTCGGCCTTTGCGCGTACCACGCCCCGCAAAGGGCAAAGGAAATGCCCCAGCCAGTTGAGATTGCGAGCGCGAGCAAGGGCGACACCTCGAACGGCTGGGCCAGTCGCACACCCGTTGAGAGCTGGGGATTTGAAACCGTCGCAAGGAGCGCTGCCGCAACACCGAAGGCAACACCGGCCCCAACTCCGGCGCGCGGCCATGAGATACCCGACCGACGGCCCAACCTCGCGCACAGGTAGCCACCAAGACTGATCCCGGCTCCAACGACGAAGAGGGCACCCAGGGGCGAGAACGAGACCGCGTTGTGGCCGGAAAGTTCGAGTGGAACCCGCTGGGCGGCGTAAAAGAGACTCTCCGTCGTTTGGAGAATCTCGGACAGGCTAGGTGTCCTCGGAAGCGGCGTCGATCGCCCGAGCCCGATACTGATTGCGCCCAACCCCGTGAACGCGATGAGCAGGGCAACGGCGGCTCCAGTGGTCGCATTCGCCAATTCCCGAACGGCGCGCCTCATCGTCGCCACCTCCTCCCTATGCCGCCGGTGCGCCCTGTTTCTTCTCCCATCCCCATGGCGGAGACCCTGCTCTCCGCTCGCGTCACTGTCAATGGGCCATCCGGGCCTAACTAAATGGGCCTTACGACCTGGCCCGGCCGAGCTAGGCAAAACTATGCAACCGGCCAGGCTCGGCTAGACCTAAGCGATGCCGGATCGCACAGCTTGCACAGCAGCCTGAACGCGGTTCTCGAGATGGAGCTTGGTCAGGATGTTCCTAACGTGGTTCTTCACCGTGTGCGAGCTCAGGTTGAGCTCCTTGGCAATCGCGGCGTTTTCCTTCCCCATGGCGAGGAACTCAAGGATTCGAACCTCGCGTTCCGTCAGGGTCGCACGGAGGACTTCGCTCGCCCTGGCAGCATCTTCAGCGGCAATGACGGGACGATGGCGAACGAAGTCGACCAATCGGCCGATCGTCCGCCTGGATAGAACACATTCACTCTCCGCTACCCGCAAGACGGCGTCGGCGAGTTCCTCTTCTGCTGCCCCCTTCATGACATAGCCGCGCGCGCCTGCAGCGATCGAGTCGACCAGGTCGTTCTGATCCTCCGAGGCGGTGACGACCATGACCTCGACGGCTGGCGCCAAGTGGCGGAGACGGCGAATCAGCTCGATCCCGGAGAGGTCCGGAAGACCCAGATCAACAAGGGCAACGTCGGGAGCCTCGCTAACGACCAACTCGAGGCCCTCCTGGGCGCGGGCCGCTTCGCCGACGAAGGCGACCTCAGCAACCTCCAACACGCCGCGCAGAAAGGCCCGGGCGATCGGATCGTCGTCGATCACGACAGCGCGTCGCGTGGGCTTCTCCAAATTGCCAGAGCCCCCGGGCCCGTCTGCGTTCGACGCCCTTCCGTTAGCGCCCATCACACCCCACAAATCCCTCGACAAACGCCGAACGAGATCATACGCTGCCGCGAAGCCGCCCAGTAGCAATAACGGGCAAGGGACGCGGATGGGGCCGCAAGCCGTCGCGCCTCACTCCATGCAAAGCACCGCTTTTCGAGCCCGCCGGTCGGACATCGGGACGGGCACTTGCCTGAGCGTCCTCGGCACCCCCAGACCGACGATTATCCGACCGCGTCTCGGGACCCATTCGGGGACCCGTTTCTGACAGAAAGAGCTCGTTTGCGGCCTAGTACCCGAGCGCGAACTTCGCGTCCTCGGACATCATCTCCGGCGACCAGGGAGGGTCGAAGACCATCTTCGGGTGGACCTTGCTGATCCCCTGGAGCTGGCCGACGAACTCCCGCATCTGCTCGGAGACCTGTGGCCCGATCGGGCAGGCGGGGGTGGTCAGCGTGAAGGTGATGTAGGCCTCCTCGCCCTCGATCTCGACGTCATAGACGAGACCCAGGGAGACGAAGTCGAGCCCGAGCTCGGGGTCGATGACCTCCTCGAGCGCCTCGTAGACGTCCTCTTCGGTTGCCGTTCCCGTTGCCACGCCTGCACAAGGATAGAGGGCGCGCCTGAGTAGCCTTGCGGATCATGCTCCTGCTGGTCCTGATCTTCATCGCACTGCCGATCGCGGAGCTCTACGTGATCATCAAGGTCGGCGAGGCGATCGGCGTGTTGCCGACGATCGCCCTGCTCATCCTGGATGCGCTGCTCGGCTCGTTCCTGTGGCGCCAGCAGGGCCGGGCCGCCTGGATCCGCTTCAACCGGGCGCTGGCGGAGAACCGGCTGCCGCACAAGGAGGTCTTCGACGGCGTCCTGATCATCTTCGGCGGCGCGCTCCTGATCACCCCCGGCTTCCTGACCGACATCCTCGGCCTGATCCTGCTGATCCCGCCGACGCGCGCGCTGGTCAGGGCGATCGCCTCCCGCCGGGTGAGGCACCGGCTGGCGATGGGGGGTGGGCCGGCGATCTTCACCTTCGGGCGAGCACCGCGGCGTCCGCCCCGGCATGGGCGGGCACCGGGGAGGCCGGAGCCGAATGGCGGGACGGGGCCGGGCCCGATCCCAGACGAGGGGTTCAGCTGGGAGGAGCCGCCGCCCCACCCGAGCACCGTCGGACCCCGCCCCGATGACATCGAGGGGACCGGACACGAGATCCGCGACGAGGACGAGCTGCCACCCGGCCGGAAGCCCTTCGGCGGATGAGCGATCCGGACCGGTACTTCGTCCGCGGATTCGGCGACGTCGACTCGGGGGCAGGCGGCATCGCCTGGCGGCTCGGGGAGATCGAGGGCGGACTGATCCTCCAGGCCGAAGAGGCATCCGTGACCGGACCCGATGGGGTGAGCGACACGCCCGACTCGCGCTGGAGCTTCTCTGCGCCGGTGGCGGCCGGCGCGCTCTCCGGCGCCGCGATCTTCAGGCACATCGCCGTCGAGTCCTCCGGAGGGGTGATCGTCTGCACCTCCAGCGGCCCCGCGGGCATGACCGGTCACGGCGAGGAGCGCACGCAGGCGGTCCACCGCTTCGACGACGACGAAATCCACTTCGAGGAGGCGCTGATCTCGACGCAATACGACGGCGCCGGCAGGCCGACCCGGTTCGGGCTCGAGCTCTGGCCGCAGGAAGCCGACCAGTCCAACCGCGCGGGCGCCACCCGCGTCTCGGGATCTCTGCTCGGAAGCTCCGACGCGGGCTCCGTCTGGGCAGGCGTCTTTCGGTGCCACGCCGACGGCGCGGAGGGCATCGGCACCTACCTGCTCTGGCGCGGATGAGCGAACGCGGCGGGCTCACCACCGTGATCTCCGACTTCGGAGGGGTGCTCACCACACCGCTTGTCCAGTCGTTCGCCGCCGTGCAGGACGAAACGGGCATCCCGTTCGAGCAGCTCGGCATGGCGATGGCGCGAATCGAGCGGGAAGACCGCGCGCATCCTCTCTACGAGCTCGAGAAGGGCAAGCTCACCGAGGCGGACTTCCTGAGCAGGCTCGCGGACGCGCTCGAACCGGAGCTCGGGCACCGGCCGGAGCTGCACCGCTTCCGGGAGATCTACTTCGACGCGCTCCACCCGAACCAGCCGATGATCGACCTGATGCGCGAGGCGAAGGCGAGCGGGCGGCACATGGGGCTGCTCACGAACAACGTCCGCGAGTGGGAGCCGCTGTGGCGGCCGATGCTGCCCGTCGACGAGATCTTCGAGGTCGTCGTGGACTCCGGCTTCGTCGGCTCTCGCAAGCCCGAGCGCGAGATCTATGAGCTGACCCTGGAGCGGATGGGCGGGCCGGCCCCGCAGGAGTGCCTGTTCATCGACGACACCGACGTCAACTGCGATGCCGCCCGCGAGCTGGGCATGACCGCCGTGCACTACGTCCACAACGAGCAGGCGATCCCGGAGATCCGGGAGGCGCTGGGGCTGCCTGCTCGCACCTGAAGCGCGCGGCGTTCACACGACTGACGCATCGATGCCTCACCCAAAAGTAAGGTGTGCGCTCCAGGATGCGGATGCGGCGGAGAACGGGGGTCTTGCTGACGCTGGGCGCGCTGGCGGCGATGGCCGGCGGCGCCGTCGCGGCGAGCGGCACGCTGCAGGTGGGCCCGGCCGACAGGGTCACGGTCAACCTGCGCCACCTCGACCCGTACGGCCGGCTGACCAAGGTCGGCAACTTCCCCGGCGGATCGGCGCTCACTCCCGACGGGCGCTTCTACTGGACGGTCTCGGCGGGATACGGGGTCAACGACGTCGAGATCGTCGACGTCGGCACCGGTGAAGTCGTCCAGCGGATCCCCCTCCCCGGTGCGAGCGGCGGCGTCGCGATCGACGGCACTGAACACAAGGTCTACGTCTCGGGCGAGTCGAATCCCGGCGTCCCCGAGTTCAAGGCACCGGAGGGAACGCCGGGGGCCGGCGGGGACGTCATCCACGTCTTCTCTTACTCGCCGGACTCCGGGCGGGCAACCGAGGACGGGACCATCCCGGTGCCGCCTCCCGCCACGGCACCGCCGGTGGACAGCTTTCCGCCCACGGTCCCGCCGAAGCAGCAGTCCTACCCGGAGCGAATCGCCGTCTCGCCGGACGGCAGCACGCTTCTGGTCGCGCTGGGACTGGCAGACAGCGCGGCCGTGATCGACACCGGGACGAAGTCGGTCCGCTACGTCGCGACCGGGAGCCATCCGTTCGGCGCCGCGATCCTTCCCGACGGCAAGACCGGACTGGTCTCGAACCGCGGCGGCCTCGGCGACAGCACGGTTTCGGTGATCGACCTCGCCTCGGCCAGCAAGGTGAAGGACATCGACATCGGCCCGCACCTCTCCCATCCCGAGGAGATCACCCTCGACCCCACCCGGGCGCGCGCGTACGTGCCGCTTGCGAACGCCGACGCCGTCGGCGTGATCAACACCCAGACGCTCGAGCTGGCCAAGGAGCTCTCGGTCGCGGTGCCGCAGGGGGCGGGCAGTGCACCGCTGTCCACGGCCGTGACGCCCGACGGCAGCCGGCTGCTCGTCGCGCAGTCCGCCGCCGACGAGATCTCGGTCTACGCGATCGAGGGCGGCGTCCCGACCGGCCTGGTCGGCCGGATCCCGACGGCGGACTATCCGACGGATATCTCCGTCGCCCCCGCCCCGGACGGATCGTCATGCGGCGACAACGGCGGTGGGGGTGACGGAGGCGGAGACACGACCACCACGACGCCGACGACCACGACCACGCCGACTACACCGACGACCGCCGGGGGCACCGCCGGCGAGACCGGTCAGGGCAGCACCGGTCATCGCCGCCGCAAGCACCGCCACAAGCGCGGCAAGGCTCGGGCGGCGTCGAGCGCCGTCGCGTCCACGGGCGGCACGGCTCCGGCGGCCGCCGAGGCGAGCTGCCCGGGCACGCTGCTCTGGACCGCCGCCAAGGGGTTCGGGCTCGGCCCGAACGCCGGTCCGCCGATCACCAGCCAGTACTTCGACATCCCCGCGCCGCTCACCACGAAGGGCCTCGTCACCGGGTATGCCGGGATCGGCCCGATGCCGACCGACGCGGAGCTGCCGGCGCTCACCGACCGCGCCACCCAGCAACTTGAGTCGGTGAACGCGGAGAGTGCGCCGCCGGACACACCGCTGCGCCCGAACGGCCCGATCAAGCACGTCTTCTACATCGTCAAGGAGAACCGCACCTACGACCAGGTCCTCGGGGACGTGTCCCAGGGCGACGGCGACCCAAACTACGCGATCTTCGGCCGGCAGGTGACTCCGAACGCGCATGCGCTGGTCCAGCGCTTCCCGCTGCTCGATCACTTCTACGCCGACTCGGAGGCCTCGATCGACGGTCACTACTGGACCGCTGCCGCCGACACCTCGGACTACGTCCACCGAACCTGGCGCCAGAACTACGCGGGTCGCGACTTCCCGAGCGACGCGTGGTTCTACCAGATCGCCTACCCCCAGACCGGCTTCCTGTTCGACCGCGCCGGCGAGCAGGGGATCAGCTACGTGAACCTCGGTGAGGGGGTGGCGCACGTCGTCCCGCTCCCGGACCGCGACAAGAACGCCGAGGACACGTTGGGTCAGGCGAGCCGGCTGGCCCACACCGACCTCGGACCCTACAGCGGCGGCTGCTACGACCCGTTCATCGGAACCGACGATCTGGCCAACGCCGCCCACATCCCCATTCGGGTGTACGACTCCTCCAAGCCGGCGGGCGCGCCGGAGCCCTCGGTCTCACGCCTCGACTGCTTCAGGATCAAGTTCGCCGCCTGGTCTGCGACCGGCACGCTGCCGCAGTTCGTCTACATGACGCTCCCGAATGACCACACCAACGGGGCCTCGCCCGGACACCACACTCCGCGAGCGATGGTTGCCGACAACGATCAGGCCCTCGGCCAGGTGGTCGACACGATCTCCCACTCGAGGTACTGGAGCTCCTCGGCGATCTTCGTGGTGGAGGACGACTCCCAGGACGGCTTCGACCACGTGGACGCCCACCGCATCCCCGCCTTCGTGATCAGCCCCTACGCGAAGCAGGGCGAGATCGCTACGCCGTACGACATGGTTTCAGCGATCCGCTCGATGGAGCTGATCCTCGGCCTGCGCCCGCTGAACCTCTTCGACTCCCAGGCGGCTCCGATGTACGACGCCTTCACCTCGGAGCCGCTCAACTCGGCGCCCTTCGACGCGCTGCCGCCCACCTACCCGCTGCTCGAGGAGAACCCGGCCAGCCCGACCTCCGCCGCCGGGCGCCGGACCGCGGGCACCAATACGACGATCCCCGATCAGGTCACCCAGCGCACCCTCGACAAGGCGGTGTGGCAGTCCGTCTACGGCCCGAACGCACTCGTGCCGCCGCCCGGGCCGAACGCCGAGGGCGGCGGCTAGCAGCTCAGCGGCCTAGTTGTCGCTGCCGTAGCGATCCCACATGTAGAGCTCGGTCGCCTCTCGGCAGAGCTCCATCAGGCGGGGCGGCGAGAGCCACTCGAGCACCAGGTCGAGCGCGCGCTCCTCGGAGATGCCCTCCTCGAAGGCCTCCTCACCGCGGAACCCGGCGGCCAGCTTGAGGGCTTCGCGGCGGTTCTCGCCGAGCGACTCGAACGCGCCCATCAGGAAGTCGCGGTTGGGGACGGGCTGCCCGACCTCCATCGACCCGTGCCAGGCGGCGAGCATCGAGATGTCGTGCTCGTCGAGCTCGGAGATCGCCTTGGCGTAGTGCTCCTGGAGCTCCTCGTCCGGGATCTCGTCGACCCAGGCGCGCACCGCCTCGCCGAGCAGCTGGCGGCGAGCCTCGCGGCCCACGGAGTCGGCAATCGCCCTGATGGCGTCGGCTGGATCTACGAAGCAAAGCGTCATCTCGGTTCCTCGGGCTCTCGAAGTCCTGATCTGAGGCCAAATTAGACTCGCCCCCGGCGGAAAAAACTCGGCCCTGGTTTCCGTGCGTTATGCGGAAAACGGGGGGCTTTCGGGGGCTTTGCCGCGCGCCGGGACCGCGCCTATGCTGGCCCGGCATGCCGCTCAAGCTGATCGCAGGGCCTCCGAACTCGGGGCGTGCCGGTGTCGTCCTCGACCGGTTCCGCGCCGCCGCCGGGCGGGATCCCGTGCTGGTCGTGCCCACGGTGGACGACGTCGAGCGCTTCGAGGAGGAGCTGACCGCCGGGGGCGCGGCGGTGGTCGGCGCGAGCGTCGTAACCTTCAAGGAGCTCTTCCGCCAGGTGGCGCTGGCGACGGACGCCCCCTCCGGCCGAGCGCTCAGCCGGATCCAGCGCCGGCGGCTCGCTCGAGAGGCCGCATCGCGCGTGGACCTGCGCCTGCTGGCGGCGTCCTCGCGGCGCCCCGGCTTCCCGGCCGCCCTCGACGACCTGATCTCGGAGCTCGAGGCGGCCCTGGTCGATCCGGTCGCGCTTGCCGAGCGAGCCGCTGAGGCAGGTGCCTACGAACGGGAGATCGCAGCCCTCTATGGCGCCTACCTGGAGCTGCTGGCCGAGACCGGTCGCGCCGACGAGCACACGCTGGCGGCGGAGGTGACCTCCGCTCTCCGGACCCGGCCGGAGTCCTGGGGAGACCGGCCGGTGTTCCTCTACGGCTTCGACGATCTCACCCGTGAGCAGCTGGAGCTCGTCTTCGAGCTGGCCCGCCACGCGCCGGTGACGGTGGCCCTGCCCTGGGAGGACCGCGGCGTGCTCACCGCGGCCCGGGGCGCCCTCTTCGCGGAGCTCAGGGACGTCGAGGGCGTCCGGATCGAGGACCTCTCCCCCGTTGCCGCGTTCACCTCCAGCTCGACCCTGTTCGAGCTCGAGCGGCGCTTCGGCGAGCCGGCCCCCGAGAGCGAGCCGATTGAGAACGACGGCGGGGTGGCGCTGCTGGCCTCGGCTGGCGAGCTCGCCGAGGTCGAGGCGGTCGGGGCCGAGGTGGCTCGCCTGCTGCACGACGGCTGCGACCCAGGTCAGATCGCGATCGTCCTGCGCGATCCCGGCTCGGCCGGACCGCTCTACGGCCGGGTCCTCTCCGGCTACGGCATCCCGGTCGCGGTACAGGCCGAGATCGCAGCGCCGCGCACGGTCACGGGCGCGGGCCTCACGGCGCTCCTCCACGCGGCGGTCGGGCGGCGCAGCGCCACCGACCTGCTGGCCTACCTGCGAACGCCGGGCGTGGCATCCCCGTGGCGGGTGGACTGGCTGGAGCGAGAGCTGCTCCGCGGGCGCGCGCGTACCGCGGAGGAGGCGCTCACCGCCTGGGGCGAGCGCGGCGAGAACGGCGAGCGGCGGCTTCCCGCCGTCGAGAAGCTGCGCGGGGCCGCAGGGGGAGCCGAGCTCCTCCGCGAGGCCGGGCGCCAGGCTCGCTGGATCGCGGAGTCGGCCATCAAGGGCGCCGGGGCACTGGCCTCCGACGCCCGAGCGCTCGAGCTGCGCGCCGGCGCCGAGATCGAGCGCGCCCTCGCCGAGCTGGCCGAGCTCGACCTGCCCGCCTCCGCGGAGGACGCGATCGCGGCGATCTCGGCTCTCCAGGTGCCGATGTGGCGCGGGCCTACCGAGGGTCGCGTGCGCGTGATCAGCCCGTACCGCGCCCGGGCACGCCGCGTCGACCACCTCTTCGTCTGCTCGCTCCAGGACGGCGACTTTCCGCGACGCGACACTGGCGGTCCCCTCCTCTCCGACGAGAGCCGGGCGGGGCTCGGTCTCCCGCCCCGGAAGCAGGCTGAGATCGAGGACCGCTACCTCTTCTCGGTCTGCCTCTCGCGCCCCAAGGTGAGGCTCTGGCTGTCCTGGCGCAGCGCCGATGACGAGGGCGGCGCGACGGCGCGCTCGCCGTTCGTCGACGAGGCGCGTGAGCTCCTCGCACCGGCGCTTCCGCCGGACACCGACGAGAGGGATGCGGCGCTGCTCGCCGAGGCCGGCGGACGAGCCCTCCGAGACTCGGTCTTCCGCCCCGGCTCGGCTCCGAGCGAGCTCGAGCTCGCGCGGGCCGAGGCCGTCGCGGGGGTGGCCGCGGCGAAGGTCCCCGAGCAGGTCCGCTACCGGATCGCCCGCCGGCTCGAGCGGGCGCGCCTCAACACCGCCGCCGATCGCCTGCGGCCCGGCCCGCTAAGCGTGGAGCCGGTCCTGTCCCGGATGCAGGCCCAGGAGCTGTTCGGCCCCTCGACCCTCGAGTACTACGCCGAGTGCCCTTACCGCTGGTTCGTGGTCCACGAGCTCGAGCCCCAGTCGATCGGGCCCGAGGATGAGCCGCTCACCTCCGGGCAGGTGGCCCACAAGGTGCTCGAGCGTCTCTACGCCGAGCCGCCGCCGACCGGGGGGCGTCCGACGCCGGAGTCGCTGGCGGACTGGCAGGGGCGGGCGCGGGAGCTGATCGAGGAGATCGGTCCGGCCAGGCTGCCGCGCGAGCGGGCGGACACCGGTGCCGCGCTGCGGCGGGTCGAGGGACTCGTCCTCGCCTTCCTCGCCGACGAGGCCAGGACCCCCACCGCGTTCACTCCCGCACCGGAGCTGGCCGAGGCCCGCTTCGGCTTCGAGGATGCGGAAAAGGGGCCGCTGCCGCTCGGCAGCGGCGGCGTGCACGGTCAGATCGACCGGATCGACCTCGGCCCCAAGGGGGAGGCGCTGGTCCAGGACTACAAGTCGGGCGCGAACGTGGACGGCGGAAAGGGGATGCTGGAGCGCGGCAAGCTGCAGCTGCAGCTCTACCTGCTCGCGGCCCGCGAGCTCTGGGGGCTCGACCTCGCCGGGGGCCTGTACCGGCCGCTGGGAGCCCGTAACGAGGACGCCCGCAGGCCCAAGGGCCTGCTGCGAAAGGAGCTCAAGGACGAGCTCGCCGGGCTCGACCCGCGGCCGCGCGACCACCTCGACGATCAGGCCTTCGAGAAGGCGCTCGAGGATGCCGGGGCGAAGGCGGCCGAGATCATCGCCTCGATCCAGCGAGGCGACGTCGGTCGCCGGCCGATCGGCGGCGCCTGCCCCCGCTACTGCCACTTCCAGCCGATCTGCCGACGCGAGCGCGGAATCCCCGAGGACGAGCCCGCCTCCGAGGACGAGGGAGAAGAGTGAGCGACAGGACCGATCAACAGCGCGCGGCGGCATCCGAGCGCGAGCGAGACGTCTTCCTGCGTGCCGGCGCGGGCACCGGCAAGACCACGGTCCTCGTCGATCGCTTCTGCGCCGCCGCCCTCGAGCCCGAGGGCGGCATCGAGCGCATCCTGGCCTTTACCTTCACCGAGCGCGCCGCGGACCAGCTCCGGCGGCGGGTCCGCGAGGAGCTGACCGACCGCGCCTCCAAGGCCACCGCGGAGTCCCGCGAGAGCCTGCTCGCGGCCGTCGAGGCGAGCGACCGGGCCTGGATCTCGACGATTCACGGGTTCTGCCGCCGGCTGCTCGCCTCGCACCCCGCGGCCGCCGGCCTTGACCCACGGTTCCGCGTCGTCGACGAGCCCGAGGCCGACCGGCTCGCGGGCAGGGCCTTCGACTCCGCGCTCGAGCAGCTCGTCGAGGAGGGCGACGCCGACGCCCTCGAGCTCGCGGCGGCGAACCGTCCCTGGACGCTGCTGCAGATGACGCGCGGCGCGTACGACGAGCTCCGCAGCCACGGGAGGGCTGCGCCAACCCTGCCCGAGCTGCCGCTCCCGGACTCGAGCGCCGCGATCGCCGAGCTGAGCGAGGTCGCCCGGGAGGCCCACGCCGAGTGCGCCGGGGCGAGCGGCGAGAAGGGCCTGGAGAGCCGCGGGCGGATCGCCTCCGCAATGGAGCTCGACCCGGGTACCGAGCCGGGCGAGGAGCTGCTCGAGAGGCTCGGCACGCTCGCGATCGTCTCGGACGGCGGCGCCTTCAAGGGGGACGCCTGCGAGCGCTACGCCGAGGCGCTGAAGAGGGCACGTGCCGCCGTGGCGAGCGTCGTGCTGGGCCCGGCCTACGAGCAGCTCCGCGGGCTGATCGCCCGGTTCGGGACGCGCTACGAGGAGCTCAAGGCAGAGCGATCGGCCCTCGACTTCGAGGACCTGCAGCTGCGCGCCCTGGAGCTGCTGCGCTCATCGGAGCCGATCCGCGAGCGCTACCGCGAGCAGTTCCGCCATCTGATGGTGGACGAGTTTCAGGACACGAACGACCTGCAGCTCGCCCTGATCGAGCAGCTCCACGGGCCGGCGACGCGGCTCTTCCTGGTCGGCGACGAGTTCCAGTCGATCTACGGGTTCAGGCACGCGGACGTCGACGTCTACCGGCGCGAGCACCGGCGCTTCGCGGATGGCTCGCCCGGGCGGGTGGCGCTGCCGCTCACCGGGAACTTCCGCGCGGCGCCGGAGGTGCTGGGCGTCACGAACGCGATCGGACGGGGCCTGCTCGAGGGATTCGAGCCGCTCACCGCGGGCGCGGAGCGGCCCGCCGGTTCCGGCGGCGATCCGGCGGCCGAGCTCCTGCTGACGGTCGATGACCGCAAGGGCTGGGAGGCCGAGGAGACGAGGCTGCCGCGGATGGCGGATGACCCGAGCTCGGGCTCGAAGGTCGCCGAGGCCCGCCGCCTCGCCGCACGGCTTCGCGAGCTGGTCGACGCCGGCGAGGACCCGGCCGAGATCGTCGTCCTCATGCGAGCGTTCACCCACGTCGCCGCCTTCGAGAGCGCCCTTGACGATGCGGGACTCAATCCCTACGTCGTCGGCGGGCGCGGCTTCTGGTCGCAGCAGCAGATCGAGGACCTGCGCTGCCTGCTGGCGGTGATCGCCAACCCGCTCGACGACGAGGCGCTGTTCGGCGCGCTTGCGTCCCCGGCCTGCGCCGTGCTCCCCGACACCCTTTGGCTGCTTCGCCGTACGGCCACGATCCGCAAGGAGGACGGACCCGAGCTCGTGCGGCACGTCTGGCCGGCGCTCCGCGACCTCGCGGAGCACGGGAAGCCCGACAAGGGCGACGCGGAGGCGGCGGCGCTGATCCCGGACGACGAGCTCACCCGGTTGCGGGAGTTCGCGACCGTCCTCGCGGAGCTGCGGCGGATCGGAACCGAGGGCGGCCTCGAGGCGCTCGTCGACCGGACGGCGGCGGCCTTTGGGTACGACCTCGCGACGCTGATGCGCGACCACGGGCCCGAGCGCTGGTCCAACGCGCGCAAGCTGATGCGGCTGGCGCGCGAGTTCGAGTCGCGCGAGGGCCCGGATCTGCACGGCTTCCTGGACTACCTCGATGTCCGGGCGGCCCGGCGCGACCGGGAGGCGGAGGCCGCCACCCGCGCCGAAGACCACTCCGGAGTGCGGGTGATGACGGTTCACGCGGCCAAGGGGCTCGAGTTCGGCGTGGTCGCGGTCGCCGACCTCGGCCGCCGCCTCCAGCTCGGCTGGATCCCGCTGCGCGTGGCGACGGTCGAGGAGGGACCGGACGGGGGCGAGGCCACGCGGGTCGGCGTGCAGCTGGGGCGTCTCGGGCGTCCCTCCGAGCGTCTCGGCGACTATCAGGAGCTCACCGACCGGGCCGCCGCCCGGGAGGCCGAGGAGGAGGGAAGGCTCGCCTACGTCGCGGCGACCCGCGCCCGGCGCCGCCTGCTGCTCAGCGGGACCTTCAACCCGAACGCGATCGGGGAGGAACCGATCGGGCGCAAGCCGATCGCGCTCCAGCTGATCCGTTGCCTGTTGGACGGCGACCCTTCCGAGCGAGACCTCGAGCTTCCGCCCGCGGGCGATGAGTTTCCCGCTGGGAGGCTGCGGGTGAGCGTCAGCGCACCGGGCCCGGGAGCGGGAGCGGCGCTGCTTGGAGCCCGGCCGCCGATCGGCGGGCCGCACCCGTCCGCCGGCGAGGAGCCTCCGCTGCGCAGGCCGGAGGTCCCCCCGGCGCTGGTCGGCGGCCTCTCCTACTCGGCGCTCTCCGACTTCGAGAACTGCGGCTACCGGTTCTACGTCGAGCGGGTGCTCGGGATCGCCGACCCGGAGCCGGGCAGCGGCGCGGATGGCGATGGTGATGATCCCGATCCGGAGACCAGGCGCCGCTTCGGTCCAGGCGTCGCCGTGCATGCCCTCCTGGAATGGAGCGCCAGGAACCGCTGGCGCACGCCGCCGGCCGAGCGGGTCGCCGCCGCGCTCCGCGAGCAGGGACTGGACGACCCGCGGTCGGTGGACGAGGCCCGAGAGCTGGTCGACGCATTTTTGGGCTCGCCGCTGCACGAGCAGATCGGCGACGCGGCGGTGAGCGCGGAGGTGCCGTTCGTCCTGCCGGTCGGCGGCACGATGATCCGGGGATCGATCGACCTCCTGGCCGAGCGGGGGGACGGCGCGGTGCTGGTGATCGACTACAAGACCAACCGGGTCGCGGACCGGAATCCGGCCGACCTCGCGGCGCGCTACGAGGTGCAGCGCGACATCTACGCTCTCGCGGCGGGCGCGCGCGGAGACCGCGTGGAGACCGCCTACGTCTTTCTGGAGCGGGCGAGCGAGCCGGTGACGACGACCTTCGGACGGGCGGAGCTCGATGAGGCGCGGCGAAGGATCGAAGCGCTCCTCGGTCGGCTGGCCGAAGGACGCTTCGAGGTCACCCGGCATCCGCATCGTGACCTGTGCCTCGACTGCCCCGCCCGTGAGCGGCTCTGCTCGCACGACGCGGCGGCGCACCTGCGCAACTCCCCCGAGCCGCCGCTGACGCCGGTGGGGCGCTGGCGCGGGGGCAGCCGGGCTGAGGAGGCATCGCCCGAGGGCCCCGACACGCAGCTCACGCTGCTGGAGGGTGCGTGACCGGGACGACCCTGGGCCTGTTCGGCTACGGCTCGCTGGTGCTTCGCGAGAGCGCCTCGATGACCCTCGGCCGGCCGGTCGGCGAGCTGCGTCCCGCCCGGCTGCACGGTTGGAAACGGCGCTTCTCGCAGCGCCGCGACAACCTCACCTGCGAGAAGACCTTCGAGTGCCTCGACGGTCACCGGCCCGAGTGGATTCTCGGCCTCAACGTGGAGGAGGGCGAGGACGATGCCGGCCCGGTCAACGGCGTGGTGATCGAGCTCAGCGAGGCGGAGCTCGACCGCCTCGACATCCGCGAGATCCGCTACGACCGTGTCGACATCACGGGATCGCTGGCCGGCGAGCGGCTGCCCGGGCGGATTGTCACCTACCGGGCGAAGCCGTTCCACTTCGCACCGGAGCCCCCGGAGGACGCGGTGATCCTCCGCACCTACGCGGAGGCCGTGGAGAAGGGGTTCGACGCTCTTGGGCCGGGCGAGCTGGAGCACTACCGCGCGACCACGCCCTACCCGGTCGAGCGGGTGGACGCCGCGCTGGTGGTGGACCGGATCCCGGCCGGCAACCCCCGCGACTGGTGAGGGGACCGGCGCGGGTTCCGACAAAGCCCTTTAGGGTGTCTCGCGTCTCGTGATGGGAGGCACCGCAGTACGGGGCCGTGGGGGTACGGCCGAGCGGACCAGGCGCACCGCGGCACTGGCCCTGGCCGGCTGCCTGACAGTCCTGGCGGTGCTCGCAGCGACCTCGGCCGGCAAGCCCGCTCCGAGGCCGGCGCTCGAACCGGTCGTCTTCGTCGGCAACAACTGGGATGGCACGGCGGACGTCCTGCGCTGGACGGCGCCCTCCGGAGGAAAGGCGGCCTCATTCACGCGGATCGCCCGCCTCAACATCATCCCCGACAAGGACCAGCGGATGATGGAGATCGAGACGAACCCGCAGCGGCTCGCCTACTTCCTCGCCATCCGCCAGCTCGTCGGCGAGGGACACGACCAGTTCGTCGACGACATGTACAGCACCAACGACGGGACGCACCTGATCGTCTCGCGGCCGAGCTTCGCCGACGTCGTCTCGATCGACCTGGCGACCGACCAGATCACCTGGCGCTTCAAGATGGACGGCCAGCGCTCCGACCACATGGCCGTCTCGCCCGACGGGACGAACGTCGCCGTCTCGGACTCGACCGCCAACGTCGTCCATGTCCTCGATACGGCGACCGGACAGGAGCTGTGGCGCTTCCCCTCGGGCGACTCGCCCCACGAGAACAACTACTCGCGCGACGGCAGCCGGATCTACCACGCCTCGATCGGCCTCGTCTACACGCCGGCCGACCAGCCGCAGTTCGACTCGACCAAGGGGGACCGCCGGTTCGAGATCGTCGACACGAGCACTCATCAGGTGCTGAAGACCATCGACATGGGCCAGAAGCTCGCGGAGGCCGGCTATCCCAACATGAGCTCGGCGGTGCGGCCGATGGCGCTCTCACCGGATGAGCGGTGGCTCTACTTCCAGGTCTCGTTCTTCCACGGATTCGTCGAGTACAACTTCGCCCAGGACCGCGTCACCCGGGTCGCCAACCTGCCGAACCTGGTCCCCGACATGCCGCGCGAGCAGTACGTGCTGGACTCCGCGCACCACGGGCTCGCCATGAACGCGGCCGGGACGAAGCTCTGCGTCGCCGGCACGATGGACGACTACGCCGCGATCGTCTCCCGCTCGACCTTCGCCTACAAGCTGATCTTCGCCGGCCAGAAGCCGTACTGGTCGACCGACAGCCGCGACGGGAACTACTGCTTCGTCTCCTGGAGCGGCACCGACACCGTCAGCGCGCTCTCCTACGACAAGGAGAAGGAGGTCGCGCGAATCCAGGTCGGCGATCACCCGCAGCGGGTCCGCAACGGCTTCGTCCGAACGGACGTGCCGATCGCCGGGATCTAGCGACGGGCGGGCGCGCCACCTGCAAGCTCAAGCGATCCGATTGCGGCGGCGTCGCGCGCCCTAGACCCGGTGCCAGTGGCGGGCCCACTTGCGGAGCTCGCCTATCACCGGCTCGAGCGAGCGGCCCTTCTGCGTGAGCTCGTAGCTCACCCGCACGCGGGCCCCCGGCTGGACCTCACGCCTCACCAGGCCGGTCTCCTCGAGTTCCTTGAGCCGGCAGGAGAGCAGGCGATCCGACATGCCCGGGACGGCCTCCTTGAGCTCGGCGAAGTGGAGTGGCCCGTCGGTCAGTGCATAGAGGATCGCACCCGCCCAGCGGCGTCCGATCAGCTCCACCGCCCGGTGGTAGTGCGGACACACTTGTTTCGGCTTGGCCGGCCCCCCTGCCGGGCCCACGCCTGACTGCGCTCTCACCTCGGGAGCAAGCTTACCGATCGTAAGGGACCGGTCTCAGCGCGTGCACGGGCCCGTGCCCACGTGCCCGGTCGAGTCCGAGAGCGCCCGGCTGACGATGTCGTTCGGCACCGCATAGCCGCCCGGCTTCCCCTGCGTGGTGGCGGCGAAGACGGTCCCCATGACCCTGCCCGATGCATCCACCAGGGGACCGCCCGAGTTGCCGCTGCGGACGTCGCCGCGGAGCGAGGTGAGCTCGCGCGTGAACGGCCCCTGCCCGTAGGAGTTCTGCGTCAGCACCGGTCCGGTGCTGCCGACGCGCGCCGGGGTGATCGTGAACGGCCCGTTCTCCGGATAGCCGAGAACGGCGCCCGGCGTCCCGCTGTTCACCTGCGGCGCGAAGGAAAGCGGTCGCCCGCTCAGGCCGCTGACGCGCAGCAGCGCGAGGTCGTTGGTGGTGTCGTAGTGAACGGGGACGGCGTCGAGCGAGCCGCCGGAGGCGGGCGTGACGGTCGTGTCGCTCTCGCCGGCGACCACGTGGGCGTTGGTCACGACGAGCCCAGGCGCCGCGATCCAGCCCGAGCCCTCGACGCCCAGGCCGCAGGCAGTGCCGAGCACCCGGACGACGCTGTTCTCGTCGGCCCTCACAGCCGGGTTGCGCGCGATCTTCGAATCCGGTGCCGCGACGTTCGGGCTTGGCCCCGTGACCGTGACCCTGGGGTCGATCCGGTGCAGCGCGTTGATCAGGGCGCTCGAGGGGGGAAAGGCGTCATTGAGCGCTTGGAGGATGCTCGACTGCTGCACCGCCCTGCGGAGTCCCTTGGCCCCTGGGGCGTTCAGCGCCACCGCGCCGAAGAGCCAGGCGAGGCCGAGCGCGAGAGCCACCAGGAGGACCGCCCCACCGGAGGACTCGGCGACCGCGACCGCCCGATTGCGGCCGGCGGCGCCGAGCAGGCGCCTGCGCATGCCCAGAGCGACCCCCTCGAGCGACACGGCCATGATCCCCCCGATCAGCAGCGCGCCCGCCAGGGCCGTCGCGGGCGCGTAGGGCGAGTGCGAGCCCTCGGGAAGCAGGGCCGGGCCCAACCGGGACCCGAGAAAGGCTCCGATCGCGAAGCCGCCGAGGCTGAGGACCCCGACGATGAGCCCCTGCTCGTAGCCCCAGACGGCCATGGCCAGGGCGAAGACGACGATCAGCCAGTCGAGGCCGGTCACGGCCGGCACACGTTACGAGAAAGCCCGCGCCCGAATATCCGCTTGCAAGCGACTACCGTTGCGGGCCGTGAATCCCCCCGTGACACGGTCACGGACCCGCAGCAGGGAGGAGCCACCCGGGAGGGGTCCCATCCGCACTCCGCGCGCGCAGGGCGGGACCCTCAGCGAGCGCCAGCGCCGGCTGCGCAGGCGCGCCTTGCCGCTCGGCGTCGTCGCGACGATCGCCTTCGTCTTCGGCGTGATCAGCGCCGCCGGCAACCCCGAGAAGGACATGGCCGAGCGCTTCGTCGCCGACTGGGCGCACCAGGACTTCGCCGCGATGCACGACGAGCTCTCGGACTCCGCTCAGGCGCAGTACACCGCCAGGGAGCTCGCCGCCGCCTACCAGCAGGCTCAGCAGGCAGCCACTGCGACGGCGATCGATCCGGGGAGCGCCGACGGCCCGAAGACCGTCAACGGCACCAGGGTCGTCGAGGTGGGCGTCGGGATCCGGACGAAGCTCTTCGGCAAGGTGGACGGGATGCTGAGGCTGCCGCTCGACGGTGGCAAGGTCGCCTGGACTCCCTCCCTGACCTTCCCCGGCCTGCAGCCCGGCGAGCTGGTCGGCCGGCGGCTCACGCTCGGCCGTCGTGCCTCGATCGTGGCCAAGCACGGCGTCCCCCTGGCGTCAGGCCCGATCGGAAACCGCTCCTCCCCCCTCGGCTCCGATGCCATCGACGTAGCCGGTGTGACGGGCGCGCCGTCGGCTGAGGAGCGCGCCAGGCTCCAGCGTGACGGCTATCCGACCGACCAGAGCACCGGGATCAGCGGGCTGGAGCTCGCCTTCAACGAGAGGCTCGCCGGACGGCCCAGCGGGGACCTCCTCGCCGTGAAGGAGGGCACGCCGGTGCCCGACGTGCCGGCCGGAACCAAGGGGCGGGTGCTCGCCAGGGCGCAGGGCTCACCCGGGCAACCGGTGAGGACGACGATCGACCCGCGCCTCCAGTCGATCACCGTGAACGCCCTCGGCGGGCAGTCCGGCGGCGTGGCCGTGCTCAACGCCCGGAACGGCCAGGTACTTGCGCTGGCCGGCTCCGCCTACTCCGCGCCGCAGCCCCCGGGCTCCACGTTCAAGGTGATCACGGCGACGGCCGCGCTCGAGGGCCACGACGTGAAGCTCTCGGACACCTTCCCCGTGGTCACCGCGATCAACCCGGACCCCTCCGCCGGCGCCCGGGTCGTTCACAACGCCCATGACGAGCCCTGCGGCGGCACCTTCGTGCAGGCGTTCGCCAGGTCGTGCAACAGCGTCTTCGCGCCGCTCGCGGTCAAGGTCGGCGCGAACCGGCTTGTCGACACGGCCGAGCGCTACGGCTTCAACCAGCCGGTCTCGCTCTACGACGCTCAGGCCACCGCTGCCACCGACCCGCAGCGGATGTCGATCCCGAGCGCCAAGGAGCTCGCCGCCGAATCGACCCACACGGACCTCTCGGTGACCGGCTTCGGACAGGGGAAGGTCCTTGCCACGCCGCTCGGGATGGCCTCGGTTGCCCAGACGGTCGCGAACGACGGCGTCCGCGAGCCGACCCCGATCGTCAAGGACCCGGTGCTGCAGAGCGGTGCCAAGCCGGTGCAGGTCACTTCGAAGGACACCGCCCGGGTGCTCACCGGGCTGATGCGGGCGGTGGTGACCTCGGGGACCGCGACCTCCGCGAACATCCCGGGCCTGGAGGTTGCGGGGAAGACCGGCACCGCCGAGCTCGGCCCGAAGCCGGGCGCCCCGCCGGCGCCGCCCGGGGAGCAGACCGATCAGCTGATCGACGCCTGGTTCATCTGCTTCGCTCCGGCTCAGCACCCGAAGCTTGCGATCGCAGTGATGCTGATCGACGCCTCGGGCGACGGCGGTACCACCGCTGCGCCGATTGCACGCCAGATCCTCGAGGCGGGCCTGCGCTAGCTGACCCGCCCACATACCTCATGAACGCCTGAGGGCCTTCGGCCCCCGGTTCGTAGAACCGGGGGCCGGGCCGAAGAGCCATCCGGGCCCATCCCGAGGCTTGGGGTCTTGCGAGA
>Ga0070741_10006709_pt1 | contig 24502 bp, 22 predicted proteins | sample Coa_R1_4_FD_66440 | JGI IMG/M metagenome (GOLD analysis project Ga0070741, IMG submission 66440) | Surface soil microbial communities from Centralia Pennsylvania, which are recovering from an underground coalmine fire - Coalmine... | ecosystem: Environmental > Terrestrial > Soil > Unclassified ...
GGCGGTACCGCGGACGCTTTCAACGCTCTGACGAAGGCGCCTTCGGGTCTGCTGCTGATGCCACAACGTGACCTGGCCCAGGGTCTGAGCTTCGCGTATCGGTCGTGGGAGTCGTACCAATTCGCTCTCGGTGTCTCCGCGGGGACAGAATTGCCCGTCGTGCGGGAGAAGGATTTCCGAACCGGTAAACTGAATCTTGCTCAGATACCGCTGGATCACCATTCGCGCATCGCGGTGCGTCTTTATGGTCCGGATTCGGAGGCCATGCCGGTATCGATAAGACTCTACGGGTTCGGCGACCCAAAGCCGCCGATCGCGCAAGCGGCCATTCAGCTCGTTGCGCCGCCGTGCTCGACGGATCCCTGTGACGCGATGGTGCCGTCCTTTGCCATGATCCCCGATCTCGAGGAGGCCTTTCCCCAGATTGCGCAACTCGACCGCGTGAGGATCGAGATCGAGCCCGGCCCGGCCTACCGCTTCTGGGCGTTCGCAACCGTCACGAACAACCAGACCCAGCACATCACGATTGTGACGCCGCAGTAGAATGCCCGGCGATGCGCCCGGCCATCTTTCTCTTCTTTTCTCTGCTCGCCGCGATCGCCACCGGAGGCATTCTTCGCTTCGAACCGCCCAATCCGACATCGCGCACGCCAATCACCGTGCACCTCGCCGGCAATTTCTCGACCTGTACTCCGACGGTCACGCGGAACCCGTACGCGCCAATGATTTCGATCGATGTCGGCGATTGCCTTCACGGGTCGCCGCCCCCGGTTGATGTCCCCGTGGATCTTGGCGTCCTGCCAGCCGGTATTTATGACGTTGGCGTCGGCGCATTTCTGGTCGGCATTGCCGAAGAGACACTGGTGGTTCAGGATGCCGTCCCCTCTTTTCAGGTAACTCCGAACGCCGGTGTCGCTGGCGACGAGATCACGATTGCCGGAAAGCTTGTCGGAACCGGCGCGACGTTTGGCGGAGCCGGGGCGACGACGGTGAGCTCCACTGCCGGTACCCTCGTTGTGCGAGTGCCACCGCACGCCCCCGGGCCGGTGGACGTCGACAGCGCCGCTCTCCACGCACCTGGGGCGTTCTACTACGTGCCCAACGACAAGGCTCCCAACCCGGCGTTCTACGAACCGGTCCTGATCCCGGTGGCCTTTTCGGGACCCGGAGCGTTCGGTTCGCAGTGGCGGACAGATGTCACGCTGCGAAATGAGAATGATTTCTCGCTGTTGATCGCGGGCGAGACTCCGTTCCGCCGCCCCGGCGCGCACAGCACGATGACCCCGGATGCGAATCGACCGAACGGAATCCTTGCATACATCCCGCGTCAGGGCTCGTCGAACGCTCACCTTGGCGTTCTGGTGCGGGATCGTTCGCGTCAGGCCCAGGCGCTGGGCACCGAGATTCCAGTCGTTCGCGAGAAAGACTTCTTCGATCGTCCGCTCGAACTGCTCAACGTGCCGGCCGATCCGCGTTTCCGCGCAGCACTTCGCATCTACGACCGCGGCACACCCGCCGCGATCCATTTCGTGATCCAGCCGCTCGCCGGGGACGAGAAACTCGTTGATGACTCAGTCTTTCCCACGGGCCACGATCCCGCCTACGCGCAGATCTCCGACCTCGTTGCGAAATATCCACGGCTGGCCGGCAGGGGACCATTGCGAATCACCATCGATCCGCCGGTGCCCGGGAATCCCACGCTCTGGGGATTTGTCTCGGTGACGAACAACGACACGCAACACGTGACGACTATTTCGCCGCAATGAAGGTCTTCACCAACCCGGTGCCCCTCGAGCTGGCGACCGCCGATTACGCCAGCGCTCTTCGCGCGCTCGACCTCGGCGGGTTTCCGCTGATCGCCGATTTCACCATCGAGCTGCGCGACTCGGAGGAGTTCGGGCAGCACGTCCAGTTCGTCAGCCCCTCCCGCGGCGAGCTGGCGGGATTTCCCTACTGGGACAACGTCGAGCGCGACATGCGTCACTTCGTTGCCGACGACGTCCCGCTCGGAACGATCGACGAGCCGGTCGATGATGCCGGCGCCGACTGGCAGATCGTCATCTTCGCACACGCGGGGTTCGTCTACGTGCTCGAGGGGACAAGGCCGCACGCCACGCAGTTCGACGTCTGGTTCCGCGTTCCGCGCGACCGCTACATCCGCGAGTGGGCGGGGGTGATCGATCAGTTCAATCCGATCGAGCCGCTGGGGTAGGGCGCGCGGCACGCCGAACCGGGGGAGCGGCACGTCGCTGCCGTGCCTTACTTGAACACCGCCCCATCCTTCATGACGAACCGCACGTCCCGGAGCACGTTCACGTCGCGCAGCGGATCGCCGCTGACGGCGATGATGTCGGCGTAAGCACCCGGGGCGATGACGCCGAGCTGGCCCTGCATGTCCAGCAGCTCCGCGGCGCGCGAGGTGGCCGAGCGGATGGCGTCCATCGGCGACATTCCGAACTCCACCATGCGCCCGAATTCCTGCGCCTCGGGTTCATCCCATGAGAATCCACCCGCATCGGTCCCGTAGGCGATCTTCACCCCGGCCTTCATCGCCTTCTGAAACGACGGCCCGTGCACCTGCCAGCGCTTGCGGTCCCGGATCCCCGCGGGTGTGTCGGGCGGCGCGTTGTGGTCGTAGTAGACCGAGAGCGTCGGGACATACCACGTCCCCTGCTTCACCATCTGCGCGATCGCCTCGTCGTCGAGCTCGAGTCCGTGTTCGATCGAATCGCAGCCGCCGTCGAGCGCGCGATGCAGGCCGATGCCGTTGTAGGCGTGACAGGCCACCTTCTTTTTCCAGCCATGGACCTCGTCGGTGATGGCTTTGATCTCCTCGAGCGTGAGAGTTGGTTGGGAGACGAGGTTGCCCTGCTTGTCGACCCACGAGCGGTGCGTCATGTAGACCTTGATCCAGTCGGCGCCGTTGGCGAGTTGCTCCCGCGCCGCCTTGCGCGCCTCGACCGGGCCGTCGATCAATTGCGCTCCCTTCGGGACGTCGATCTCCGGCGCGTAGTTTTCGAGGTCATAGCCGCCGGTGGTGGAGATCGCGCGTGTGACGACGAACATGCGCGGCCCGGGGATGCGTCCCTCGTTGATGGCCATCCTGATGCCGACGTCGCCGTATCCGGCCCCCTCGGTCTCGACATCGCGAATGGTGGTGAAGCCCTGCTCCAGCGCACGGCGCGCGGAGACCGTTGCGCGCGCGGCGCGATAGGCGAGCGGGTACTTCAGCAACTGAATGTCGTAGCCGCCGGCGGCCGGGTCTTCGCCCTGCAGAAAAATGTGTGTGTGCGTGTCGATCAGACCGGGGATGACCGTCATGTTCGACAGATCGATCACCTTCGCGCCGGCGATCGAGGGGACGGTCGAGCCGACGCTGTCGATCCGATTGCCCCGGATGACGATCACCTGGTTGTGCCGCGGCTGCGCCGCGGTGCCGTCGATCAGCGTGCCGGCCTTGATGATGGTCACCGGCTGCCCGCCGAGCGAAGAGGCCACGAGAAAAAGGGTCGCGATCATCATGCGTTTCATGCGATAAGCATATCGCCATGGCGCGAGTGCGCATCGTCCTCGTCGAGCCGAAGGAAGCCGGCAACGTCGGCGCGGTGGCGCGCGTGATGAAGAACTTCGGGTTCCGCGATCTGTGGATCGCGGGCGAGCATCCGAAGCTCGAGCCGCTGGCCGGATGGTGGGCCAGCGGGGCGGACGATGTCATCGCCGCGGCGCACTTCGTGCCGGCGCTGTTCGAGGCCGTTCGCGACGCGCAACTGACGGTGGCCACGACTTCCGCTCGTGGCCGGACCACGCCCGCCGATCTCACGCCGCTGGGTCTCGCGCGCATCCCCCTCAGCGAAAACGACACGCTCGCCCTGGTCTTCGGGCGCGAGGACAGCGGCCTGACGCGCGAGGAGTTGATGCAGTGCCAGAGGACGGCCACGATTCCGACGAACCCCGACTTCCCGACCATGAACCTCGCGCAGGCGGCCGGGGTGTTCTGCTTCGCCCTGTCCCAGTGGAGCGCCGCCGCCCCCGGCGGCGCGGAGCGTCAGCGTGCCGGCCATGAACTGCTGGAGCGCCTCCACGAGCGCGCCGAGTCACTCCTGCTCGAAGTCGGGTTCCTGCACGAGAACAATCCGGACCGGATCTACGAGGACCTGCGCGCCATCGCCGGCCGCGCGGATCTCGACGAGCGCGAGGTCACCATTCTGCTGGGGATCATTCGGCAGATCGAATGGAAGCTGGGACGGTTCGAGAGTTAGGACGTTGGGATGTTGGGAAGTTAGGATGTCCCACCCATCCGGCATCCCAACATCCTAACTGGCCGGGCGGTGGCCCCCGTTGAGGCAATCGCCGATCATCTCGACGAATTTCTCCAGGTCAAACGGCTTGAGGATCGAGTTACAGACTGAGTTGGCGGGGATCTTTTCCACCCCGCGTTTTCCAGCGGCTGTAAACACGATGATATGCGGCTGGCGACCGGGAAAATCCTTTCCGACCCTTTCGATGAACTCGTAGCCGTTCAGCCGTGGCATCATCAGATCGAGCAGCACGAGGTCGAAGCCGTCGTTCTGTCGCAGTTTTTCCAGCCCAACGGCGCCATCCTCGGCGAGCTCAACATGGAATCGCATTTTTTTCAGGACGGCCTGCAGCAGAACGCGAATGGCCAGATCATCATCAATGACAAGGATTTTGTGGCGGCTGCCGTCGATGCGATTGACCATGGAGGCGTTGTTGGATGTTGCGAGGTTCATACCGGCCTGATGCTCGAGATTATTGTGAATAAGTTAAGCCATGAGCCGCCTGATACACAAGGCGAGGGACGTGTTTTCCCCTTCCGGCCGTGGGTGCGGCGGGCCGGGATGTCGATTGTCGCCGTGGCAGGATTTGCATCCGCTGCAATTCTCGTAGCGGCGCATTACGGCTGGGCCGGCGAGAGCTTCATCTGGTTGTACATCGGCACGCTCTGGCTCGGCGGACTGAAAATCGTCCTCGATACGCGGCGTCCGGTGGCGGAGATCGACCGCGAGTGCCTGGTGATCCGTCCGCTGCATCAGTTCATCACGCGCCGGATTCCGTGGCCCGACATTCGTGGCAGCGAGCAGAGCGGCGACCGGCTGATCGTCCACTTCGATACGCCCCGCGGCCCGCGCTTCGTGGCCCTGAACCTGAACCTGGTGAAGGGGCGTCGCGAATTTCTGCAACTCCTCGATACGATGATGCAATGAACCCGAAGGACGAAATCGACAAACTGCGCGCCGATCTCGAGCGTCACAACCGCCTCTACTACGAGGGGCGGCCGGAGATCAGCGACTACGACTTCGACCAGATGATGCGCCGGCTCCAGGAATTGGAGGCGAAGCATCCCCAGTACGCCGACCCGAACTCGCCGACGCAGCGCGTCGGCGGAGCGCCGATCGAGGAGTTCAAGACCGTCGTGCACGATCCGCCGATGCTCTCCATCGACAACGCCTATTCTCTCGATGAGCTGCGCGAGTGGGACGCGCGCGTGAAGAAGGGCCTCGGTCTCGAAGAGGTGGAGTACGAGGCGGAGCTGAAGATTGACGGCGTGTCGATCGATCTCCTCTACGAGAACGGCGGGCTGACCCGCGCCGCCACGCGCGGCGACGGCGTCCGCGGCGACGACGTCACGCCGAACGTGCGTACCGTGCGCGCCCTTCCCCTGAAGATCGATCGCAAATTCAGGCGCCTCGAGGTCCGCGGCGAGATCTTCATCCTCAAGTCCGATTTCGCCCGCCTGAACGAGCAGCTCGAAGAGGCAGGGGAGGAGCCGCTGGCGAATCCGCGCAACGCCGCGGCCGGATCCCTGCGGCAAAAAGACCCCAGGCTCGCCGCGCAGCGCCGGCTCAGCGCCTACATCTACCACCTCGTCGCCGCCGACGGGCAGCGCGTCGAGTCGCAGTGGTCCGCCTATGCCCTGCTGGAGACGCTCGGGCTGCCGCTCAATCCGAAGCGGACGCTGGCGCGCTCGCTCGAGGAGATCGAGGCTTTCATCGATCAATGGCACGAGCAGCGGCATGATCTGCCCTTCGAGATCGACGGCATCGTGGTCAAGGTCAACCGGCGCGATCAGCAGCTCGAGCTCGGCGCGACCTCCAAGGCCCCGCGCTGGGCCGTGGCCTACAAATACCCCCCCGAGGCGGCGCAGACGATCGTGCGCGCGGTGAACCTGTACGTGGGGCGCACCGGGACCGTCACGCCGGTCGCCGAGTTCGATCCCGTGCACATCGGCGGAACGAAGGTGGTCAACGCCTCGCTGCACAACTTCGACGAGCTGGCGCGTAAGGACCTTCGCATCGGCGACTCGATCGTGGTCGAGAAGGGGGGGGACATCATCCCCAAGGTCGTCGATGTGCTCAAGGACAAGCGGCCGAAGGGGGCCCGCGAGATCCATCCGCCGAAGCTCTGTCCCGTCTGCCGCCAGCCGCTGCACCGGTTCGAGGGGGAAGTGGCCATCCGCTGCATCAATCAGGGATGTCCGGCGATCGTGCTGCAGTCGATCACCCACTTCGGCTCGCGCAAGGCAATGGACATCGAGGGACTGGGATGGCAGACCGTGCAGGCGCTGCTCGACGCGCATCTCGTCACCGACTACGCGTCGCTCTACGAGCTGACCGTCGAGCAGGTCGCGGCGCTGGAACGAAAAGGGGAGAAGTCGGCGAAGAATCTGATCGACAACATCGAGCGATCGAAGAGCGCGGAGCTGTCGCGATTCATCTTCGCCATCGGTATCCGCATGGTGGGGGAACGCGCGGCAAAACTACTCGCCGACGCCTTCCATTCGATCGACGCGCTGATGGAGGCAACGCCCGAAGAGCTGATGGAAGTGCCGGAGGTCGGACCGAAGGTCGCCGAGGCGATCACCTTCTATTTCTCCGTCCCCGCGAACCGTGAACGAATTCAGAAGATGAAGCGCCTCGGCGTGCATCCCAAACACGCCGCCACCGCGACGGGAAATCGCCTCGCGGGAAAGACGATCGTGGTCACCGGGACCTTGGGCCGCTTCTCGCGCGACGAGATCCATCGCCTGATCGAGCAGGAAGGGGGAAAGGCGGCGGGATCGGTATCGTCGAAGACGTCGTACGTCGTCGCCGGGGAAGCTGCCGGATCGAAGCTGGAGAAGGCGAAGTCGCTCGGCGTCCCGGTGCTCAGTGAGGACGAGTTTCTGAAGATGATCGGCGCAGCGGGATGATCGGTCATTCCGGCCCCTCACCCGGCGGGGTGTTCGGCCGAACTCCCGTCTCCCCGAGGAATCCCCTGCATTCGTCGGGGGGATCCCTCGCCCTCTACGGCGCTCGGGATGACAAGTTCAGGCGGTTCCGACCAGCCGTCCAATCTCCTCGATTTTGGCCGCGGCGTCGGCGGCACCGATGGAAATCAGCTCGCGCAGGTAATCGGGCTGGAAGAGCAGCAGGGAGAGAAAATCGGGGCTGGTGGTCTCGCGCGTGCCGAGGCTGCGGGTGAGGAAGCGGAACCCGCGCGGCAGGCGCGGCTCGAACTTCGCCGCGAGTTTGCCGAGATCGACCGAGGGGCGCACCACGACGAGATCGACGATGCGATATCCGCGGCGCTTCTCGGGCGGGAGGTCGTGCAGGAACTCGTTGGAGCGTTCCAGGCGGATCGCATCTTCGTCGATCATGTCGAGGAAGACGGCGTTCATGAGCTGGCCGAGGATTTGCGCCGGCGGCGGGTAGCCGGGAGTGGTCGGCTGCTCGGCCTCGTCGAGCGATTTCGCGTAATGCGTGGAGATCGCGAGAATGCGGTCGGCGCCCAACATCAGGGCCGGCGAGAGCGGTGAGGCGAGGCGAATGCCGCCGTCGCCATACCACGAGCGCCCCAGCCGCACCGCCGGAAACAGCAGCGGAAGCGCGCAGGAGGCCATGATGTGGTCCACCGTGAATTCGGTCACCGCGCTGCGCCGCAGCGGCCGCTCCCACGTGCGGAGATCGCGGCCAGTCACCCAGGTGACCGTCTGGCCGGTGGAGTAATTCAGCGTGGTGAGTGCGAGCGCGTGGAGACGGCGGTTGTCGCGGATGCCGGCGATGGCGCCGCGCGCGTCCTCGCTCGGGAAAAGCAGCGTCAGCAGGTCGTAGAGCGGAGTCGTGTCCACCAGGCCGCGCACGCGACGCGCGACGGGCCTGCCTCCCGAGATCAGCCGCGCGCCCCATCCCATCACGCTGCGCGCCAGTGAGAGCGTGTCGACACGAAACACGTTCTCCACCTCCAGGTTCTCCCACAGATCGAGCAGGTGGCGGACCGTTTCGCGAAACGGCGTCCAGCGTGATGCGAGAAAGACGGCATTGATCGCGCCGGCCGAAACGCCGGTGATGATTTGGAACCGCGTATCGGGGAATCGTTCGCTGATCGTCCGCAGGACGCCGGCCTGGTACGCGGCGCGCGCGCCGCCGCCGGGCAGAACGATGGCCAGGTTCGAAGTTGGGTCGTTGGAATGTTGGGATGTCGGGATGTTGCCCATCACCATCCAACATCCTAACATCCCAACATACCGACTGACGCTCGCCTGCGACTGACCGGGATTATCGCCATCGCCGCCGGCGCGGAGATCGCGCTGGCCATCCGCTTCGACGGCTTTCTCACCGGCGACGACGTGGAAGTGCTGGAGGAGGCCTTCCGTCGCGCGAAGGGACTGGCCTTCACGCCGTGGGACGTGCGCAATCTGTTCGTCCCCGACGTCCTCGTCGCGCCGTTCGTCCGGATTGGCGGCTTGAACGCCGCGGTCATTCCCTTCATCGCCCTCGGCGCGCTGACGATCTGGATGGTGTACCGGCTGGCGTGGCGTTGGAGCGGCGACGCCACCGCCGCGCTCGCCGCGGCGGCCCTCTTCGCCTTCCACTGGATTCCCCTCGGCTTCGCCAGCACGGTCTATCCGCGGAACCTGGCCGCCGCGTGCATCGTCGCCGCGGCCCTGCTCGCCGATCGCGCGCCGTTCGCCGCGGGCGGCCTGACCGGCATCGCCTTCGCCGATCGGTTCAGCGAGATCGTGTATCTGATCCCGCTCCTCATCCTCGGCAAGAAGCGGATGCGGATCCTCTTCGGCACTATAGTAGTGAGTACTATAGTCGTCGGCGTCTACGACTGGATTACCTGGGGCTCTCCGTTTTCCAGTCTGATCAAGTTCGCGCACCTGACGCTGGTCGCGCCCGACTTCGCCTCGCGAGTCAAGTATCAGCCGCTGTGGTGGTATCTGCTGAACGTCGCCCGATGGTGCGCGCCGACCCTGCTGCCGCTTCTGTGGGTCGGCCGCAAGTCGATCCGCTGGAGCTGGCTCGTCGTCCCGCTGCTGGCGTTCTCACTCGTGCGCCACAAGGAGCTGCGCTACCTGCAGGGGATGATTCCGTTCCTGGCCATCGCCGGCGGCATTGGCTTCGCCATCCTGTTGCGCAAGCGGCGCGCGGCGGCCGTCGCGCTGCTGGGGATCTCGCTGCTGTGGGACCTGCACGGCCTGAGGTACCTCGCGCACAAATCGATGCCCGCGGTGATGGCCGCGCGGGTCATGGCGGCCGATCCTCACATTCACACCATCGCCCTCTCGCAGCCATGGGCCTACGGCGACCGGCTCTTCCTCGGCGAGAAGAACCTGCGCGACATCGGAGCGCCGCCGCGCGATCTCGCCGCCTTCGCCGGCGCGGATGCCGTGGCACTCTACGAGACCGACCTCGACCATCCCGATCTCGTCGCCGCGCTGCACGCGCACGGTTTCATCGCCTGGCGGACATTCCGTGACGGCCCCGCGCGCGCGGTGGTCGTGTACGTTAGGCGCCTATCATCTACATCTCTTTCCGATACCTCGGATCGAGCGCGTCGATCAGCCCGTCGCCGAGGAAGTTCAGTCCCATGACGGCCATCATGATCGCCGCGCCGGGAAAGATGGCCAGATGATTCGCCAGCCCGAGGTAACGCCGTCCCTCGGTGAGCATGGCGCCCCACGATGGCGTCGGCGGCTGCACGCCTAAGCCGAGAAACGACAGCGCCGCCTCGGAGAGAATCGCTCCCGCCAGGCCGAGCGTGGCCATCACGATCACCGGGTTGATCACGTTCGGCAGGACATGCCGGATGATCACCCGCGGCGAGCGCGCACCGAGCGCTTTCGCCGCCGTGACGTATTCCATCTCGCGCACCTTCAGCACCTGGCCGCGTACCAGACGCGCGTAACTGACCCACCCGATAGTCGCCAGCGCGAGGATCACATTGTTCAGGCTCGGCCCGAGCACGGCGACGAGCGCGATGGCCAGGAGGATCCCCGGAAAGGCCAGGAGAATGTCGGTGATGCGCATGATGATGGTGTCGATCGCGCCGCCGAAATATCCGGAGATCGCGCCGAGGGCGATGCCGATCGCCGAGGCGAGAATGACCACGCTGAATCCGACCCGCAGCGACACGCGCGCGCCCCAGATGATCCGCGACAACACGTCGCGGCCGAGTTCATCGAGCCCGAGCAGATGCTGGCGCGACGGTCCCTCCAGGCGCCGCGCCGTGTCCTGCGATGTCGGGTCGTACGGCGCCAGCAGCGGCGCCGCGAGCGCCGCGATCACCAGCACCACGGTCAGAATCAGGCCGCTGGTGAAGGCGAAGTTGTGGAGGAGGCGTTTAAGAGTCTTCATGATGTAGGACCGGCTCTCAGCCGGTCCGCGCCGGCTGGAGAGCCGGCGCTACAGTTTGATCCTTGGATCGACCACTCCATAAAGAAGATCGCTGATGAAGTTCACCGCGATGTACGTCAGGGCGATGACCAGGATCGATGCCTGCACCTGCGGGTAGTCGCGTGCGGAGATCGATTGCAGCAGCAGCCGGCCCAGTCCCGGCCAGGAGAAAATCTGCTCCGTGATGATGGCCCCCGTCAGCAGCGATCCGAACTGCAGCGCGAGGATGGTGATCACCGGGATGAGCGCGTTCTTCAGCGCGTGGCGGAAGATGGCCTTCGCTCGCGTGACTCCCTTGGCGATGGCCGTCGTCACATAGAGCTGCGTCAGCTCTTCCGCCAGGCTGACGCGGATCATGCGCGTGAGAATCGCCGCCATCGCCAGCCCCATCGTCAGCGACGGAAGCACGAGCGAACGCAGCCCCTGCTCGCGTCCGGAGACCGGGAACCAGGTGTGATTGATGGCGAAGGCGATGATCAGGAGCGGTCCGAACCAGAAGCTGGGCATGGAGACGCCGATCAGGGCGAAGAAGCGCGCCACGTTGTCGATCCACGAGTTGCGATAGATCGCGGAGATGATGCCGAGCGGGAAGGCAACCAGCAGCGCGACGACCATCGATCCGAACGCCAGCTCGATGGTCGCCGGATAGCGTTCGCGGATCTGAACGCTCACGCTCTCGTTGGTCTGAAACGAGCGCCCGAGGTCGCCGTGCGCGACGCCCTCGAGATAGCTGACGTACTGCGTCCAGAGCGGTTTGTCGAGCCCGAGCGCCTTGCGCACCGCGAGGACGTCCTCGGGCCGTGCGTTCTCGCCGGCGATCTGCAGCGCGGGGTCGCCGGGAACCAGGTGGATCAGCGAAAAGACCAGCGTCAGGATCCCGAGGGTGATCGGAATCATCTGCAGCAGGCGGCGGACGATGTACTGGGTCATCGAAGTTTCGAAACTGCAATTTTCCAGCCGTATTTGGGTTCGGCACGGCGCGGCCGTGCCTACACGTTAAAGTGCCATGAACGGATCTTCATCGCCGGGGCGAGCGTACCGCCGAACGAATTGAACCAGGCGCCGACGCGGCGGCGGTCGCGCGTGAGCCCCTCGATGTGCGAGAACGCCTCCACCATCGACTGCGTCCAGCGGAGGTTCGGCAGGCGCGCGGCGACTTCGCCGTCGCGGATCAAAAAGGTGCCGTCGCGCGTCATGCGGTCATCAGCGCCGTTTTCGGTTCGAGCAGGCCGTTGACGTAGTTGAAACGCGTGATCCAGACCCCGCGCCTTGTCGATCGGATCAGTTCCTCGCGTGACGACTCCCCCGCGGCGATCGACAGGTGCAGCGCAACGCCGTGCTCGGACGAACCGAGGGCCCACGCGTTCGCGGTCGGAGCCATGTGCAGGCGGTCGGCGTAGGCCTTATCGACCACCGGCGTGCGCGCGATGCCGTTCTCGATCAGCGTGACGCGCCGCTTGGGCAGCCCCTCGAGGTCGAAGGGGAAGGGGAGGAACCGCGGATCGAGCGCGTCGTCGGCGAGCGTGAGATTCGATCCGACCACCTGCTTGCCGATGTTGTCGACGAAGAAGGAAGAGCCGTCTTCGAACGACTGCCCCGAAAACGTGATCATGTTCATCCACTCGAGAACCTCGGCGATCGCCGGGGGCTCCAGGATGACGTCGTACGGCTCGTTGTCGATTGTTTCGTGCACGCCGGCACGCAGCGTCGCTTTGGCCATGGCCTCGTCGCCGATGGCGATGACGTCGATCGGATGGCGATCGATGGCCGTGGCGTATCCCGATTCCTCGGCGTGGATGGCGATGATGGTCGCCTCCGCCGTGGTGACCCTGCAGGACCGGCGCACGCCGTGCGTGTTGGCGCAGACCACCGACGTCGCCGCGTTGCTGTAGGAACCGGCGAAGTGCATCCCATCCGCACGCCCTTTCTCGAACACCGCGCGCAACGCGCGCGCCTTCTCCGCCGGCGCGAGAGTCGCGGTCGACTTATCGTATGTCGGAAGCTCGGGAGCGTCCTCGCCGCCGCGGTAGAGTCCCGCGAATCCCGCCAGGGGCACGGAATGCTTCGCCGCCTCGCGCGCCACCCCGGCCGTCTGCGCGATCTCCTCAGGAGCGAACGAGGTCGTCGACGCCACGCCCATCGCACCATCGACGAACACGCGCAGCGTCAGTTCCGCGCTGACCTCCGACATGTTCTGATGGATCGTCGAATTCGCGAAGCGGCTGATGTTCTGATCGGTGGAGATGAAGACAGCGTCCGCTTCCGAGGTGTTCGCGGCGTTCAGGGCCTCGTCGAGGATGGCGTAGGAGTCGTTCATGGTTGCTCGGTTGCTCGGTTGCTCGGTTGCTCGGTTGCTGGGTTGCTGGGTTGCTGGGTTGCTGAGCAACCGAGCAACCCAGCAACTCAGCAACCCAGCAACCCAGCAACCCAGCAACCCAATCACATCATCTGCACTCCGCGGAATCTGGCCACCGGCGCTCCATGCGCCACGCGCATGGTCTGCATCGGATCCCCCTTGCCGCAGTTCGGCAGTCCCCAGATCTGCCACGTCGCGCGGTCGCCGACGGCGTCACACGAGCGCCAGAACTCCGGGGTCGTCCCGCCGTACACGGGATTCTTGAGCAGCCTGCCGAGGCGGCCGTTCTCGATCTCCCGGGCGACCTCGCAGCCGAACTGGAAATTGAGGCGCATGTCGTCGATCGACCAGGACTTGTTCGTGTCGATGAAGATACCGCGCTTCGTGTCGGCGATAATCTGGTCGAGCGGCGTCGTTCCCGGCTCGAGATTGATGTTGGTCATGCGGATGATCGGGATGCGCGCCGCGGTCTCCGCCCGTACGGTGCCGTTCGAACGACGGCCGATCGCCGGCGCGGTATCGCGGCCGGTGAGGTAATCGACGAAGATCCCGCGGTCGATCAGCGGGAAGCGCTGCGCGGGAACACCGTCGTCATCGAAGCCGAACGATCCGATCGATCGCGGGACGGTGGCGTCGGCGACGATGGTGACCAGCTCCGAGCCGTAGCGAAAGCTCCCGAGCATCGACGGCTGCAGGAACGAGCCGCCGGCGAGCGAGATCTCCAGGCCCATGGCGCGATCGAGCTCCGTCGGATGGCCGCACGACTCGTGCACCTGCAGCGCGAGCTGCGACGATCCGACGATCAGGTCGAAACGCCCGGCGGGTGCCTTCGGCGCGCGCAGGAGCGCCAGCGCCTCGTCGCGCACCTGCAAGCCCTTCCTGGCCAGATCGAGCTGTTCGATGAATTCCCATCCGGCCGCCTGATAGTCGCCGCCGAACGGATTGGGATAGGTCCGCCGCTGAAACTCTCCGTTCTCAATGGCCAGCGCCTCGATCCCGCCGCCCATTTCGGTGGTGGTCTGTTCGATGTAGCTGCCCTCGGTGGAGGCGAAGAGTTTTCCTGACGATAGGACGACAGATCGCCGGAGACCTGATGGATGCGCGGATCGCCGCGCATCGGCTCGGTGGCCTGCATCAGGTGATCGATCTTGCGGTCGAGCGGGATTGACCACGGATCTTTTTCGAACCGCGAGTGCCAGGTGGCGACGTGCGGCTCGGTCTCGCTGAGCGTGATCGGCGTCGTCGCCGCGATGTTGCTCGCCGCGGCGACCTCCAGTGCGCGGCGCGCGGTGCGTTGGAGTGACTCTTCGCTGATGTCGCTGGTGGCCGCGAATCCCCAGCCGTTTCCCGACAGCACGCGCACGCCCGCGGCGCGATCGACGGTGGACACCAGGGCGTCGACTTCTCCGTTGCGCACCCGCACGTGCTGTTCCCACGTGGTCGTTACGCGGATATCCACGTATCGAACCGGCGCGCTGCGCAGCACGCCGAGTGTATCCTGTAGCTGCTGGCGCGAAGGTCGCATCGGCGGGCGGATTATAGATGGGCGGCTGGCAAACTGTTCGGCGCCTGGCGCGCCGTCTCCTCATTGCCACTCTGATCATCGCCGGGGTCCTCTGCGGCATGGCCGCGGTGGTGTTCCACTCCCTGGTGGATCTGGCGCAGCGAGTCCTGATCCTTCCGGCGCTGCGGCAGCAGGGCGTCCTGCACATCGCCCTGGTCGTGCTCGTGCCGGCGGCCGTGGCAGCGATCCTTTCGATCGTCGTCATCCGCTTCGCGCCGATCACGCCGGGGGCCAATCTCGCCCGCGTGCGTCGCGCCTACCTTCAGGAACCGGAAGTGCTCGACACGCGCAGCGTGCTGTTCACATTTTTTCTGACGCCGCTGTCGCTCGGATCGGGAGCGCCGCTGGGACCGGAAACGCCGACCATCGTGGTGACCAGCGGGATCAGCACCGCTCTCGCGCGCGTGCTGAAGCTGCCGCGCAAGGTGATTCGCGGAATGATCCCCGTCGGGACCGCGGCCGGCATCGCGGCGATCTTCCGCACCCCGATTACCGGCGTCGTCTTCGCCGTCGAAGAAGTGCTCGGCAGAACCTCGCGCGGAGTGCTCGGCGGCACGATCGTGGCCGCGGTCGCCGCCGCCGTGACCGAGCATCTGATTCTTGGCAAACAGCGCCTGCTTCCCGCCTCGGCGGCATCGTGGACGCACGTCTCGGAGCTGATCGGATTCGCTGCCATCGGAGTCCTCGCCGGAACGATAGGCGGCACGGCGATTCAAGCCATTTCGCGCATCCGTCCCTGGCTGGCGCGGCGGATTCCATCGATGCCGCTGCGCGCCGCGTTGGGCGGGATGAGCGTGGGGATCATCGGGCTGTTCGTGCCGGCGACCCTCGGCGTCGGCTACGGCACGACCTCGGTGATGCTGCGCGGCGGGGGGACCCTCGACACGGCGACAGCCGCGTTCGGCGGCAAGGTCCTCGGCTTCGTGCTGGCGATGTCCTCCGGCCTCCTCGGCGGAACCTTCGCCCCGTCGCTCTTCATCGGCGCGTCGCTCGGATCGATGATCGGCCACGCCGCGCGGCTCTTCGGCGATGCCAGCATCGATCCCGGCGCCTACGCGCTCGTCGGCATGGGGGCGTTCTTCGGCGGATTCCTCCGTTGTCCGATGGCCGCGGTGCTGATCGTCCTCGAACTGACCAACGATTACGATCTGATTCTTCCGCTGATGCTCGCCGTCGCCATCTCCACCGCGATTTCCAGCCGTCTCGCGCCGCGGACGCTCACCGAAGATCAGATGATCAAGGAGGGATATCGCGAGCGCGACGTCGAAGTCGACCCGATCGGCTCGCTGCCGGTACGCGATGTGATGTCCATGTCCGTGCAGACATTCCCGGCCGAGCTTCCGCTGGCCCGCATCGTGGAAATGACGTTCGAACAGCGTCACAAGCAGTATCCGGTGGTTTCGGCCAGCAACGTTCTCCTCGGCATCCTCAGCGCGCCGGCGATCATTCGCCACGTGCGCGAGGGGAAGTTGCAGCTCACCGCGGGCGAGCTGATGGAGCCGGCCAAGGTCGTCGCGTACGCCGACGAAACGCTGCGCGATGTCATCGATCGCATGGGAATGGAGCACGCCGACCGCTGTCCGGTCGTCGCCGCCGACGGATCCAAAGAGGTGGTCGGTTTTCTCAGCCCCACGGATCTCGTGCGCGCGCGTGTTCGTCAGCAGACCGCCGGGGCGGAGCGGGCGGACATTACACTATTCTGATGATGATGTGGTTCCGGTTCGCCGTCGCCTTCACCTTCATCGCCGCGGCCGCGAACGCGCAGACACTCCGGTTCCACGGCTTTCTCACCACGCGCGGCGTCTACGTCCGGTCGCAGCCATCGTGGCTGGCGGGCGGATTCGGACGCTTCGATGCCGGTGCGCGCGACGCGACGTCGGGCACCACCACGCATCAGGAAGAGGCGCGCCTCGGCATCGACTGGACGCCGCTCGCCTGGCTCGACGTGCACGCGCACGGCATCGCGCGCCACGAGCCGCAGGCCACGGGCGGGCGGAGGGGCGGGTTGGTGGAGGCGTTCGTCGATCTGCATCGCGACTTCGGCTCGAACGAAGTCCACCTGCGCGCCGGACAGTTCTTTCTGCCGACGTCGCGCGAGAACATCGATCGCTTCTGGACATCGCCCTACACGATTTCGTACTCCGCGCTCAACACCTGGATCGGCGAGGAGTTCCGCCCCATCGGCGCGGAGCTGGAGTGGCGACGGCTCCTCTCATCGACGGTGATCACCGCGGCCGGCGGGGCGTTCCGCGGCAACGACACCATGGGGACACTGCTGGGCTGGCGCGGGTGGTCGATCGGCAACCGCCTCTCGGTCTACGGCGAAGCGCTGCCGCTTCCGCCGCTTCGGTCGCTGCGCGATCCGAACGGCTTTGCCGACCAACGCAGCGACGGGACGCAGCCGTTCGGCCCCGATCTCGACGGGCGCACCGGCGTGACCGGACGGGTGCGGGTAAGCCTTCCGGAGCGGGCGATGCTGCAGTTCGCGCGCGTCGACAACCGCGGCGATCGTCGCGAGTACCGCCGGGAGTACGCGTGGCAGACTCGATTGAACCTGCTCGGCGGCCAAATCGATGGGCAGCACGGCACGACCCTGGCCGCCGAATACGGCTGGGGATCGACGGGGATGGGATTCGCGCCGCGCGCGTTCGTCGATCTGACGTACTACGCGAGTTACATCCTGCTGTCGCAGAAATTCGGACGCAATCGAGTGTCGGCGAGGTTTGATGTCTTTCAGACCAAAGACCGCGATCACAGCCCTACGGAGACGAACAGCGAGAGCGGCCGCGCCTGGACCCTGGCGTGGTTTTTCGAACCGCGCCCCTCCATCCGCCTCGGCGCGGAGTTCGCGAACATTTCCGCCGAACGCCTCGCCGCCGCCGAGTCCGGTTTCGATCCAAACACGGACGGACGAACGGTCACACTGGAGGCGCGATACCGGTTTTAGAACTCAGGAGGCGATGCCGTCGACCTGCTCGGGGGGAATCACCTCACGAAAGCGGATGGTCAGCGTTTCGTGCGGGGCAATGATGGCGACATGCCCAATCGCCGACTCGTCGGCGGTGGACGTCACAGCGATCTCGTTCGCGTTGTCGATCCGAATGTCGCGGTCGCCCGCGCGGATGGTGACACCGCGCCCGTCGGCGTGCGCAAAGTCGAGCGGTTCGTCGTTCACGAGGCTCGTGTCATCGCGCGTGATCGTCACCAGCCATCCGTGATGCTGGCGGCTGAAGGAGTCGAGAAACTCCGGCCAGGAGGAGAGGGGAATTTCGCGGACGGTCATCGGCTCCTCATCCGGCGCTTCACGGCACGTTCTCCCCGCGGGCAGGAAAAGGAAATTCAACGATCATGCGAGATACCTCCGGAACCACGCCCGGGCCAGCCGCGCGACTTCCTCGAGCGTGCCCGGCTCCTCGAACAGATGCGACGCGCCGGGGACGATCTCGATCTGGCGCTGGCAGGTCATCTGCGCGTACGCGTCCTGATTCATGCGGATGACCGGGGTGTCGTCGCCGCCGACGATCAGCAGTGTCGGCGCCTTGACCTTCGGAAGCGCGTCGCCCGCGAGGTCGGGTCGTCCGCCGCGCGAGACCACGGCGGCGATCAGTTCCGGTTTGCGTGCCGCGGCCACGAGCGCCGCGCCGGCGCCGGTGCTGGCGCCGAACAGTCCGATCTTCAGCGCCGGATGTCCGCCATGCAGCCACTCGCTCGTTCCGACCAGGCGCCTGGCGAGCAGGTCGATGTCGAACCGCAGATGCGCGGTGCGCGTGTCGACCAGCTCCTCGTCGCGCGTGAGCAGGTCGATGAGCAGCGTCGCCAGCCCTCCCTCACGGAGCGCTTCGGCGACGTAGCGATTGCGCGAGCTGAAACGGCTGCTTCCGCTTCCGTGGGCGAACAGGACGACGCCGGTCGCGTTGTCCGGGATGAGCAGATTTCCCTCCAGCGTCACGCCGGCGGTATCGACGTGAATGAGGCCCTGGTCGCGGTCGGTGGGCGGTTTCATCATGACTTTGCCGCGGATGTCGCGCGGTCGAGGATCTCGTGCACTTCCTCGTCGCTGGTCTGTGAAAAATCCTCGTACCACAGCCCGACGGCCTGGAACGGCTCGGGCGTGCGAAGGCAGACGATGTCGATCCCTTCGTTGCGGAATTCGTCGCAGGTCTGCGGCGCGGCGACCGGCACGGCGACCAGGATCGCCCTCGGCTGCATCTTGCGCAGCGCGGCGACCGCGGCGCGCATCGTCGATCCGGTGGCCAGGCCATCGTCGACGACGATGACGGTCTTGTTCTTCACCTCGACCGGCGGGCGCGATCCGCGATAACTGCGCTCGCGCCGCTCGAGCTCCTGCTGCTCGCGCGCGGCGATCGCGTCGATCGCCTTCTGCGTGACCGGAACGTAGTCGAGGACGTCGCGGTTGAGCACGCGCACGCCGCCGCTGGCGATCGCTCCCATGGCCAGCTCTTCGTGACCGGGAACGCCGAGCTTGCGCACGATGAACAGATCGAGCGGCGCGTCGAGCGCGCGCGCGACCTCCCAGGCCACGGGTACACCGCCGCGCGGAAGGGCGAGCACCACGATGTCGTCGCCCTTTTCGAATTTCCGGCTCAGCTCACGCCCGAGGAGCTGCCCGGCTTCGACGCGATCGCGGAAACGAGGAGCCCACATAACGCCGCCATCATTAGCCTACTGCAAGCTCATCGCCCCTGCGCGGTCGTCTCGCACCGGCCTCCTGTGACCTCCGGCACCGGCTCAGTGCCTGCGGACCCGCGCGCTCACGCCTTCCATTTCGGCGCGAACGTATTCCATCTGAGCCAGCAGCTCATCGACCTCATCGCTGAGCGTTCGCGTGTGCCAACGGCCGCCATTGCGCTGGCGGCTGCGACGCTCGGCGGCCAAATCACGCCATAACTTCAATCGTTCGTCGTGGCTGAGGGCGGCAATGCGGGCCGCCAGGAGATCGAGATTGGCGCCGTCATCGCCACCGATGAGTTCGTGCGGCGTGGCCTTCAGGATCTTCGACAAGTTCAGGAACAGACCGAGATCGAGCCCCTGCTTGTCACGCTCGATTCGGGAGAGCGTGGCCACGCTGATGTGTGCCCGCGTGGCCACATCGTTCAGCGAGAGCTGACGTGCCGTACGGGCCTGCCGGATTCGTTCGCCGATGCTCACGTTGCAAAAAATGATAGCAGATGCATTTGCGTTCCACGCAAATCGGTTATGCGTCGGCGCAGCGGACGGTCTGCCGGACGAGATCCTGAATGTCGAACGGCTTGCGGATGAGCGAATGAATTCGGGAACTGTCGATCTGCTCGACGATTCCCCGGCTGGCGCTGGTCAGGACGATGATTCGCGGCAGCAGTGCCGGATTTTCCCGTCCCAGGCGCTCGATAATATCGATGCCGCTGACCTCCGGCAGGATCAGGTCGAGGAGAATGGCCCGGAAATCGCCACGCCCATCGAGCTTGTCGAAGGCCTCGCGAGCGTCGTTTGCGAACTCCACCTCGAACCCCGCGCGCGTGAGAATCACGTTGAGAAGTACCTGGAGCGCGCGGTCGTCATCGACGACCAGGACCCGTCGCGTCATGGGGATTTTGGACGGACGGAGTCTACGCCCCATTTGCGCTCGGTGCAATCCGCGCACGCGATTTGCATTGGCAGAAAAGCGCGCCGCGCCCTCTTTCGGGACAACTTGCCGGCGGGAGCGTCTCCGTCGTTCTCCGGGGGCCGGACCTGTACTTCTCGCACGCCTCGCTAGGCGTTCGATACAACACCGAGCGCCTGGCGCCTGACGAGAATTTCCCGCCCGATCTCATCCTCCAGTGCCACCGTGGCCTGCCCGCACGACAGCACCACGGTCGGCCGTTTGGCCACCAGGCGCACCTCGGAGCCGGGGATGATTCCGTAGGACGCGAGCCGGTTGAGGCGCGCCGCGGTGGTCGGGGCGATCGAGGCGATCGTCGCGCAGCAGCCGATCTCCAGCTCGGTGATCGGAATCTGATCGGGTAGTTGCGCCGATGCCGCGGCGCATTTCGGCGAGCGGCGGATCCAGCGGCGCAGCATGTCGGCGAAGCGGCCGCTCTCCACGAACTCGTATCCGCATCGCGGGCAGCGCACCATCGTGCAGCCGTGCGACATCGGGCAGGACGCATGGCACTCGGCGCCCTCGAAGTCGGTCCCGCAAAGCGGGCACTCGTAGGTTTGCTCGACGTTCATGACAGACTCACCGAGAAGAGCCGGAAGGCAGCGTGCATCAGCGCGCCGATTCCGAACGAATAGACGATGATGAAGCCGGCGATGGCCAGCGCGGTCTTCGTCCCGCGCTCGCGGATCATCACCAGGAAGTTCGCCACGCAAGGGATGAAGAGCGTGATCACGGTCAGGGCGATGATGGTTTGGTTCGCCGTCAGCGCGCCGCCGCGCTGCAGGGCGAAGAGTCCCGCCGCGCCGTAATCGCGGCGCAGGAATCCGATCACGAACGCGTTCGAGGCCTCCGCCGGCAGGCCGAGCGCGCCGACCACCAGCGGCGCGAGTGCGCGCTGCAGCCAGATCAGCAGGTGCGTCGCGTCGAGGACGTACAGCAGCAGGGTCCCGACGATGAACAGCGGGACCGCCTCCTTCAGATACCACTCCGTGCGCGCCAGCACCTTGATGGCGATGTTCGAGACGCGCGGCACGCGCATCGGCGGGATCTCGATGATGAACTCTCCCGAATCGCCGCGAATCACTTTCGCCGCCAGCCAGCCGACGATGAAGATCGTCACCAGCGTCACTCCCAGCCAGATCATCGCCGCGGTCAGCGACAGCCGTCCGAGCATGGCCATGATCACCCCGAGCTGCGCCGAACACGGCACGCCGAGCGCCAGGAGGATGGTCACCATCACGCGCTCTTTCGTCGTCTCCAGGATGCGGGTGGTCAGCGTGGCCATGGTGTCGCATCCCAGTCCGAGGACCATCGGCAGAACCGCTTTGCCATTGAGGCCCATGCGGCGGAACGTGCGGTGCAGCATCACCGCGAGGCGCGGCAGATAGCCGGAGTCTTCCAGGATCCCGAAGAGCGTGAAGAACGTGACCACCACCGGAAGAATGATGGCGATGGAGTAGGTGAGGGCCATGGTGATCACGCCGTACTGGCCGACAAGGAGGTCGCGCAGGAATTTCCACGGCAGCGCGAAATTGACCGCGGCGATGGCCCACGGATTGAGGAATTTTCCGAAGATCGTGTTCTCGAAGAAATCGACGAAGATTCCGGCGCCGAGCTTTCCGACGAACAGCCAGGAAACGTAGAGCACCGCGCCGAGAATCGGCCAGCCCCAGAAACGGTGCATGCAGAGCGCGCCGAGCGTGTCGCGGCCGCGCGACGTTCGCCCGTGCGTCTTCACCTGGGCAATGATCTCGTCGACGATCCGCAGGCGCGTGGCGGCGATGTCCGCCGCGAGTTTCGCCGAGTCCTCACTCCCGCCGCACATCGCCGCGAGCGCGTCGGCGCGCGACAGCCCTTCGAGCTTGCCGATGGCCTCCTCGACCGCGGCGGGATAGGTGATGCGGATGCGCGGATGGGTCGGCCGCACCGCGTGCCGTTTCAGCTTCTCCAGGTTCCACTTCCGCAGCGCCGAGGTGGCCACCACCGGCACGCCGAGCAACTCCGACAGCGCCGGCACGTCGACCGCCTCGGCGGCCGGATCGTCGCTCATGTTCAGGCAGAGCGTGAACGGGACGTTGTGTTCGGCGAGCTGCAACGAGAGCAGCAGCGTGCGGCGGAGGTTGGACATGTCCCCGACCTGAACGATGTCCGACGCTTCGGCGTCGAGCAGCAGATCGCGTGTGACCTTCTCCTCGAACGACTGCGGCGCGAGCGTGTTCGTTCCCGGGGTGTCGACGACCTCGCGCAGCTCGCCGTCGAACTCCGCCGTGGCGCTGGTGATCTCCACCGTCGTGCCGGGGTAATTCGACACCGTTGCGTAACGGTTCGTCAGGCGGGTGAACAGAAGGGACTTGCCGACGTTGGGCTGGCCGATGAGCAGGAGCCGGCGTGCTTTCGATCGTGTCCGGGGACGGGGAGCGCAGTGGGCGCCGGCTAGTTGAGACATAGTCTCAGCTAGTATAGGCCTCGTGTCCGCCCAGGGTATGACAATTGTCACATCAGTGAGTGATTCGCGCCATAGGGCGAAGTTCGCCGGGTGCGCGATCTTCGCCATGCGGTACAGGAGCACCCATGAAACAGGACGTGACCCTCTCCATCGTCGGTTCCGGAGGCGACGGCGCGGTCGCCGCGGGTGACATCGTCGCCATGGCCTGCGCCGGCGCCGGGCTGCACGTGATCAAAACCGAGGCCTACGGCCCGCAGATCCGTGGCGGCGAATCGTCGTCCACCGTGCGCATCAGCGCCACGCCGATCACCGCGCAGGCCGATTCCATCGACGCGCTGGTGGTCTTCAACTGGGCCGACTACGCCCGATTCGCCGCGGAGATGAACCTCGGCGACGACTGCCTCGTCTTCTACGAGGCGAAGGACGAGCCGCCCGCGGGATTCGCCGGCAAGCTGATTCCCGTCACCTTCGCCGAGACGCCGAAGGCGAAAAACATCGTCGCCGTTGGCATTCTCGCCGCGCTCTTCGCCCTCCCGGCCGACGGCATCCGCGCCGGCATTCGCCAGCGCTTCGGCAAGAAAGCGGCCGCGGTGATCGAGGCCAACCTTCAGGCCTTCGATCGTGGCCTGGCCATCGGCGCGCGGACTACATCGCGGCCACTCGCATTCACGCCTGACGCGCCACGCCTGCTGATGTCGGGCAACGAAGCGGCGGCTCTGGGTGCGATGCACGCCGGTTGCAGCTTCTTCGCCGGCTATCCCATCACGCCGTCCTCCGAGATCCTGCACTTCCTCTCCGAATGGCTGCCGAAGATCGGCGGCACGTGTCTGCAGACCGAGGATGAGCTGGCGGCGATCGGGGCCGTGATCGGCGCGTCGTTCGCCGGATCGAAAGCGATGACCGCAACCTCCGGGCCGGGACTGTCGCTGATGTCGGAGATGCTCGGGCTGGCGTCGATTGCCGAGATCCCGGCGGTGATCGTCAACGTGCAGCGCGGCGGCCCCTCGACCGGCATCCCGACGAAGAGCGAACAGTCGGATCTGCTGCACGCGCTGTTCGCCAGTCACGGCGACACGCCGCGCGTGGTGCTCGCGCCGTGCGATGTCGAGGACGCATTCCATGTCACCGTGGATGCCTTCAACATCGCCGAGGAGTATCAGGTACCGGCGATCGTTTTGTCGGATCAGCTCATCGGGCAGCGGCGCGAAACGATCGACGCCGCCTCGCTGGTCCACGAGATCCGCCAGCGCCGCATCGCCGCTCCGTCGGAGGAGGGCTACAAACGATATGCGGAAACCGATGACGGGGTTTCTCCGATGAGCGCTCCGGGAATGGCCGGCGGCATCTATCAGACCAACGGACTGGAACACGACGCCAGCGGCCGCCCAAGCGCGATGTATGGCGTGCACGAGCGGATGAACGAGAAGCGCGCGCGGAAGATGCACGCCATCAGCGACGAGTACCGCCTCTTCCGCCGCTTCGGCGCTGTCGATCCCGAGCTGGGCATCCTCTGCTGGGGATCGTCGGCCGGTCCGGTGCGCGAGGCGACTGAGATCCTGAGCGATGGCGGGCCGAGTGTCGGCGCGTTCGTGCCGCGAATCGTGGCGCCGCTGCCTAACCATGCGCTGCAGTCGTTCATCGACGCCTGCGATCAGCTGCTGGTCATCGAGCTGAGTTACTCGGCGCAGTTCCATCAGCTGCTGCGATCGCAAGTGGATCTGCCGCGCGGAAAGACGCGCGTGTTCGCGCGATCGGGCGGCAAGTCGCTGTCGGTTTCCGAAGTGATCAGCGCGGTGCGCGCGATGTTCGGCGCGAG
>Ga0070741_10006710_pt1 | contig 24500 bp, 23 predicted proteins | sample Coa_R1_4_FD_66440 | JGI IMG/M metagenome (GOLD analysis project Ga0070741, IMG submission 66440) | Surface soil microbial communities from Centralia Pennsylvania, which are recovering from an underground coalmine fire - Coalmine... | ecosystem: Environmental > Terrestrial > Soil > Unclassified ...
CGCCCTTCGAGCGCGACAATTGGCCGCCGCGCGATCCGGGAGGGTGGGACCTTCACCGGCGACTTCGGCATCTTCTCGGCGATCCCGAGCAGGTCCTCGCGCCGTTCCATCTCCTGCCAGACATCTGCGGGGCGGACGCCGGCGGAGGCCCACAGCACGGTCAGGTTATAGAGCAGGTCGGCGCTCTCGCGGACGACCGCGTCGGTCTTGCCGTTGACCGCGTCGATGACGACCTCGATGGCTTCTTCGGCGAGCTTCTTGGCCATTTTGTCGGGGCCGCGCTGAAACAGCCTTGCCGTGCGCGAGACCTGGGGATCGAGATCCTTGGCCGCGATAACCGCCTGATAGAGCCGTTCGAGCGAATCACTCATAGCCGTTAAGATAATCCAAACGCCTCGCCGGCGTGTTAACGGTCGCAGGCCAAATCCGGAAACCGCCGGCCACGGTGACCAGCGACTTAACTCGGCCGCGAGATTTCAGGTGCCGGCAAACGGCGCGAGGCGCGGCGCTTGCGTTGGGACCGAGCAATATCCACCGTGAAAGGCAGCGTCACCGCCGTAATAATACGGCCCCTTGCTCTGCCGATCCCTATATCGATCCTTGCGCACTCAGATGTGAATTGATCGACCGCTCAAACCAATCTGAAACCACGCCTGCTCACCCGCGGTTCAGGTTAGCCTGTGCATAATGCCCTGAAACCGGCGGTGTCATGAAACCGACATATCTACCGGACCAATTCTAACATTCGCATCCTTGGTGCGATGCCGATGCGCGTCACTCAGACCATCATTGCCTGTTGCCTCGCTGCCTGGGCCAGCCTCGGCCTGTCGGCAAGTCATGCCGGCGAGGCCGCCCACCCCGTTTCGATCAACCTTGCTTTCGATCGTCCGATCAATGCCGGCGAGGCTCCCGTGATCGTCGGCATGACCGACGGCCTGTTCGCTGCAGAGGGACTTGCGGTCACCACCAGTACGGCGGCCGGCTCGCCGGAAGCCATCGCGCGGGTCACCTCGGGATCAAGCGAATTTGCCCTGGTCGATCTCAATGCGCTCATTCGATTTCGCAGCCAGAGTTCCGTGCCGGTGAAAGCGGTGTTCGTGCTGTTCAACAAGGCGCCTTACGCCATCGTCGCCCGCAAGAGCCGGGGCATCCACGTTCTCTCCGACCTCGAAGGCAAGACGTTCGGCATCGCCGACAGCGACCTTTCGGCCGGACTTTGGCCGGCGCTGGCGCACCAGAACGGCATTCATCTCGATCACGTCAAGCAGAGCCGCATCAGCGCCGCCGTGCGCGAGCCGATGCTATCGGCCGGCCAGGTCGATGCCGTTGCCGGGTTCTCCTACCTGTCTGCCGTAAACTTAAGGGACCGCGGCGTTCCCGCCGACGATCTCGCGGTGCTGCGCTTTGCCGATTATGGCTGCGATGCCTATGGCTTTGCGATCATCGTCAATCCCGCCTTTGCCGACAAACATCCCGATGCGGTCAAGGGCTTCGTGCGGGCCCTGATTGCCGCCACCAACCTGACCATCCGCGACGAAGGCCATGCGGTCGACCAGGTGCTGACCCGGATGGATGAAGGCACGCGCGACCTGGAACTCGAGCGTCTACACGCGGTGATCCGCGACAACATCATGACCGACGAAGTCAACCGCAACGGCCTTGGCGCGGTCGATCCAGTCCGGCTCGAGCGCTCGATCGACCAGGTCGGCGAAGGTTTCAAATTCGGAAAGCGTCCGTCGGCGGCCGATATTTTCGACGACCGCTTCCTGCCTCCTCGCGCCGACCGTCTGATCAATTAACGGGCCTTGTAGCGCGCTTCGCCAACGGCGGCTAAGATGTCCGCTGCGCTCCCCAGCCGCGCAAAGGCAAGACAAGGCTGTTGCTTCTCGCCGACCCCTTGAACAGAGATGACCGACCGGCTTAGACGGCGCACCTTTTTGCAGGCGCTTGCAATGACCAGCCTGAGTGCGGTCGCGCACCCCCCCGCTCGCGGCGCTACGCCAGCCCGTCTTCGCTTAAAGAATGAAGACATTGATACAGCGCTACGCGCCGCGGTCGATCGCGCTGACATCGCCGGCGTGGTCGCGATGGCGGCAACGGCGACATCGGTTTTCTATCAGGGAAATTTCGGGCGCCGCGATATCAGCGGAAAATCGGAAATGTCTCCGGACACGACTTTTCGTATCGCCTCAATGGTCAAGCTGCTGACGTCGGTTGCGGCCCTCCAACTGGTCGAAACGGGCAAGCTCACGCTCGATGATCCCGTCGCGGCATTGGACCCGACGCTAAGCGCGGCGCAGGTGCTGGCCGGATTCGATGCCGAGGGAGCACCAATTCTGCACCCGGCGCAAAAGGCCATGACGCTTCGCAATCTGCTGACGCACACCTCGGGATTGAGTTACCAGCTCTGGGATTCAAATCTGGTTCGTTATGTCAAAATCGCTCGAACGAAGCCGGACCTGCCACGCATGCCGCTGATGTTCGATCCCGGCACGAGATGGGCTTACGGCGGCAGCCTCGATCGCGTGGGACGGCTGATCGAGCTCGTTTCCGGAAAGAATCTGGACCAGTATTTCCGCGACCACATTCTGGGCCCGCTGGGAATGGCAAATACCGGCTTTTCGTTGACTGAAAATCAACGCGCGCGGCAAGCCAGCCTTCATACCCGGAAAGCCGATGGCACGCTGATCCCGCAACCTCTCGAGAAACTATCTGCCCCGAAGACGTTTTCCGGAGGAGGCGGCATCTATTCCACGGCTCCGGACTACCTGACCCTGCTCCAGGCTCTTCTCAACGGCGGGCATTTGGGAACAGCGACCATTCTCCGTCCCGAGACCGTCGCGCTGATGAACCAAAATCAGATCGGAAATCTCGACGCCGGAATTCTCAAGACGACCAACCCCGCGCTGTCCAACGACGTGGATTTTTTCCCCGGAGTGCGGCTGCGGTGGGGATTGGGACACATGATGAACCTGGATCCGGTGGAAGGCGGTCGCAAAGCGGGGAGCCTGACCTGGGCAGGCCTCTACAACACATACTATTGGATGGACCCGGTCTCTGGAATTGCCGGGGTCATCATGATGCAGGTGTTGCCGTTTGCGGACACACGCGCTCTGCGCGTCTATCGCCGGTTTGAAGTTGGCGTGTACCGTTCGATCGCGCGCGGTTGAGGGTCAAACGGCAAGATCATGTGGGTTCGCAAGTCGGCGCTGGTCCTTCGCCGTGATCCCTGATTAGAATACGCCCAGCCGTGTTGAAGTCGTCCCGGCCGGTTATTTTTGGATTTGCATGTCCTTGCCTCGTCTCTATGCGCGTGTGCTCGAATTGCTCGGCAAGGAAGCACGGCTGGGCTGGATCCTCGCCGGCGCCAACCTGCTGCTTGCCGGCGCGCAGTTCGCCGAACCGGTCTTGTTCGGCAAGATCGTCGACACGCTCTCCGGCACGCCGGCGAGCGGTTCCGGATCGCCGTCAGCCTGGGTGATGCTGCTCGCCTGGGCCGGCTTCGGGCTTTTCACCATCCTGTGCGGCGCCTGGGTCGCACTGCACGCCGACCGGCTGGCGCACCGCCAGCGCCAGGCCGTGCTGACCAGCTATTTCGAACATATCCTGCAACTGCCCCTCACCTTCCACACCGGAACCCATTCCGGGCGGCTGATGAAGGTGATGCTCAACGGCACCGACGCGCTGTGGCGGCTGTGGCTCGGATTTTTCCGCGAGCACTTTGCCGCGATCCTGTCGCTGGTCGTGCTGCTGCCGCTCGCGCTTTACATCAACTGGCGGCTGGCGATCCTGCTGTTCCTGCTCTGCGTGGTGTTCACCGTGCTGACGACGCTGGTGGTGCGCAAGACCTACGGCATGCAGAGCGACGTCGAGACCTATTACGGCGACCTCTCGGCGCGTGCGTCAGATGCGCTCGGCAATGTCGCGCTGGTGCAGAGTTTCGTGCGCATCGACGCCGAGGTGCAGGGCGTGCGCTTCGTCGCCGACAAGCTGCTGGCGGCGCAGATGCCGGTGCTGTCGTGGTGGGCGCTGGTCACCGTGATCACGAAAGCCTCGACCACGATCACGATTCTCGCGATCTTCACGATCGGCATCTTCCTGCACGAACGTGACCTCACCACGGTCGGACAGATCGTGATGTTCGTCTCCTTCGCCACGCTTCTGATCCAGAAGCTCGAGCAGGTGGTCAGCTTCATCAACAACGTGTTCATGGAGGCGCCGCGCCTTGCCGAGTTCTTCAACGTGCTCGATGCGGTGCCCGCCGTGCGCGACCGTCCCGATGCGATCGACACTGGACGGTTGTCGGGCCTTGTCGAATTCAACGACGTGTCGTTCTCCTATGACGGCAAGCGGCCGGCGGTCGAAGACCTTTCCTTCAGTGCGCTGCCGGGCCAGACCATCGCGCTGGTCGGCCCGACCGGCGCCGGCAAGTCCACCGCGATTGCGCTGCTGCATCGCGCCTTCGATCCGCAATCCGGCTTCATCAAGATCGACGGCATGGACGTGCGCGGGCTGAAGCTGAACGCACTACGGCGGAACATCGGCGTGGTGTTCCAGGAAGCTCTGTTGTTCAATCGCACGATCGCCGACAACTTGCGGGTCGGCAAGCCGGATGCGACCGACGATGAAATGCGGCAGGCGGCTTCCCGAGCGCAGGCGCTGGAGTTCATCGAGCGCAGCGACCTCGGCTTCGACACCAATGCCGGTGAGCGCGGGCGAATGCTGTCGGGCGGCGAGCGTCAGCGGTTGTCGATTGCGCGCGCGCTGCTGAAGGACCCGCCGATCCTGATCCTCGACGAGGCGACCAGCGCGCTCGATGCCGTCACCGAAGCCAAGGTCAATGCCGCACTCGACGAAGTGATGAGGGGCCGCACGACCTTCGTCATCGCCCATCGCCTGTCGACCATTCGCAATGCCACGCGGATCCTGGTGTTCGACGGCGGGCGGGTGATCGAAAGCGGAACTTTCGATGAACTTGTCGCGAAAGGCGGCCGTTTCGCTGAGCTAGCGAAAGCCCAGTTCATGGTGCAGGAAAGCGCACGCGCGAGCGTTACAGCTTCCTGAGAAACCTCACATCGCCGTCAAGACTCAAGTACCGTCGAAATTCGGCCTATTTCGTCATCGATTTTTTGCCTCTTGAGCCTGTTCCAGACCGGCAAGCCGGTATAGGTTGGCGTCCGCCGCCGGACACGCTTGAAACCCGAATGTCATCTAGTGAAGACCTCCTTGGCCGAAGGCGGGTCTCAAAGGACCGGAATCGGATAGTGCATTTTCATCGCCCGTCGATTTTCAGATCATCTTTGCGTTCGATCGTCCTTGTTGTGGCGTTTGCGCTCGCCACGACGCATGCAAACGCGGAAGCGCTGCTCCTGGTCGAAGCCGATACGGGCAAGGTTCTGCAGGCCGAGAACGCGACCTATCCCTGGTATCCGGCTTCCATCACCAAGATGATGACGGCCTATGTGACGCTCAAGGCCGTCAAGGAAGGACGCATCACCCTCGACACGCTGTTCACGGTGTCCCCGGTCGCGGCCTCGCAATCGCCGTCGAAAATGGGATTGCGGCCCGGCACGCAGGTCACCGTCGACAATGCGCTCAAGATGATGATGGTGAAGTCGGCCAACGACATGGCGGTGGTGCTGGCCGAAGGCGTCGGCGGTTCGATCGACGGCTTTTCGGCGATGATGAACGACAACGCCAAGCGGCTCGGCATGACGCAGACGAACTACGTCAATCCGAACGGGCTGCCCGCCGAAGGGCACGTCACCTCGGCGCGCGATCAAGCGATCCTGGCGCGCGCGATCATTCACGATTTGCCGGAATACGAATATTTCGTCCACATTCCCTCGATCCGCTACGGCCGCCGGATCACACAGAACTTCAACAAGCTGATCGGGCGCTATCCCGGCGCCGATGGCTTCAAGACCGGTTTTATCTGCGCGTCCGGCTACAACCTCGTGGCGTCCGCAACGCGCAACGGCAAGCGGTTGATCGCGGTCGTGCTCGGCGCTTCGTCCGGGATGGCGCGTTCGATCAAGGCCGTGCAGATGCTCGACCGCGGCTTCGCCAACGACCAGCTGTCATGGCTGAAGCCATCGCTCGGCACGGTGGACAGTCTCGCGCCGGTCGACGCCTCGCCGCCGGACCTGCGCGACGAGATGTGCAACGGCAAGCGGCATCGCCCGGCCTCCGACGACGATGACACGGTCGCCAGCAACAGCTCCGAAGGCTCCGGCCAGGCGCTCGCCTTTTTCGCAACCGGCCAGACGCCGACGATGAAGCCCTCGGAATTGCTCGCAGCCGCGCCCGCACCCTCCGAGCCGATTCCTGTCTATGCCGGACCGACCCGCACCGGCGCCGCGCTGATCGCCACGGTCGCGGCTGACACGGCCGCCCAGGAACAGGCCTCGGCCAAGCATCGCGGCAAGAAGTCTCGTGTGGCCGCCAGGAAGCCCCCGGAAGCGGGGACCGACGATGCCGGCAAGCAAGCCAAATCTTCGGCCAAGCCGGTCAAGCATGCCAATGCCAGGCCTGATGCGGCGGCAAAGACCGCCGACAAGCCGGCGACATCGGCCAAGCCGAAGGCTGTTGCCAAGCCGGCCAAGCCCGCGCCCAAGCCGGACGCCAAAAGCAGCAACGGCTAACAGAGCGAGCCAGCGCCGCCGCTGGCGGCGATCAAAGCCGCGCGCATTAACCCTTGGAGGGGTTCCCAAGGCCGCCTGTCGGCCGTCCCCGCCGCTTGCCATCGGCGGCGGCAGCGCCCAATATTGCAAGATAATAAAATGTGCCGTCACAGAAACAGACACAATCCAGGCGACATGATTGAGGAGGGGAAGTGACATGGAGCGCATCTGGCTCAAGCAATATCCGGCTGGCGTGCCCGCCGATATCGATCTGACCCAGTACTCATCCCTGGTCGAGCTATTGGAAGAAAGCTTTGCGAAGTTCAGGGATCGCAAGGCCTTCATCTGCATGGACAAGTCCATCACCTACCGCGACCTCGACGAGATGTCGCTGGCGCTCGCCGCCTATCTGCAGAGCAAAGGCTTGAAAAAGGGCGCCCGCGTCGCGCTGATGATGCCGAACGTGCTGCAATATCCGATCGCAACCGCCGCGGTGCTGCGCGCCGGCTATGCCGTCGTCAACGTCAATCCGCTCTATACGCCGCGCGAACTGGAGCATCAGTTGAAGGATTCCGGCGCGGAAGCCATCGTGGTGCTGGAGAATTTTGCGACCACCGTGCAGCAGGTGATGGGCAAGACGTCGGTCAAGCACGTCATTGTCGGCAGTATGGGCGATCTGCTCGGCTTCAAGGGCGTCATCGTCAATCTCGTGGTGCGGCGCGTGAAGAAGATGGTGCCGGCCTATTCGCTTCCGGGCAGCGTTTCATTCAACGACGCGATTGCGGCCGGACGCTCGATGACATTTCAGAAGCCGCGGCTGATGCCCGATGACGTCGCCTTCCTGCAATATACCGGCGGCACCACTGGCGTCTCCAAAGGAGCGACGCTGCTCCATCGCAACATCCTCGCCAATGTGCTGCAAAACGACGCGTGGCTGCAGCCGACGCTGACGCGGCCGCCGCAGGTCGACGAGCTCTTCATCGTTTGCGCGCTGCCGCTCTATCACATCTTCGCGCTGACGGCCTGCTACCTGCTCGGGGTGCGCGCCGGCGGCGTCAACTTGCTGATCCCCAATCCGCGCGACATGCCGGGCTTCATCAAGGAGCTTGCGAAATACCAGGTCAATTTCTTCCCCGGCGTCAATACGCTTTACAATGGCCTGTTGCACACGCCCGGCTTCGACAAGCTTGATTTCTCCAAGCTGAAAGCCTGTAACGGCGGCGGCATGGCCACGCAAAAGCCGGTTGCTGAAAAGTGGCTCGCGGTGACGCACTGCCCTCTGTCGGAAGGCTATGGCCTGTCGGAGACCTCGCCGACACTGACCTGCAATCCGGCCGACATCGACCGCTTCACCGGATCGATCGGCATTCCCGTTCCCTCGACCTGGCTGTCGATCCGCGACGACGATGGCAATGAAGTGCCGCTCGGCGAAGCGGGCGAAATCTGCGCCAAGGGCCCGCAGGTGATGGCCGGGTACTGGAACAGGCCGGATGAGACCGCGAAGGTGATGACGGCGGACGGCTATTTCCGCACCGGCGACATCGGCGTGATGGGCCCGGACGGCTACACCAAGATCGTCGACCGCAAGAAGGACATGATCCTGGTCTCCGGCTTCAACGTCTATCCGAACGAGATCGAGGAAGTGATCGCAAGCCATCCCGGCGTGCTCGAATGCGCCGTGATCGGCGTCGAGGACACGAGGTCCGGCGAGGCGGTGAAGGCCTTTGTGGTCCGCAAAGACCAAAACCTCACCGCCGAGGACGTCATCAAGTTCTGCGCCACGCAGCTCACCGCCTACAAGGTGCCGAAGCAGATCGAGTTCAGGGCTGCTTTGCCGAAGACCAATGTCGGCAAGATCCTGCGCCGCGAGCTGCGCGACGAGAAGAAGGCGGCGGCCGCTTAAGGGAAACGCGGCCGTGTCGAGGCGATGACGGATCCGGAAAGCCGTATCCAAGACGTCCTCGCGTTTTGGCGCGAAGCCGGTCACGAGCGCTGGTACACGCCAGACGCCGATTTTGATGCGGGCGTACGCGAGCGGTTTCTTGCCCTCTGGCGGGAAGCTGCGTCAGGCCAGCTGTCATCCTGGGAGACGAGCGACGACGGCGCGCTCGCGCTCGTCATCGTGCTCGATCAATTTCCCCGCAATATGTTTCGCGGGCTCTGCGAAGCCTTCTCGAGCGATGTGCTGGCGCGTGAGGTAGCGATCCGCGCCATTGCCCGCGGCGTCGACATGCGCATCGAGCCACCGCTTCTGCAATTCCTCTATCTGCCGTTCATGCACTCGGAGGAGTTGGCCGATCAGATCCGCTGCGTCATCCTCTTTCAGGCCGGCGACGACCCGGAAAACCTGCGATATGCCGAGGAACATGCCGACATCATCCGCCGGTTCGGGCGATTTCCGCATCGAAATCGCGTGCTCGGGCGCATCACAACGCCGGAAGAGCAGGCCTTTCTCGACGGCGGCGGCTTTTCCGGCTAGACCCTCTCGCTATATTGTGCCCTGCACAGACCCCATTTAGAAACGCCCGCACATCCCCAAGGAGACTAAGATGACAATCAAAGTTGGCGACAAGCTGCCCGAGACCAAGTTTCGCGTGTTGACCGCGGACGGTCTCCAGGTCCGCACCACCGATGACATTTTCAAGGGCAAGAAGGTCGCGCTGTTCGCCGTGCCCGGCGCCTATACCGGCACCTGCCACAAGATGCATCTGCCGAGCATCTTCCTGAATGCCTACGCCATGAAGGACAAGGGCGTCGATACGATCGCGATCGTTTCCGTCAACGACGCCTTCGTCATGAGCGCCTGGAAGCGCGACACCGACCAGCGCGACGAGGCCACTTTCCTTGCCGACGGCAATGCCGACTTCGCCAAGGCGATCGGCATGGAGCTGGATGCGTCCGGCAACGGGCTCGGCATCCGCTCCAAGCGCTACTCGATGGTGGTGGAAGACGGCGTCGTGAAAAAGTTCAACCTCGAAGCCGCGCCCGGCAAGGTCGAGGTTTCCGGCGGCGATACGCTGCTGGGACAACTTTGAGCCGAGCTGCATTTCTTCCCCTCTCCCCTTGTGGGAGAGGGTGGCGAAATCGAATGGAATGAGATTGAGCCGGGTGAGGGGTTACGCTTCATCGATAGAGCATGACCCCTCACCCGGTTTCTCGTTGACGCTCGAAACCACCCTCTCCCACAAGGGGAGAGGGTAAAGAGCCCGCCCCGCGAGTTGGACTACCCCTTCAACCTCGCCATCGCGACGCCGTCGCGCGCCAATTGATCGGCACGTTCGTTCTCGTCGTGACCGGCATGGCCCTTGACCCAGTGCCAGCTCACCTTGTGCGGCTTGAGCGCCTCATCGAGGCGCTGCCACAGCTCTGCATTCTTCACCGGCTTCTTGTCAGCGGTGCGCCAGCCATTCTTCTTCCAGCCGTGAATCCACCCGGTGATGCCCTGACGGACATACTGGCTGTCGGTATAGAGATCGACCGCGCAGGGTTTTTTCAGCGCCTCCAGTGCCGAAATCGCCGCCATCAACTCCATGCGGTTGTTGGTGGTGTGGGCTTCAAACCCGACCAGCTCTTTCTCGACCTCGCCGAATTTCAGGATTGCGCCCCAGCCGCCCGGACCGGGATTGCCGGAACAGGCGCCGTCGGTGTGGATGATCACCTGGGGAAGCGCAGCCATTTAAGCGAGCACGCCGTAGTCGCGGATCGACGTCACGGTCTGATGGAAGCGCAGCTTGCGGACATATTCGAGCGGATCTTTCGGGCGCACCAATGCGCCCTTCGGCACGTTGAGAAAATCGACGAGCCGCGTCAGCAGGAAGCGCAGCGCCGCGCCGCGCGCCAATAACGGTAGTGCGTCTTCTTCGGCTTTCGTGAGTTTGCGCTCGCGGCCATAGGCCGACAGGAGCGCCCGCGCCTTGGTGACGTTGAAAGAGCAGTCGGGCTCGAAACACCAGGCGTTCAGGCAAATCGCCACGTCATAGGCGAGCATGTCGGTGCAGGCGAAGGTGAAGTCGATGATGCCGGAGACCTTATCCTCGAGAAAGAACACGTTGTCCGGAAACAGGTCGGCATGAATGACGCCGCCCGGCAACGCCTTCGGCCAGACGCCGCTTTCGAGATATTCGAGTTCGGTCTTAAGAAAATCGCGCAAGCCCAATTGCACCTCGTCGGCGCGCGCGGCCGCCTGTTCGAACAGCGGCCGCCATCCCGCAACCGACAGCGCGTTCGCCCGCACCATCGCGAAATCAGCACCCGCCAGATGCATTTGCGCCAGCACCTTGCCGACGCCGGTGCAATGCGCAGAGTTGGGCTTGCGCGGCCAGATGCCTTCGAGAAAGGTGATGATCGCGGCCGGGCGGCCGGCGAGCGTGCGTAGTGCTTCGCCGCTTCTATCCTTCACCGGCTGCGGGCAATTCACCCCGCGCGAGGCAAGGTGCGTCATCAGCGCAAGAAAGAACGGCAGGTCGCCTAAAGCGACGCGCTTTTCGTACAGCGTCAGGATGAAAGAACCCGACGTCGTGTGCAGCAGGAAGTTGGAATTCTCGACGCCCTCGGCGATGCCCTTGTAGGACAGGAGTTCGCCGATCTCGTAGTTCTTCAGGAAGTCCGCAAGCTCGTCGGCGGCGACGTCGGTGTAGACCGCCATTTGCGCTTTGCCCCGGCTTTGAGCTTACTCGGCGGCGTCAGGCCGCAGCGAACGCGGCAGCGGGAAGAACTCGTTCTCCTGCGCGGCCGACACTGTCTCCACGTGCAATTCGTAGCGCTCGGCGAACGCGCCCATGATCTCTTCCACGATCACTTCCGGCGCGGACGCGCCCGCGGTGATGCCGAGGCTCGTGATGCCGTCAAAGCGCGACCAGTCGAGGTCGCTGGCGCGTTGCGCCAGAATCGCGATCGGGCAACCCTCGCGCTCGGCGACCTCGCGCAGGCGCTGCGAGTTCGACGAGTTCGGCGCGCCGACCACGATCAGCGCATCGACCACCGGCGCCACCTTCTTCACCGCGAGCTGGCGGTTGGTGGTGGCGTAGCAGATGTCTTCCTTGTGCGGACCGGAAATGTTCGGAAACCGTTCCTTCAGCATCGCGACGATTTCCGCGGTGTCGTCGATCGACAGCGTGGTCTGCGTCACGAAAGCGAGGTTGTTGGGATCTTTCGGCGTAAAGGTCTTGGCGTCTTCGGCGGTCTCGATCAGCGTCACCGCGCCCTGCGGCAATTGGCCCAGCGTGCCGACCACTTCCGGGTGATGCGAATGGCCGATCAGGAGGATTTCGCGGCCGCGCTTGAAATGGATCGCCGCCTCCCGATGCACCTTGGTCACCAGCGGACAGGTGGCGTCGAGCGAAAAGAAATTGCGGGTCTGGGCTTCGGCCGGAACGGACTTCGGAACCCCATGGGCCGAGAACACCACTGGTGCATTGGTATTGTCGGGGATTTCGGCCAGTTCCTCGACGAAAATCGCCCCCTTGGTCTTGAGGCTGTCGACCACATAGCGGTTATGCACGATTTCGTGGCGGACATAGACCGGGGCGCCGTAAATCGTAAGCGCCCGCTCAACGGTGTCGATCGCCCGCACAACGCCGGCACAAAAGCCGCGCGGCGAACAAAGCACGATTCTCAGGGGGGGTTTGGCTGGCATAAGGGGCCTCGGACCTCCTCCGCGCCTTCAGCCTTAACCATGGCCGAAGGGTCGTGGAACGGTCGATTCAAAGGGATTAATCCAAGCAAGGACTTGGGACGGCTTTGCCGCCCTGTCAAGGGCAACCCATTGCGCGAAAGCCCTTAGGCGGCATATAAGGGGCTTAATTCCCGTCATCGTTGATGACCATGGCTTCGCCTCCGAGAGGTGGGCGAAGCGCAAAGGAGATTTGCCATGAGCAATGCACCGCTGATGCCGAAGGCAACCGCCGTGTGGCTGGTCGATAATACCGCCCTGACCTTCGATCAGGTGGCCGATTTCACCAAGATGCACCCGCTCGAGGTCCGCGCCATCGCCGACGGCGACGCCGCCCAGGGCATCAAGGGCATGGACCCGATTTCGACCGGGCAATTGACCCGGGACGAAATCGAAAAAGGCGAACAGGACCCGAACTATCGGCTGAAGATCGCCGAGAGCAAGGTGACCTTGCCGCCCCAGGCCAAGAAGAAGGGCCCGCGCTATACCCCGGTTTCGCGCCGGCACGAGCGGCCGAGCGCGATCCTCTGGCTGGTGCGCAACCACCCCGAACTGAAGGACGCGCAGATCATGCGCCTCGTCGGCACCACCAAGACCACGATCGCCAGCGTTCGCGACCGCACCCACTGGAATGCCTCGACCTTGACGCCGATGGACCCGGTGACGCTCGGCCTGTGCTCGCAGATCGAGCTCGATTTCGAGGTGCAGCGCGCGGCCAAGGAAAAGCCAACCGACATCTCACATGGCGGCCCGACGCTGCTGCCGGCCTCCGAGACCACCCGCAAGGAGCCGGAACTGGAGACCGCCGAAAAGGGCGGCGACGACCTCAACGTCGATGCGGTGTTTGCCAAGCTCAAGACCATCGGCGGCAAGAAGCCGGACCAGGAATAGTTTATTCCAACCGGCCGCAGTTCGCGCCTTAAGGCCGAACCGGATTGTTCAGCATGTACTCGCCGACATCGCGCTGTCTCCTGTCGGCACGCGCGATCTCGTTGGCGCGCTGCGCATCGCGATCCCTGATGCAGGCGACATATTCAGGCGAGCCCGGTGCAACCTGTCCGCCCTTCCGGCAGAAGGTGTCGTCGTCTTCCTTCAAAGACGAATAGGTCGGCGCCTCGCCACGATGGGAGCAGGACGCAAGCGCAAGCGCCGTCAGCGCGATAATAAGCGACGTGGATCGCAGTCCCATACGCAGGTGCCTCGAGTTTCGTCATAGCCGGGCATCGCCGTTTGAAGAACGGCTTCGCTTCCGCTCGCCTTTGACCCGGCAATCCATCAAAAACAAGGCATTCTCTTGAATGGACGCCCGGGTCAAGCCCGGGCATGACGACTGGGCTGGCCTCAGCCCCTCCCCTTCAAGGCCTCGGTGATCTCGTCCAGCACCTTGGGATCCTCGATGGTGGCGGGCATGGCCCATTCGTCGCCGTCGGCGATCTTCTTGATGGTGCCGCGCAGGATTTTCCCCGAACGCGTCTTCGGCAAGCGACCGACCGTGATCGCCAGCTTGAAAGCTGCGACCGGGCCGAGCTTCTCGCGCACCAGCGCCACGATTTCCTTTTCGATCTCGATCGGCTTGCGCGTCACGCCAGCCTTCAGCACCAGGAAGCCGCAGGGTACCTCGCCCTTGATCGCGTCCTTGATGCCGAGCACGGCGCATTCGGCGACATCGGGATGCGACGCCAGGATCTCCTCCATGCCGCCGGTGGAAAGCCTGTGGCCGGCGACGTTGATGATGTCGTCGGTGCGGCCCATCACGAAGACGTAGCCGTCCTCGTCGATGTAGCCGGCGTCGGAGGTTTTGTAGTAGCCGGGAAACTCGCTGAAATAGGCTTCCTTGCAGCGCGCATCCTGCTGCCACAGCGTCGGAAGGCATCCGGGCGGCATCGGCAGCTTGATCACGATCGAGCCCATGGTGCCGGCGGCGACAGGCTTCGACGCTTCATCCACCACGGCGAGCTGGTAGCCGGGCATCGGCACCGTCGGCGAGCCATGCTTGACCGGCAGAAGACCGAGGCCCACCGGATTGCCGGCGATGCACCAGCCGGTTTCGGTCTGCCACCAGTGATCGATCACCGGCACCTTCAATTGGCTCTCCGCCCATTCGACCGTCGGCGGGTCGGCGCGCTCGCCGGCGAGAAACAGCGTGCGGAATTTTGTCAGATCATATTGCCGGATGAATTTGCCGTCGGGGTCTTCCTTGCGGATGGCGCGAAACGCCGTCGGCGCGGTGAACAGCGCGACCGCGCCGTGCTCCGCGATGACTCGCCAGAACGCGCCGGCGTCGGGCGTGCCGACCGGCTTGCCCTCATACATGATCGAGGTCGCGCCATGAATGAGCGGGCCGTAGACGATGTAGCTGTGGCCGACCACCCAGCCGATGTCCGAACCGCACCACCAGACCTCGCCCGGCTTGATGCCATAGAGATGAAACATCGACCATTTCACCGCGACGAGATGCCCGCCATTGTCGCGCACCACGCCCTTCGGGATGCCGGTCGTGCCTGACGTATAGAGGATATAGAGCGGATCGGTCGCCAGGACTGGAACGCAACCGGCGGATTTCTTCGCCTTGATTGCGGCCTCGCGCAACGAAGCCCAGTCGTGATCGCGCCCGGCGGTCAATTCGCAGGTCTGCTGCGGCCGCTGAAGGATGATGCAGGCCTGCGGCTTGAAACGCGAAAGCTTGATGGCTTCGTCGAGCAGCGGCTTGTAGGCGACGATGCGGCCCGGTTCGATGCCGCAGCTTGCGGACAGGATCAGTTTCGGCGCGGCGTCGTCGATCCGGGTCGCGAGCTCCTTCGGCGCGAAGCCGCCGAACACCACGGAATGCACCGCGCCGATCCGCGCGCAGGCGAGCATCGCGACCACCGCTTCGACCACCATCGGCATGTAGATGATGATGCGATCGCCCTTGGTAATGCCGAAGTCGACCATGACAGCGGCCAGCGTCTTCACCTCGTTCAGCATCTCGGCATAAGTGAGTTTGGTGACGCGGCCGGTGAGCGGCGAATCATGGATCAGCGCAAGTTGATTGGCGCGGCCACGTTCGACGTGGCGATCGAGCGCGTTGTAGCAGGTGTTGACGATCCCGCCCGCAAACCAGCGGCCGTAGAGGCCCTGGGCAGGATCGAACACCTTCTCCGCCGGTTTGATCCAGTCGATCTCGCGCGCCGCCTCGCCCCAAAAGCCCTCGGGATCACGCAGTGAGCGTGCATGGACCTCGTGATAGCGGCTCTTCTCCTGGATGTTCATGGCGTCCTCCGGCAGCCGCTTCCCTGTCATGGCCGGGCATGACGATGCGGAATGGCCATTAATTATCTCATGACCATTGTCATCCGAAGTTGCGCGAGATCAAGCCGGAACCGCTTCGCCCTTCGGCTAAAGGTACCTACTTGGAGATCGCACTGAGCTGGTCGACCCGCTGCGCCATGGCCTGGCGCAGGTCGTAACCCGGGCGGCCATAGGAGGCGTTGCGCTTGTCGATGAACTCGCGTTGCTGCTTGGTCAGGTTCAGCGCCGCGCGATGGCTGTCGCTTTCGGCCGCAGCAATCGCCTTCAGGAAGGCATCGCTCATGTTGCGGTCGAGCCGCGCCAGATCGGGATTGGCGCAAATCGCCTTTTCCACGTCACGCCTGGCAACCGCGCAATTGAAGCTCGGCAGGCCACCCGCGTCCTTCAGTCCGTTCAGGCGCTCGATCTCGACCGAGACCTTCTTGTAGTTGTCGGCAGCCTTGGCATCGGACGGATTGAGCCGAACGCCTTCCGCATAATCCTGCAAGGCGCGTTCACGGTCGCCCTGGCCCTCATGGGCCGCACCGCGGTTGTTGTAGGCGCGCTGGAACTTCGGATCGAGCTTGATCGCCGCATCGTAGTCGGCAATCGCACGGTCGTAGTTTTTCATCGCCTGATAGGCATCGCCGCGATTGGTCAGGAAATTCGCGGTCTGGCGAAGCTTGATCGCCTGATCGAAATCGGCGATCGCACTGGTGTAGTCGCCATTGCGGTAAAGATCGAGCCCGCGATTGTCGAAGAATTCGGGCTTTGAGGGGTCGATCCGGATCGCCGCCGTCTCGTCGTCGAGCGCGTGCTGGATGTTGCCGAGCTTGCGCCAGGCCGCGCCGCGATTGGTCCAGGTTTGCGCCCGGTCCGGATCGAGCTTGATGGCCTGATCGTCGTCGGCAATCGCCTTCTGGTACTCACCCTTGAAATACCAGGCGGCGCCGCGATCGGCATAGGCCAGCGCAAGATCGGGCTTCAGCCGCAGCGCCTCGTTGTAGTCTTCGATCGCGCGGTCATATTTGCCGGTGTTGTTGAAGACGCTGGCGCGGGTTTCATAGGCTTCCGCATATTCGGGATCGAGCCGGATGGCCTCGTTCAGCGCGCCAAACGCCTCCACGGTATTGCCTTGCTGGCGCAGGATCTCGCCGCGGGCGCGGTAAGCAGGCGCAGGCCTGGGATCCTCGGCGATGACATGGTCGAGTTCGTTCAGTGCCTGGTCGCTCTGGCCGTTGTTGTGGCGTGCCAGCGCCTGCACGACCATGGCCTTGTAACGATCCGCATCCGCCGTTGCCGGATTGTCGATCACAGCAGTGCAAGCGTCGATCAACGGGGCGGCCGCAGTATGCCAACTCAGGGCGCAAGCGACCGGCGGCTCGCCGGTCGTCTGGGCACGCGCGGCGGTGGACGGCAGGCTGGCAGCGGCCAGAACGGCCGCAGTTAACAATGGCGAGGCAAAAATTCGCATGACCGGCTCTTGAGTGTCGGGTGCTCGGCAAAACTGCCGATTTCGCAGGATTTGTCGCCAAAAACCGCCGCGAGGTTCAAGCACCAGTTACCGATTAACCAGGCCCATCAGATGATCCAGCCGGTCCCGCATCATCTTTTGCAGGTCGAAATCGCCCTTGCCGAAGTCGGCGTTGCGCCGGGCGATGAAGTCATCCTGTTCGCGCTGCATGGCGCGCCCGGCGCGCGGATCGCGCTGCGCCGTCTCGCGGACGACCCTGGTGTTCACGGCGTTGATCTCGCGGTCGAGATTGGCAAGCTCGGGATTGGCGCAGATCGCCTTTTCAACTGGACGCCGCGCGGTCGCGCAATTGAAGCTCGGTCTGTTGTTGACCGCCATCATGGCGCCGATGCGTTCGATCTCAAGCGACAGCGACTTATAGTTGGCCTTGGCCGCCGCATGATTGGGGACAAGCCTGACCGCCGCTCCGAAATCGGCGAGCGCGTGCACACGGTCGCCTATCCTGCGATAGAGTTCGCCTCGCGCATTGAGCACATCCGGCATCGCGGGATCGAGCCTGAGCGCAATGTCGTCGTCGCCGATCGCGCGATCGATGTCGCCCTTGCGGTCGTAGGCGGACGCGCGCGCAATCGCCGCCTTGACGCGATCGGCTTTAGGAGCCTTGTCGTTGCCGATCAGCGCCGCGCAGGAGGCGATGATCCTGTCATCGTCATTGGCCGACAACGCCGCCATGCAGGGCGCGGAATCGATCTGCTCGCCGGTCGGCTCGACGGGAGCTGCGAGCGCCGTGTGCGGCATTGCCGCAAGCCACAACATGACCGCCGCGAGCGTACGGATCGGCATCACAAGCGAAAAACGCATTTGCTGTTCAAGTCACTTTCAGCGTGATGCCGCCGTCGACCACGAGTTCGATGCCGGTGATGTATTTCGATTCGTCGGAGGCGAGAAACAGGGCGGCGTTGGCGACGTCGAAGGCATCGCCCATATGCCCCATCGGCACCTGCGCGTCGCGCGCCCGCCACATCGCCTCCACATCGCCCTTGGCGTAGCTCGCGGCAAGGCCGGCCGAATGCTCAACCATCGGCGTCTTCATCAGCCCCGGCAGGATCGCATTGACGCGAATTTTTTGCGCGGCGAATTCGACCGCCGTGGTGCGCGTCATCTGGTTCATCGCCGCTTTCGTGGTCGCATAGGTGACATAGGAGATGCCAAGATGCCGGATCGAGGCGATCGAGGAAATGTTGATGATCGAACCGCCGCCTTGCGCCACCATGACGGGAATGACGTGCTTCATGGCAAGATAGGCGCTCTTGAGATTGACGGCGAAGACGCGGTCCCAGTCGGCCTCGGTGACATCGACCACGCTGCCGGTTTCGGCAATGCCGACATTGTTGTCGAGCACGTCGATGCAGCCGTAGGCCTTCAGGCACGCCGCCACCATCGCCGCAATATCCTCAGCGCGCGACGCATCGGCGGCAAAGGCCGTCGCCGTGCCGCCCTCGCTTGTGATGATCTCGGCGGTCTCACCGGCCGCCGCCGCATTGCGGTCGACGCAAAAGACCAGCGCGCCCTCACGCGCAAAGGTCACGGCGGTCGCCTTGCCATTGCCCCAGCCCGGCCCAATCGAACCGGCGCCAACCACGATTGCTGTCTTGCCTTGCAGACGTCCCAAAATGCATCTCCGCTTTTCCGGGAGCATTGGCCGGAGCCGCGCCTCCGGTCAACTGTTCAGTCGCGTGCCAAACAACGCCATACCAAGGTCGAAAGTCTGGCACTAGCAACGAGGAGGCTCGCCGCGTAATGTCGCGGCCGCCAACCCGCCCGTGAGAGGCCGGTTTAAGGGAGAACGCGAATATGACTGTTTTTCGAAAGCTTGGATTTGCGCTGGCGACCACGATGCTGTGCGGCGCCGGTGTCAACCATGCCTGCGCCAAGCCGTTCATGATCGTCGGCATCGACGAGAAGGTCACCTGGGATGACGACGGCAAGACCGTGCTTGCCGCGCCCGGCAAGGACTCGGTCCTGATCGTCGATCTCGCCAATCCGGAAACGCCCAAGATCGTCGCCTCGCTGCCGCTGGAGAATTCCGTGGTCGGCCCGCCGGTCAATGTCGACATCGATCCGACCGGCGCGGTTGCGCTCGTTGCCGACTCGGTCGACGTGGTCAAGGACGGCAGTGCGCTCAAGCAGGTTCCGGACAACAAGATCTTCGTCATCGACATGAAGGCCGAACCGCCGAAGCTGGCTGCGACCATCACTGGCGGCAAGCAGCCGTCGGGACTGAATTTCAGCCCGGACGGCAAGATGGCGCTGGTCGCCAATCGCGGCGACAATTCGGTCAGCGTGCTTTCCGTCAACGGCACCGACGTCAAGATCACCGATACCATCACGTTCCCGGACAGCGTCGCGCATGTGATGTTCACGCCGGACGGCAAGCATGCGCTGGCGGTGCGCTTTCCCGCGCACAAGGTCTCGGTGCTGGACGTCAATGGCGACAAGGTGACCTACAACAAGATCGACCTGCCGACCGGCCAATGGCCGTACAACGTCGTCGTCACCCCCAACAGCAAGCTCGCGCTCACCTCCGACAATGGCGGAGCCGGATCGTCCGACGGCAGCGTCGACACGACGAGCGTGATCGACCTCGAGGCCAACCCGCCGCGGATCATCGATCGCGTGGTGGTCGGCGACGGCCCGGAGGGACTGGCGATGTCGCCGAAGGGCAATCTCGCGGTCGCGGCGATCCTGCGCGGCTCCAACATGAAGAAGGCGTTCTTCTACAACAAGAACGGCAGCCTCTCGATCCTGAAGATCGACGGCAAGAAGGTGACCAAGACCCAGGACATCGAGGTCGGCGGATTGCCGGAAGCCGTCGCGTTCACGCCTGATGGTAAATACCTTCTCGCCGGCAACTATCTCGACCAGGACTTTTCGATCCTGAAGGTCGACGGCACCAAGGTCACCGACACCGGCAAGCGCTTCAAGGTGCCAGGTCATCCGGCCTCGGCACGCATGGGGCATTGAGGCAACCGCCGTCATCGCGAGGAGCATTGCGACGAAGCGATCCAGGATCACAAGGAAAACTGGATCGCTTCGCTGCGCTCGCGATGACGTCGTGCCATAGTAATAGCTCGCGTTGCAGTTCTATACAGTTTTCAAACAGCACGTGCATTCGGCCTCATGGTTCGAGACGGTGCTCCGCACCTCCTCACCATGAGGGTTTAGAGCCGCTTGCTTCGACCTCATCCTGAGGAGCATCGCGCAAGCGATGCGTCTCGAAGGATGGGCCGCACCAAGAATCGAGACGACACGAGCTCGCATCCCCGCAGCGGCTTTCCGCCCAGGCTTTACCAAATCGTCGGCCCTCGAAAAAAGAGGGCGCAGGGAATGCCGGGTGATCAGGCTCACCCGCAGCCTCGTGCGCAGAAGTAAAAAGCACACGAGTTAGTCACCACAGGTTCGCCGAACATTCCGGCATTCCCTGCGCGACGGTTTACGACTTACTCCGCGCTCTCTCCGGCGATCGGGCTCTTTGTCACCGTCACCGGCGCAATGCGTCAGCATTGTCGCCAGCTTCACGCCAGCGTCGAGGCGTCAAGACCACACGGCTTCGTCGTCCGTGACAATGCACCCGTCTTGTGCGCTGTCGGCGTCCATCGCATCCCGCGCCCAACGTTCGTGACGATCGCGAAACGCCCCTCTTGATCGGGTGCAGGATGGCGCGAGCTTGTAGAGATGATTTGCCCGACGGGCGAAGCGAAATATTTTTCCGCGAAGGGCTTGTGTGTCTGAGCAAATCAGCTGTGGCGCTTCTGTTGGGAAGTACGGTGCTTGGTTCAAGGCTACGCTTTTATCGGTACGATCAGGTCGCATTTTCGACCCAAACCGGACATTGATTACTTGGTAACCGCGCCCACACTGGCGCAGCGGTCACTCATAGTTGGCAATTCCCAAGCGGCGCCATTCCTTGGCCTCTCCTGAGGCAAGATCAAATCCCATTTCGACCGCGAAGGTGACCTTCGTGATCCCCTGATATTTTGAAACGCGGATAAACGGCGGTGACGTACGTTTCTGCGGTGGTTCCGGATCAAGGCAGGGACTACGAAAGCCATCCGTTGCCAACTCGATATAACCAAAGCGCTCGTCGCGAGCGATGACGCCTTGTTGCACGCGGCTCAAGTCAAGATGCTGAACTTTCCAGGAACTGTCGTCGCCCCAATAACAGCCCCAGACGAAACCAAAATCGCCGACCGGCCATTCGTCATCCGCCGTCCAGTGTTTACCGCCGGGGATAAAGGATTCGTCGAGTACGTCCAGCCAGTCGGGCACGTAGAAACCAACGGGACAGAATCCGTTGCCGTTGGGCCCGCGAGCCTCCTCAGCGATCACCTCCCCGGAGGTCAGGTCCAGAACAGCCGTCGTGGTGTAATCTCGGGAAATCAAAGCAAGTTCGCGGTCTCCTTGACGAAAGGGTTCAAAAGTCTGGAACATCACGTGATTACGCTCATATCGGCAGACCTTTTCCACGTCCCCGGCGGGTGTGTTGCGGCGAAATACATCGACGATGGTCGAGTCTGTTAGCCCCGGTCTGGTTTTCGGCGTGAGCTCGACGAAGTACTTGTCTCGGGGGGGCAGGGCGCGCGGGGACTTCGAAGTCAGTCTCGACCGTCACGTCGCGGATGACAAAACCGCTATTGTGATACTGCTCGGCCCAATTTCGTCCGTTCATCTCTTTAGCCCGAAGCTTCGCGATCTCCGCCTCTGCCTCGAGAACGGTCCGGAACGCCCCGAAATATACATCCTTGTCGCGCCCGGCGTGGACACCGTACACATGATAGACAATGTCGCCACGCATCAGTTGTCCACCCTATAGCGGGTATCGAAAGCCACATCGCCGCGGTTGCCTGTATGTCGGCCCACGCTTCGAGTTCATTACTTAGCTTCACCCCGCTCAAACTCCTGCATCGCCTCGTGACGGGCAAGCAGGCGTTTGGCGGTGGCATAGGCCGGCATTTCGACCAGTGCGCCGTCGAGTTCGACGCGCCCCTGCCCTGAGGCTCGCGCCTGTTCGAACGCTGTGACCAGACGGCGCGCGCGCAGAACTTCATCGTCGCCAGGCGAAAGAATGCCGTTGATGACAGGCGCATGTGCAAGCGCCACGAGGCTCTTTGCGACATAGCCGAGCCGCCGCGCCCAGCGCGTCTCCTGGGCAACGCCCTCGGCATCGCTGAACGTATAGGGACAATCGACCGCGACGACGCCAGCGGCGACGCATTCGACCAGAAAGCGCTGCCGGCAATAAGCGAGTTCGATGCCGTCCGGCCCGCGCTCGGCGCCGAGATCGGCCGCCATGTCTTCGGAGGCCATCAGGCACGCGACCGTTCTTGGGCTCGCCTTGGCGATCAAGGCCGTTTGAACGAGGCCGCGGGCGAATTCGATGTTCGGCAACAGCGCGGTCGAGCCCTCGGGGAGACCATACTCGCGTTCGAACCGGGTCACCGCCTTGTCAAGCCGTGTCACATGAAAGGGTTCGGCGACTTTCGGCAAGCCAACGATGTCGGGCGCCCCGCGCATGACGGCTGCGAGATCATCCATGCCGTCCTGATCGAGCGGATTGACGCGCACGGCAACGACGCGGCCTGCCGCACGCCAGGATGCATAGAGATCGGGAGCGAGCGCGCGCGCCTTGATGCGCAACGCCGGCGGCGTAAAATCCTCCAGCTCCTGGATCAGGACATCGGCGCCGCTTGTCCCCGCCTGGCCCAGCGCCGTTTCATTGGCGCCTTCGACGAAGAGCCAGGACCGGCAAAATCGCGCGGGCCGCAGGCGGCGCATCAGCAATCAGTTCCCGCTCACTGGAAAGTCATATCGATACACTTCGTGATATCCGAGCCGAGGCCGGAAGAGATGGTGATGCAGCCGCGCACCCGCTGCTTGGTGTTGTCGCTGACCCAGATCGAATAGCCGCCGGGCCCGAAAAAGGAGTTGGTATTCGGCGGCTCGGTTTCGGTGGCGTCGAAGGAATATTCGGAATCGTTGTCGAAAACGCGCGGCTTCTTGCTGCAACTGCCGTCAGGCAGCACGTTGATCACTTCCTTGTTGTCTCGCTGCACCACGAGAGTGACCTGACACCGGAAATATTCCGACGTCTTTGTATTGAAGACATAGGCGTAGGACTTGCACGTCGCGGTATTGATCTTGCCAGCCATCAGGCCGCGGCTGCAGGAAATGCGCTGGTTGTTAGAGAGCTTGAAGTCGTCGGCCTGCACCATCGCAGCCGTCGCCAACAACAACGCGGCGCCAAGGCCAATCCTCACAAGGCCAATTTTCACAATGTGGTTCATTCCAAATATCCCTGTCACGTTGCCGCGGCTTGCGCGTTATCGCGGCAAGATAGTCATGAAGTGCAAGGCAGGGAATCACAAAGTCATTGGTAGACTTTGATCTTAGCCTGCCGCTTGTTGACGGCCCGACATCGTTCGTGATTTGTTCAAAGCGAGATGCCGCGAAACGCATGCGGGATAAGGGGGAGGATGCGAGGACATGATGCAATTTTTGAAGAAGACAGCGATGGTCGCGGCGGCATTTGCCGCGCTCTCCGTGCCGGCCCTGGCCCAGCAGGCGACGCCGTGGGAGCTGAAGCCGGACACCGGCTACGCCTATGGCAAGGACGGCAAGACCCTCACCTACAAGATGGGGCCCGACAATGCCGGCGTGCTGCTCAAGGGCGCCAAGAAAGTACCGAAAGGCACGCTGTTCTTCCTCGGACAGAACGGGCAGCTCTATATGCGCAAGGGCCCGTATCTCAACGACGACGGCAGCTTCATGTTCGGAACGAAGTGATGACCTCTCTCCTTCTCCCCTTGCGGGAGAAGGTGCCCTCGCGAAGCGGCTCGATTCGCCACCCTCTCCCGCAAGGGGAGAGGGTACAGACCTTCGTCGCGGAGCCGCTCGTGCCCAATCTCATCTCGCTTTAGCGGTGCGGCTATTGCGACGACGCCGACTGCGGAATGGCTGGATAAAACGCCGCCGCAAGATCCTTCGCACCCGGCAGGTTGCTGTGTGAGTCCATCCGGCTGTCGGTAGCGGCGAATAACTTTGCAACCGTGTTGTAGCGGATCACGACCGAGTTGCGCTCATAACCGCCGCGCTGGAAGAAATTCGAGGTCGGCACCTGCTCGCGCATCGCCTGCGGCATCGTCACCATGTCGAGACCAGTGCCGTCGCCCGACAGATTCATCATCTCGAGCTCGGCAGCCGTGAGCGGGCGATTGAATCCCTTGGCGCGCGCGAAGATCACCGACGTGAGCAGCTTGTGGGTTTGCAGCATCGGTCCGACGTCGATGTCGAGCACCATGGCGTGCAGCGCCCAGCCCTGCGGCGTATCGGCGAGTTTCTGGTGAGCCGACCAGTCGTCCGGCACCGAAAGCGCAAAGGCCACCATTTTCTTCAAGACGGCGAG
>Ga0070741_10006711_pt1 | contig 24493 bp, 34 predicted proteins | sample Coa_R1_4_FD_66440 | JGI IMG/M metagenome (GOLD analysis project Ga0070741, IMG submission 66440) | Surface soil microbial communities from Centralia Pennsylvania, which are recovering from an underground coalmine fire - Coalmine... | ecosystem: Environmental > Terrestrial > Soil > Unclassified ...
CGGAGGCGAGCACGGCGTCGTCGCCGGCGGAAACGTGCGCTTCGACGGGTACGCCCGGCGTCTCGCGGCGCCGCCGGCGGCTGCGCAGCTCGTTCAGGCAGCAGCGGTGGACGATCCGGTAGAGCCACGCCGCCTCGTGTCCCGCGCTCTCGAAGCGCACGGGCAGCCGCCGGTAGGCCCGGAGCAGCGCCTCCTGGAGGACGTCGTCGACGCGGCTCGGATCCGCGAGCATCCCGTACGCGACCCGCCGCAGCCGCGACTCGTGGCGCTCGAGCAGCGTCTCGAGCCTGCGCGCCTTCGTCGATTCCTCGACGGCGCGCAGGCGCGCGTACGTCGTGTCAAGACCGGACGGCCGCCACGCATCGGCGCTCACGGGATTCACTGAACATCAGAACCCCGCCGGGCGCCAATTCGTTCGACTGATATTTCGCGGGCGGGCTAGCGGCGGCCGTTGCGCGACCGGGCGCGCGCCCGGTTGGAGCGATGGATCGCCTCGAACTCCTCGAGGCTGCGACCCGAGCCGACCGCGACGCACGTGAGCGGGCTCTCGGCGAGATGCACCGGCATCTGCGTCTCGTGCCGGAGCCGCTCGTCGAGCCCCGTGAGGAGCGAGCCGCCGCCGGCGAGCACGATCCCGCGGTCCATGATGTCGGCCGCGAGCTCGGGCGGCGTCTTGTCGAGCGTCGACTTGATCGCCTCGATGATCTGCGTGACGGGCTCGTCGAGCGCGCGACGAATCTCCTCGCTCGTGAGGATCACCGTCTTCGGCAGGCCGGTGAGCATGTCGCGTCCGCGCACCTCTGCCTGCAGCTCCTCGCGCATGTCCCACGCGCTGCCGATCTCGAGCTTGATCTCCTCGGCCGTCTGCTGCCCGATCAGCAGCTTGTAGTCGCGCTTGATGTGATTGATGATCGCCTCGTCCATCTCGTCGCCGCCGACGCGCAGCGACTGCGAGACGACGATGCCGCCGAGGGAGATGACCGCGACCTCGGTCGTACCGCCCCCGATGTCGACGATCATGTTCCCGGTCGGCTCGGCGACGGGCAGGCCCGCGCCGATCGCGGCCGCCATCGGCTCCTCGATCAGATACGCCTGGCGCGCTCCCGCCGAGAGCGTCGCCTCCTCGACCGCGCGCTTCTCGACACCCGTGACGCCGGACGGCACGCACACGACGACGCGCGGATGCGCGAAGCGGTGCTGGTGCACCTTCTGGATGAAGTGGCGAAGCATCTGCTCGGTCACGTCGAAGTCGGCGATCACGCCGTCCTTCAGCGGCCGGATCGCCTGGATCGTGCCCGGCGTGCGGCCGAGCATCCGCTTCGCCTCGACGCCGACCGCGTGCACCTCGCCCGAGCGCTGGTCGATGGCGACGACCGACGGCTCGGAGAGGACGATCCCGCGGCCGCGCACGTAGACGAGCGTGTTGGCCGTCCCGAGGTCGACTGCCATGTCGCGGCCGCCGAAGCCGGTCATCGAAGCGAAAAGGCCCATGAGGCTCCCGAGTCTAGCTGCGTCGTTTGAAACTTCTTGCGAAGCCTCGACTCTTTCGTGACGAAGTGCGGTCTACCTTCGCTCTCATGAACAGCGTGCATCTGATCGGGAACCTCGCCACCGAGGTCGAGCTGCGCAACGTCGGCGGCGAGAAGAAGGTGGCGACCTTCCTGCTCGCGGTCGACCGCGACTCGCGGGACGGCGGCGCCGACTTCGTCTGGGTGAACGCCTGGGACCGGCAGGCGGAGCTCTGCAGCGAGTACCTCGGCAAGGGCCGGCGGGTCGCCGTGGACGGGCGGCTCAAGAGCCGCACCTGGGAGCAGGACGGCCGGCGGCGGGACGCCGTCGAGGTCGTCGCACGGCGCGTCGAGTTCCTCTCGGGCCCGGCGCGGGAGCAGGGAGGCGCGGAGGTGATGCCGTTCGAGCCGGCGACGGCGTAGTGCGTACAGCCTAGATTCGGGCTTCCCAGCCGTCGTAGAGGCCGCCGTGCTCCGACGTGAGCGTCTCGAGCCAGACGCGGCACTCGCGCACGGACTCCGACGTGAGCTGCGCGACATGTCGCCCGGTGAGGAGCCACGCCCCCTCGCTGCGCCCGACGGCGGTCGTCCAGCCTCTGGCGCGCAGGATCGCGGCGACCGCGTCGGCGCGCGCATCGGTTGCGAAGTAGAGGTAATGCGTGCTCTCGAGCGGCCGCACGGGGTCGCAGCCGAGGCTTGCCAGGTGGTCGAGCACCCGCTCGTCGGCCTCGCGCGCGTCGCCGATTCGCTCCACGGCCCGGACGTGCCTGCCCGCGTGCCCGCTCATGGCGCGGGAGGTACCCGCGCGGCGCGCCGCTAACCCGCGTCGAGCTCGGCGAGGAACTCTCGGAGCGCGGCGAGCACGGCGTCGGGCCGCTCGCCGATCAGCAGGTGCCCGCAGTCGGCGATCGTGCGCAGCGGCGCGCGCAGACGCCGGGCGTATTCCATCCCGTCGCGGAGGGGCACCCAGTTGTCGTCGACGCCCCAGAGGCACATGCACGGGCAGCGCACGCGGTCGAGGTCGGCGCGCGGGTCGCTCGCGACGAGCGCGCGGCCGGCGGTGAGCGTGTCGGAGTGGATCGTCTGGCCGGTGAGGAACGTCGCCGCCATCTCCGGGTCGAAGCCTTCGGTGTCCGCGACGCCCCAGCCGCCGAAGGCGAGCCTGCGTCCGAGGCTGCTGCGCGAGACCACGTCGGCGCGCCGGCCGAGCATGCGCCCGGGCCGGACGCGCCCGAGCAGCACGAGCATCGTCTCGGCGAGCCGCGTCGCCGAGGAGATGCCGGCCGCAGCGACGAGGGCGACGCCGCGCACGGCGTCCGGGCGCCTGGCCGCGAGGCGGAGGGAGACGAGACCGCCCATCGAGTGGCCGATCCACGGTGCCGGCAGGGCTCCCTCGTGCTCGGCGACCGCCGCGGCGGCATCGGCGAAGGGGTCGAGCGTCTCGGCCGCCCGGCCGAGCGGCTCCGACGCGCCGTGCCCCGGCAGCTCGGGCAGGAGGACGCGCCGCTCCGTCGCGAGCGCGGGCGCGATCAGCCGCCAATTGGCCGCGAAACCGCCCAGTCCGTGCAGGAGCACGACCGGCGGCCCCTCCCCGCCGACGAAATAGCGGAGGCCGTCGAGCCGCCGCTCCTCGAAGCCGTCGAGCTGTCGTTTGGCGTCCGTCGTCAACAGGGCATATTCTGCGTGTGATGGAAGCTCTGGAGGGACGGGCCCTGTGAGGCCTGTCGCAACGACAAGCGAGGGAACGGCCTAGACCCGTCTGAGCGCTCGGCGCCGGCGGGTTTTTTCGTACCCCACGGAAGGAGCGGAACCGCGATGGCGAATCACCTCACCCCGGAAGAGCTCTCGAAGGAGCTGGGCATCGACCAGCAGGAGGTCATCCGGGTGTGTGTGCAGGAAGGCGTGCCGATCTACCACGGCAAGATCGACAAGTATCTCTTCCAGGCGCAGCTGCAGGCGCTCGGCGCATTCCCGCAGCAGCACTGAGCAGGCGACTCGACCAGGCGCGAACGACGCGCCGGTGCCTTTCGACGAGAGCCGGTTCCCGACGGACCGGTTCTCGCGCTTTCCGCGGGCGAGCCGGTCGAGGCGTGCGTCAGGCGCTCTTGCGCGCGGGCGCCTTGCGGCGCGACCCGCCGGACGACCCAGAGCCCTTCGTCTTCCCGGCCGGCGCCGCCTTGCGGTCCTGCGCGTCGGCGACGCTCCGCCGGAGCGCCTCCATCAGGTCGACGACCGGCGTCTCGGTCACGGGCTCCGGCCGCTTGATCTCCTCGCCCGCGAGCTTCGCCTCGAGCATCGCGCGCAGGTCTCGCCGATACTCGTTCTCGAACTCCTCGATCGACCACTCGCCGACGAGGCTGTCGATCACCTGCTGCGCGAGCTGCAGCTCCGCCTTCTTGACCTCGACCGTCTCGACTGCCTCCTCGATTTCGTTCTTCGCGCGCACGTCCTCCGCGAAGAAGAGGAGCTCGAGCACGAGGGCGTCGTCCTGCGAGCGGATCAGGCAGAGGTTCTCCTTGCCCCACAGCACGAACTTCCCGACCGCAGCCATCCCGCTCGCCTGCATCGCGCGAAGCAGCAGCACGTACGGCCGGCGCGCCGCCTCCGCCGCGGCCGGGGCGAGGTAATAGGTGCGGTCGAAGTAGACGGGGTCGACGTCCTCGAGCCGGACGAAGCGGAGGATCTCGATCGACTGCGAGCGCTGGAGCGCGACGGACTCGAGGTCGGACTCCTCGACGAGCACGTACTCGCCCTTCGCCACCTCCCAGCCCTTCACGAGCTCGTCCTGCTCGACCTCGCGCTCGTGGAACGGGCACCAGCGCTTCTGCTTGATCGGCGTGCCGCACTCGCGGTGCAGGGTGCGGAACGCGACGTCCGAGCGCTGGGTCGCGAGCGCGAGCCCGATCGGGATGTTGACCAGCCCGAAGCTGATGGATCCGTTCCAGATCGTCCGCATTGGGGCGGACCGAATTCTAGTCCGCGCGCCGCATTCCTTTCCCTACGATGGGAATCGTGACGACCGCGTCCCCCTCGGCGCCCGCGAGCGACTCGCCGCTCGCGCCCCGGACGGCGAGGGCGCTCTGGCAGCACGCGCTCGCCCAGGGCCGGACGACGCCCGCGTACCTCGAGGAGAGCGCCGGCGGGTGGCGCGAGGTGTCGTGGCAGGAGGCCGGCGCCCGCGTCGACGGCCTCTCGCGCGCCCTCCTGGCGCACGGCGTCCGCAAGGGCGACTCGGTCGCCGTCCTCTCGCGCACCCGCCTCGAGTGGATCCTGCTCGACTGGGCGATCATGTCGATCGGCGCCGTCGTCGTCGGTCTCTATCCGACGTCGTCCGCGAGCGAGTGCGCGTACATCCTCGGCCACTCCGAGGCGGTGCTCGCCTTCGTCGAGGACGAGGAGCAGCGGGCGAAGCTCGCCTCGGTGCACGGCGGCCTGCCGGCGCTGCGCGAGCTCGTCTCCTTCTCCGAGCTCGACGAGTTCGACGGCGACGGCGGCGAGCCCGAGCCGGTCGAGGAGGACGACCTCGCGACGCTCATCTACACGTCGGGGACGACGGGGCCGCCGAAGGGCTGCATGCTCACGCACAAGAACCTGACGACCGCCGCGGCGCGCGTGCGCACGCATATGGACGGCGTCGAGGACACCGTGCTGCTCTTTCTGCCGATGGCGCACAGCTTCGCGCGGATCTGCCACCAGTCGGCGGCCTACCACGGTGCGACGCTGGCGCTCTGCTCCGACGCGGCGCGGGTGGCGGAGGCGCTGCAGCGGACGCGGCCGACGATCCTGCCCGCGGTGCCGCGCGTGTACGAGAAGATCCATGCGAACGCGCTCGGCGAGATCGAGCGCTCGGGCCGCGCGAAGCGCGCGGTCGGGCGCTGGGCGCTCCGCGTCGGCGCGCGCGCGAGCGCGCTCCGTCGCGAGGGGCGCCCGCTCCCGCTCGGGCTGCGACTGCGCCTCGCGCTCGCCGACCGGCTCGTCTTCGCGAGGATTCGCGACCGCCTCGGCGGCCGGTTGCGCCTCGGCGTCTCCGGTGCGGCGCCGCTCGGCGTGGACGTGCTCGAGTTCTTCCACTCGCTCGGCATGCTCGTCTTCGAGGGCTACGGGCTCACGGAGACGTCCAGCTCCCTCAGCGTCAACGACCGTGACGACTACCGGTTCGGCACGGTGGGCCACGCCGTCGACGGCTGCGAGATCCGGCTCGACGAGGACGGCGAGATCCTCGTGCGCAGCGACACCGTCTTCACCGGCTACTACAAGGACCCGGAGGCGACGGCCGCCGCCTTCACCGGCGACGGCTGGTTCCGGACGGGGGACGTCGGCGCGCTCGATGAGCAGGGCTGGCTCACGATCACGGACCGCAAGAAGGATCTGATCATCACCGCGGGCGGCAAGAACATCGCCCCGCAGAACCTCGAGAATGCGCTGAAGGCGTCGCGCTTCGTCTCGCAGGCCGTCGTGATCGGCGACCGGCGCCCGTATGTCACCGCGCTCATCGCGCTCGACCAGGCGGAGGTTGCCGCCTCGGGCCGCGAGCCGGAGGAGCTCGCGCAGGAGGTCGTCGACGGGGTGAACCGCGACCGCACTCGCGTCGAGCAGATCAAGCGGTTCGCGATCGTGCCGCGCGAGTTCTCGCTCGAGGAGGGGGAGCTCACACCGACGCTCAAGCTGCGGCGCAAGGTCGTCCACGACCACTTCGCCGGGCTGATCGACGAGCTGTACACGTGACCGTCGGCTTCCTGATCGCGTCGGCGTTCCTCGCGAGCGCCGTCGAGTTCGTGGAGGCGCTCACGATCGTGCTCGCCGCCGGCCTCACGCGCGGCTGGCGCTCGTCGCTCGCCGGCCTCGGAGCCGCGACGGTGGCCCTCGCCGCGATCGTCGCCGCGCTCGGGCCGGCGCTCACGCTCGTGCCGATCGACGCGCTGCGGCTCGTCGTCGGCGCGCTCCTGCTCGCCTTCGGCCTGCAGTGGCTGCGGAAGGCGATCCTCCGCGCGAGCGGCTACAAGGCGCTGCACGACGAGGGGGAGATCTTCGCGCGCGAGCAGGCCGAGGCGCGGGCCGCGGCCGGCGAGCTGCGTGCCGGCCTCGACTGGTACGGGTTCACGCTCTCGTTCAAGGGCGTGCTGCTCGAGGGGCTCGAGGTGGCGTTCATCGTGATCACGTTCGGGAGCGCCCAGGGCAGCATCGGACTCGCCGCGCTCGGCGCAGGCATCGCCCTCGTGCTCGTCGCGGCGGTCGGCGTCTACGTGCGCGGCCCGCTGACGCGCGTCCCGGAGAACACGCTCAAGTTCGCCGTGGGCGTGATGCTCACGACCTTCGGGATCTTCTGGTCGGCCGAGGGCGCGGGTGCGCACTGGCCGGGCGACGAAGCGTCGCTGCCGGCCGTGCTCGCGTTCGTCGTCCTGCTGTCGGCGGCGGCCGTGGCGTCGCTCCGCCGCCGCCGCCTCGCGTTTGCGTGAGGCGGCTCGGCCGGTTCTGGTGGGACTTCGTCGTCGGAGACGACTGGCGTGCCGCGGTCGGCGTCGCGGTCGCGATCGGCGCGACGGCGGGGCTCGCGGCGGCCGGCGTCAACTCGTGGTGGCTCCTGCCGCTCGCCGTCGCGGCGGTGCTCTGGCTGTCGCTCGCTCGCGCTAGCCGATGATCCGGCGGGCGCCGACGTATGTGTCGGCGTACCAGCCGCTGAGCGAGCTGATCTGGACGACCGTGCCCGTGTGCGGCGCATGGATGAACTCGTTGCCGCCGATGTAGATGCCGACGTGGCCCAGCCCGTCGAAGAAGACGAGGTCGCCGGGCTGGAGGTCGCTGCGCGCCACGGGGACGCCGACGTTCCACTGCGCCCCGGTGTAGTGGGGCAGCGAGACGCCCACCTGCGCGTAGACGTACGCGACGAGACCGGAGCAGTCGAAGCCGCTCGGGCTCTCGCCGCCCCAGACATACGGCACGCCGAGGTACCGCATCGCGATCCCGACGACGCCGCCGTACTGCGAGGGAGGCGCGACCGTGTCGGAGCCGTCCGACGCCGTCGCCCCGACGGCGGTCTGCTGGAGCGCGAGCGCCTGCGACTGCGCCGCCGTGTCGTAGCGGGCGCGTGCGGCGGCGGCCGAGGCGAGCGCGCGCGCCCGCGCGGCCGCCTCGAGCTGCTTGATCTGCCCCTGGATGGAGCTGAGGAGCCTCTGCGCCTGCGCGCGTTGCGAGCTCAGACGATCCTCGGCCGCCCGGCGCTGCTGCACGAGCCGCGCCTGCGAGCGATGCGCGACTGCGAGCGCGTGCCGGTGCTGCGTCACCTCTCGCTTGAAGCGGACGACCTGGTGCAGGACCGCGACATCCTGCGACGACACCGATTGCACGCTCTCGATGCGGTTGACGAGGTCGTCGAGGCTCGTCGCGCCGAGCAGGACCGCGAGCGTCGACTGGTCGTCGCGCGTCGTGTAGATGACGACGAGACGCTGCATGAGCGTCTGCTGCGAGCGCTTCAGGTTCAGACGGGCGTCGTGCAGCGCGATCGTGTTGATCTTCATGTTGTGCTCGATCACCTGCAGCTTGCGCGTCGACGCCACGTACAGCGTGCGTGCGCGTTCGAGGTTGCTGTCGAGCTGGTTGAGCTGCGCCATCACGTGTTGCGCCTGCGCGCGCTTCGCGTTCACGCCGGGATCGGCGGCAGCGGTCGACGCAACGGCGCACGCCGCAGCGAGGGCGATGACGAGAGCCGGCGCCTGTCGCGAGAAGATCCTGGCCATGGACTGCGAACGTCGCTTGCGGCAGGCGCACCGGAGGGGCCGGTACGTCACAAGTTCGGGAGGCTAGCAGGGGTCTCGGACAGTCGCAACCAAGTAAGGCGCGCAAAGCTGCTGGTTTTCAGTCGCCGAAACCTCTCGAAACCTGCCGGTGTCGGACCGCACAAAGTTGTCCGGCCAGACGCGAGATCGTGGTAGGGTCCCGCCCTCGTGCGCGGGCCCGGTTCCTCCTCTGCGGCGCGTTTTGCAGGCATTCTCTGCGTCTTCGTCGTGCTCGGCGTGTCGGTCGCGAACGCGTCCGGGCCGGGTCCGTCGTTGCGCGGACAGCTGCGCACGCTGCGCTCGCGTACACATGCGTCGCTGCTCGATCTCTACGCGATCGACGCGCAGCTCGACCGCGTGCACGCGCAGCTCACGACGTTGCAGACAGAAGTGGGACAGATTCGTCGGCAACAGGTGACGCTCGCCCGCGAGCTCGCAGCCACGAGACACACGCTCGTCGTCTCGAGAACCGAGCTTGCGATCAATCTTCGTGTGCTCTACAAACAAGACGACGTCAGCGCGCTCGCCGTCGTGCTCGGCTCGAGGTCGCTCGACGCCGCGATGTCGAAGCTCGACGCGTTGTCGAGCGTCGCCGACCAGAGCGAGCAGATGCTCGCGACGACGAAGGCGGCGCAACGGCAGCTCGGCTCGCTGCGCGCGACGCTCGTGAGCAGGCGCGAACGGCTCGACGCCGACGTCGACGAGGCGCTGCGGGCGGCCGACGCGCTGACCGGGGCCCGCAATGCACGCGCGTCGTTCATCTCACGGCTGCGCAGGTCGACTCGGCTGAAGGCGGCGCAGCTCGCCGCGCTCGAGGCCGCGGCTGCGCGCGTCGAGCGCAAGTCCGAGCAGATCCAGGCAGCGGCTCCCGAGCCGGTCTCGGCGCCGACGCCGGTCGTGCAGACGGCTGCGTCGCCGCAGCCCGGCGGGCGGACGATCACCGTCTCGTCGACGGGCTACTCGCTCCAGGGCCACACGGCGACGGGCCTCCCGGTCGGCTACGGCGTCGTCGCAGTCGATCCCTCGGTCATCCCGCTCGGGACGCGACTCGCCGTCCCCGGCTACGGCGAGGGCGTTGCCGCCGACACGGGCGGCGCCGTACGCGGTGACACGATCGACCTCTGGTTCCCGACGCTCGCGCAGGCTCGGGCCTGGGGGCGGCGTACGGTCACGATCACCCTGCACTAGAATGCGCCCGCCAGATAGGGGGACAAGCTGAGCGAAGTCTTGCAGGCAGCCGAGGAGCGTTCGACCGAGTCGCTCCGCGTGCTGATCGTCGACGATCACGATCTCTTTCGCACGGGCCTGCGCAACCTGCTCGAGGAGCAGGGCGTCGTCGTCGTCGGCGAGGCGGCGAGCGGGAACGAGGCCGTTCGGATCGTGCGCGAGCTCGCACCCGACGTCGTCGTCATGGATCTGAACATGCCGGGCATGGGCGGTGTCGACGCGACGCGTCACATCACGGGCATCGCCCCGCTCACCCGCGTCGTCATGCTGACGATCTCCGAGGACGACTCGGACGTGATGGACGCGATCCTCGCCGGCGCGTGCGGCTACCTCCTGAAGGACTCGTCGATCCAGGAGCTGATGGCCGGCATTCGCGCCGCGTCCCACGGCGAGTCGCTCATCTCGCCCAACATCGCCGCGAAGGTGCTCCAGCGCGTCCGCGCGACGAGCACGCAGCCGGACATCGCGAACACGATCCGCGCAGAGCTCTCCGACCGCGAGATCGAAGTCCTGAAGCTGATCGCGAACGGCAAGGACAACGCCGTGATCGCCGCCGAGCTGCACATCAGCCCGAAGACGGTCAAGAACCACATCTCGAACATCCTCATGAAGCTGCAGATCGACAACCGCATCCAGGCCGCGGTGTACGCGGTTCGGTCCGGGATCGTCTAGCTACGACGCGCGCCGCAGCAGGCGACAGCGCTCGTGCAGCGTGCCGAGCAGCGTCCGCAGCTTCGCGAGCTCGCCGTCGGCGCGCGTGAGGCGGCAGCCGAGCGAGCGCAGCTCCTCGCCGACGTCGGTCCTGCCTGCGCGCGCGACCTCGCCGATGCGGCGTTCGAGCCGCCAGCGCTCCGCCTCGAGCGCGAGCGCCTGGGCGTAGCCCTCGGTCAGCGTGTCCTCCATGCGCGCGAGCGACGGCTTGTCGGCGTTCAGGAGCTCTTCGATCTGGTCCAGCATCGTGTCGTCGGCCCGTTCCACGGGAGCGACACCGATTATCGGCGGCCCGTTCACGGACGAACATGGGCCGGGCGGCCCATCTTCCCTTCGGCTCGGGCCCAGGTAGACTCGCAGCCGTGCGCCGGGCAGCCGTCGCCGCACTCGTCGTCGCGCTCGTCGCGCCCGCACGCGCAGCGGCCTCGCTACAAACGGCGCTTGCGCACGCGCTCGCCGTCCCGCACGTCAGCCTCGCGGCGACCGGCGCCGTGGTGCTCGACCTCGACACCGGCCAGACGGTCTACTCGCGCAACGCGACGCTGCCGCTTCTGCCCGCGTCGAACGAGAAGCTCGCCGTCACCTACGCGGCCCTGACGGCCCTCGGGCCCGGCTTCACGATCGAGACCGACGTCCTCGGCGAGGGGACGCAGACCGGAACGACCTGGAACGGCGACCTCGTGCTGAAGGGCTACGGGGATCCGACGCTCTCCGCGTCCGAGCTCGTCTCGCTGGCGCGCCAGGTTCGCGCCGCCGGGATCACGCACGTCACCGGCGGCGTGCTCGGCGACGAATCGTGGTTCGACACGCGGCGCACCGCGCCCGGCTGGAAGACGGTGTTCTACATCAACGAGTCGCCGCCGCTCTCGGCGCTCATCGTCGACCGCGGCTGGCTCGGCCGTTCGACCTCGCACGACCCGGCGCTCTCCGCCGCGCAGCTGCTGCGCAGCGATCTCGTCAGGGTCGGCGTCTCGGTCGCCGGAGCGGCCCGGCACGGAGACGCCGACGGCGCCGCCGTCCCGCTCGCCGAGGTCGACTCGCCGCCGCTCTCGCAGATCGTGCAGGGAATGGACCGCATCAGCGACAACTTCGACGCCGAGATGCTCGTGAAGGAGCTCGGAGCGGTGCAGGCCGGCAAGGGAACGACGGCGGCGGGCCTCGGGGTCGTCATGGGCCAGCTCGCGCAGGCCGGGATCCCCCTCGCCGGCGTGCAGCTCGTCGACGGCTCCGGCCTCTCGCTGCTCGACCGCGAGACTCCGGCCGAGCTCGCCGCGCTCCTGCAGGCGATGTGGAACGATCCCGAGCTCCGCCTCGAGCTGCTCTCGTCGCTGCCCGTCGCCGGCCGCACGGGAACGCTCGCCGACCGCATGCGCACCGGCCCCGCCGCCGGGGTCGTGCGCGCGAAGACCGGCACGACCGACAACGCGTCCGCCCTGTCGGGCTTCGCGGGCACGCACTACGTCTTCTCGATCCTCCAGAACGGCTGGCCGATCTCGCTGACCTACGCGCGGACGGCGCAGGATCGGTTCGCGGCCGTGCTAGCCGGCGCCGCCGAGTAGCGCGAGCAGATCCGCCTCGGTGAGGAGCGGCACGCCCGCCTGCTCGGCCTTCGTCAGCTTCGAGCGGCCGGGGTCCTCGCCGACGACGAGCCCGGTCGTCTTCGAGGAGACGGAGCTGCCGACCTTCGCGCCGAGCGCCTCGAGCTCGGCCGCGGCCTCTTCGCGCGTGTAGCGCTCGAGCGTCCCCGTGATCACGTAGGTGCTGCCCGTCAGCCTGCCGACGACGGGCGCGTCCTCCTCCCCGCTCTCTAACCGCAGGCCCAGCCCGCGCAGCTCGTCGACGAGCCGGCGGTTCTCCTCGTCGCTGAACCACTCCGCGATCGCCTCCGCCCGCTCGGGGCCGATGCCGTCCGCCTCGACGAGCTCCTCCTGCGCGGCGCTCATCAGCGCGTCGACGTTCCCGAAGTGCCGCGCGAGCGTCTGCGCGGTCACCCAGCCGACGTCCGGGATGTTCAGGCCGTAGAGCACGCGCGAGAAGGGGATCGCCTTCGATGCGGCGATCGCCTCGACCGCCGCGTTGGCGCTGATCTCGCCGAAGCCGTCGAGCTCGAGCAGCTGCTCGGCGGTGAGGCGGTAAAGCTCGGGCAACGAGCGCACGAGGCCCTGCTGCCACAGCACCCGCACCGTCTGCTCACCCACGCCGTCGATGTCCGCTGCGGCCATCACCCAGTTGTTCAGCGTCTCGAGCCCGCGCGACGGACACGCCCGGTTCGGACAGCGGTGCATCGCCTCGCCCTCCGGCTTCACGATCTCCGTGCCGCAGAGCGGGCACTGCGCCGGCATCCGGAAGCGCTTCGTCCCCCTGCGATGCCGCCCGGCCGGACCGACGATCTGCGGGATCACGTCGCCCGCGCGCTGGACGATCACGTCGTCGCCCTCGCGGATGTCCTTGCGGTTGATGTCCTCCTCGTTGTGGAGCGTCGCGCGCGAGATCGTGACCCCGCCGACCTCGACGGGCGCGAGCATCGCCCACGGATTGAGCGCGCCGGTCCGGCCGACCCGGATCGCGATCTTCTCGAGCCGCGTGACGGCGGTCATCGGGGCCCACTTGAATGCGCGCGCCCAGCGCGGACGCTCGTGCAAGGCGCCGAGCCGGCGCTGCCGGTCGTACGAGTCGACCTTGATCACGATCCCGTCGATCTCGTAGTCGAGCTCGGTGCGCTTCGTCTCCCAGATGCGGCAGCGCTCGGCCGCCTCGTCGGCCGACTCGACGCGCTCGGCGAACGGATTGATCGGGAAGCCGTGCTCCTTGAGCCAGGCGAGCGTCTCCCAGTGCGTGACGAGCTCGACGCCCTCGTGCGCGCCGACCGCGTACGCCCAGAACGAGAGCGGCCGCGACGCGGTGATCGACGAGTCCTTCTGCCGCAGCGATCCCGCAGCGGCGTTGCGCGGGTTCGGCGTCGGCTTCTTGCCCTCGGAGACGAGGCGCTCGTTGAGCTTGTTGAAGCCCGAGAGCGGCATGTAGACCTCGCCTCGCACCTCGATCAGCGAGGGCGCGTCGGCGCCGAGCATGCGCAGCGGAATCGTTCCGATCGTGCGCAGGTTGACGGTGACGTCCTCGCCTTCGATGCCGTCGCCGCGCGTCGCGCCGCGAACGAGCACGCCGTTCTCGTAGGTCAGGTTGATCGCCAGCCCGTCGATCTTCGGCTCGAGCACGTAGGCGATCGGCTCCTCCGTGCCGAGCCGCTTCCGGACGTCCCCGTCCCACTTCAGGAGCGCCTCGTCGGTCGTCACCTTCTCGAGCGAGCCCATCGCCTGCAGGTGCCGCACCTTCACGAACTTCGCCGACGGCGGTGCGCCGACGCGCTGCGTCGGCGAGTCGGGCGTGACGAGGTCGGGCCGCTCCGCTTCGAGCGCGACGAGCTCGTCGTAGAGCGCGTCGTAGGCGGCGTCGCTCATGACCGGGTCGTCGTCGACGTGGTAGGCGATCAGCGCGCGATGGAGCGTCTCGCGCAGCTCCGCGGCCCGCGCCTCGGGGCTAGAGACGCTCAAGGAGCTCCTCCGCGGTCTCGACGATCGCGTCCGGCTCCTCTCGCTCGAGGAGCGAACGGTCGTGGATGCGGCCCCACGTGACTGCGACGGAGTACATGCCTGCGGCCTTCGCCGCGCGGATGTCGAACGGCGAGTCGCCGACGTACGCGCACGTGCGCGGATCGACGTCCATGCGCTCCGCCGCCAGCAGCAGCGGCTCGGGGTCGGGCTTGTGGCGCTCCGTCTCGTCGCCGCCGACCACGGTCTCGAAGAGGTGCGCGACGGGGATGCGCGCGAACGCGAGCTCCACGGTCGAGCGCCGCTTCGCAGTGACGACGCCGAGGCGACGGCCGCCCTCGTGCAGCCGCACGAGCACGTCCTCCATCCCGGCGCACGCCTCGAGCTCGTCGTGCAGCGGCTCGTTGTGCGCGCGGTAGACGCGCACGAGCTCGTCGACCCGTTCCGGCGCGAAGACCGCCATCTGCGCCTCGAGACCCGGGCCGCCGACCGCCTGCAGGAGCTCGGCGTCCTCGAAGTCGAGGCCGAGCACCTCGCGCGTCGCATGGCGCATCGACGCGAGGATGATCGCGCCGGAATCGACGACCGTTCCGTCGAGATCGAAGAGGACGACCGGAAAGCCCACGACGGTCAATCGTAGGCAACCGACACGAGGTACAGCCCCCACGGCGGAGCGGTGGTGCCGGCGTCGGGGCGTGCCCGCCCCTCGAGCAGCGGCGCCAGCTCGTCGGGCGCGACCTCGAGCATCGTCCCGACGAGCGTGCGCACCATGTGGCGGACGTAGCTGTCGGCCGTGATCTCGAAGTCGACGTGGTCGCCGCGGCGGATCCACTCCGCGCGCTCGACGACGCGCAGGAAGACCTCGTGCTGCGTCCGGGTCGGCGTGAACGCGCGGAAGTCGTGCTCCCCGAGCAGCAGCCGCGCCGCCTCGTTGAGCCGATCGACGTCGAGCGCGCGCGTGAGCCACAACGAGCGCCGCCGCTCGAAGGGCGACGGCGTGCGGCGGTTGAAGATGCGGTAGCGGTACGAGCGCGAGCGCGCCGAGAAGCGGGCATGGAAGCCTGCGTCGACCGCTTCCGCCGCGACGACCGCGAGCTCGTCCGGCAGCCGCGTGTTCAGGGCCTGCGCCGCGCGCTCCGGCGACGGGCCGCCTTCGACGTCCACCGAGACGACGTTCGCGAGGGCGTGCACGCCCGTGTCCGTACGGCCGGCGACGGCGAGGCCCGCGGCCGAGGCGAACGTGTCCGCCAGGGCGTCGCGCAGCGCCGCCTCGACGGTCGGCAGCCCCGGCTGCGCCGCCCAGCCGCGGAACGGCGTGCCGTCGTACTCGAGCGTTAGCTTCAGGCGCACGTCAGGCACTCCTGACGCTCGTTGTCAGGAATGCCTCATGCTCTATATCTTTGCACACTGTCTGATATACTCTAGTCGATGACCGACAGGGACTTCTTCGTCCTGCGGCGGGTCCAGCCGTTCCTGAACGGCCTGATCGACGGCTCGCTGTCGACGATCGCGCCGATCTTCACGATCGCGATCGCGACGCACAAGCCGTACGACGCGTTCCTCGCGGGCACCGCCACCGCGATCGCCGCGGGCATCAGCATGACCTTCGCCGAGGCCCTCTCGGATACCGGCGAGGTCACGGGCCGCGGCAACCCGGCGATCCGAGGCGGCATCACCGGCCTCGGCACCTTCCTCGGGGGGATCCTGCATACGCTGCCGTTCCTCATCCCCGAATATCACGCGGCGCTGGCGGCGGCGGCGATCGTCGTCGGGGTCGAGATGCTGATCATCCCCGTGCTGCGCTGGCGCTTCCTCGAGACGAGCTTCGGGCGCTCGCTCGTGATGGTCTCGATCGCCGGCGTGATCATCGCCGGCGTGTCCGTGGCGCTCGGGACGAGCGGCTAGCGCGCGGTGCCGGTCGGGTCGTAGTCGACGAGCTCGAGATAGACCATGTCCGCGGCGTCGCCCTGGCGCGGTCCGAGCTTGACGATGCGGGTGTAGCCGCCCGGCCGGTCGGCCATCCGCGGCGCGACGTCGGCGAAGAGCTGGTGCACGACCTCCTGGGAGTGGAGCTCGGCGAGCACCTGCCGGCGGGCGTGCAGGTCGCCGCGCCGGCCGAGCGTGATCATCTTCTCCGCATACGGCTTGACGGCCTTGGCCTTCGCCTCGGTCGTCTTGATGCGGCCGTGCTCGATCAGCGAGCACGCGAGGTTCGCGTACAAGGCGCGCCGGTGCGACGAGTCGCGCCCGAGCTTCCTGCCCGTCCTCGCGTGCCGCACGAGCCTTACGCCTCCGTGAAGGCCGAGGAGCCGCCGCCGTTGTCGCCGCGGAGCGTGAGCCCGTGCTGCGACAGCGTCTCCTTGACCTCCTCGATCGACTTCTTGCCGAAGTTCGGGATCGCGGCGAGCTCGTTCTCCGTCTTCATGACGAGGTCGCCGATCGTCTCGATGCCGACGCGCTTCAGGCAGTTGTACGAGCGGACGCCGAGCTCGAGCTCCTCGATCGGGAAGTTCTCCATCCCGTGCGCCGACTGCATGTCGGGCGTCGCGCCGTCACCGGCCACGCCAACGTCGCCGTCGCGGAAGCCCTCGATCTTCTCGATGTCCGTGAAGATCGCGAGCTGGCGGATGAGGATCTCCGCCGCCTCGGCGAGCGCGTCCTTCGGGTCGACGGAGCCGTCGGTCGTGATGTCGAGCGACAGCTTGTCGTAGTCGGTGCGCTGGCCGACGCGCGCCGACTCGACGGCGTAGGCGACGCGGCGAACCGGGGAGAAGATCGAGTCGATCGGGATGACGCCGATCGTGTGCTGCGGGCCGCGGTTCAGCTCCGCGGGCACGTAGCCGCGGCCACGGCCGATCGTCAGGGTCATCTCGAGGCGGCCGTTGCCGGAGAGGTTCGCCAGCTCGAGCTCGGGGTTCAGGATCTCGAGCTCGGCCGGAGCCTCGATGTCGCCGGCGGTGACGGCGCCGGGGCCCTTCGCGGCGATGTGCACCTCGACCTCGGGGGAGTCGCCGTGCAGCCGCGCGACGAGGTTCTTCAGGTTGAGGACGATGTCGGTGACGTCCTCGCGGACGCCCGGCAGCGTCGTGAACTCGTGCGCCGTCCCCTCGACCTTCACCGAGGTGACCGCGGCGCCCTCGAGCGACGAGAGCAGCACGCGGCGCAGCGAGTTGCCGAACGTGTGACCGAAGCCGCGGTCGAGCGGCTCGATCACGAAGACCCCGCGATGCTGGTCCACCTCCTCGTGGACGATCTTCGGGATCTGGAAGTCCATAACGCGTGTCGCCAAAGAAATCCCTTCCTCTTTACTTCGAATAGAGCTCGACGATGAGCTGTTCGTTGACCGGAGCGTCGATGTCCGTGCGCTCCGGCTGCTTCAACACCTTGCCCGTCAGGCCGTCGTGGTCGGCCTGCAGCCACGAGGAGACGGTCGAGACGAGGTCGGTCGCGTCGCGGATCGTCTGCGCGGCCGACGAGTTCGGCGCGACGGTGACGATGTCGTCGGGCCGCACCTGGTAGCTCGGGATGTTCACGCGGCGGCCGTTCACGTGGAAGTGGCCGTGGCGGACGAGCTGCCGGGCCTGCGCGCGCGAGGCGGCGAAGCCGAGGCGGTAGACGACGTTGTCGAGCCGCGTCTCGAGCAGGCGCAGGAGCTCCTCGCCCGTGACGCCGGACCGGCGGGACGCCTTCTCGTAGTAGTTGCGGAACTGCTTCTCGAGCAGGCCGTAGTAGCGGCGCGCCTTCTGCTTCTCGCGCAGCTGCAACAGGTACTCGCTCTGCTTGATGCGGCCGCGGCCGTGCTCGCCCGGCGGATACGAGCGCCGCTCGATCGCGCACTTCTCGGTGAGACAGCGCTCGCCCTTCAGGAAGAGCTTCATGCCCTCGCGCCGGCAGACGCGGCACTTCGGTCCGAGATCCCGGGCCAACTAGACCCGCCTCCGCTTGCGCGGCCGGACGCCGTTGTGCGCCTGCGGCGTCACGTCCTTCACGCTCAGGATCTCGAGCCCGGCCGCCTGCAGCGAGCGGATCGCCGTCTCGCGGCCCGAGCCCGGCCCCTTCACGAAGACCTCGACCTTCTGCAGGCCGTGCTCCATGCCCTTGCGCGCACACGCGTCGGCGGTCACCTGCGCGGCGAACGGCGTCGACTTGCGCGAGCCCTTGAAGCCGGCGGAGCCGGCCGACTCCCAGGCGATCACGTTGCCCTCCTTGTCGGTGAGCGCCACGATCGTGTTGTTGAAGCTCGTCTTGATGTGCGCCTGTCCGATCGCGATGTTCTTGCGGACGCGGCGGCGCGCGCGACCCCTGGTCGCCTGACGACGGGCAGTGGCCATTTACTTCGCGGCCTTCTTCCCGCGGCCCACGGTCTTCTTCGGGCCCTTGCGCGTGCGCGCGTTCGTCTTCGTGCGCTGGCCGTGGGTCGGCAGCCCGCGCCGGTGGCGGAGGCCGCGGTACGCGCCGATCTCCGAGAGCCGCTTGATCGCCTGCTGGCGCTCGCGGCGGAGGTCGCCCTCGACCTCGAGCTCGGAGTCGATGTAGTTGCGGAGCTTCGTGACCTCGTCGTCGGTCAGGTCCTTGATCTTCGTGTCCGGCGAGAGCTCGAGCGCGGTCGCGATCTTGCGCGCCGTCGGCTGGCCGATCCCGTAGATGTAGGTGAGGCCGATCTCGAGCCGCTTCTGGTTCGGCAGGTTGACTCCCGCGATGCGTGCCATGCCCTAGCCCTGCCTCTGCTTGTGGCGCGGGTTCGAGCAGATGACCATGGTCGTGCCGTGCCGCTTGATCACGCGGCAGCGCTCACACATCGGCTTCACGGACGGGCGGACTTTCATGGGTCAGATGCTCCAAAAAGACGAGGGTTTTCGCGCACAGCGAAGCCGCACGCGGTCGGTCATCGTAGCAAAGCCGCCTTGGCACGCGTCAGGATCCGGGGCCCGTCGGCGGTGATCGCGACGGTGTGCTCGAAGTGGGCGGCGAGCGACTCGTCGACCGAGGAGATCGACCAGTCGTCGTCGTGGACGTACACGTCGGGGCGGCCGGCGGTGATCATCGGCTCGATCGCGAGGGTCATCCCCTCCTGGAGGAGCGGGCCGCGGCCCGGAGGGCCGTAGTTCGGGATCTGCGGGTCCTCGTGGTAGCTCCGTCCGACCCCGTGGCCGACGAGGCTCCGGACGACGGAGAAGCCCGCGTCCTCGACGACGACCTGGACGGCGTGCGAGATGTCGGAGAGCCGGTTGCCCGGCCGCGCCTCGTGGATCCCGGCCGCGAGCGCCTCCTGGCAGACGTCGAGCAGCCGCTGCGCCTCGGACGAGATCTCGCCGACGGGCAGGGTCACCGCGCTGTCGGCGACGAGCCCGTCGAGCGTGACGCCGAGGTCGACCGAGATCAGGTCGCCCTCCTGTGCGCGGTAGCCGCTCGGGATGCCGTGCACGACCATCGAGTTCGGCGAGATGCAGAGCGCAGCGGGAAAGCCCTTGTAGCCCTTCGAGGTCGGGTAGCCGCCCTTCGCGGCGATGTGCTCGTCGGCGATCCGGTCGAGCTCGAGCATCGACACGCCCGGCTCGAGGTGCTCGGCGACGAGCTGCAGGGTCTCGTGCACGAGCTCGCCGGCGCGCGCCATGCCCTCGATCTCCTGCGCGGACTTGCGGACGATCACGCTCGCGCCTCCACCGAGGAGAGCGCTTCCTGGATCTCCGAGAAGACGTCCTCGATCGTCCGGGCCGCGTGGATGCCGACGACGTTGCCCCGCGTCGAGCGGTAGTAGTCGACGAGCGGAGCGGTCTCCCGCTCGTACAGCTCGAGCCGCCGCTGCATCGCCTCCGGCGTGTCGTCGGAGCGGTTCTCCTCGCGCGCGCGCTTCATCAGGCGCTCGAAGAGCTGCGCCCGGTCGGGCACCTGGAAGTCGAAGACGACGTCGATCGGACGATCGAGCTCCTGCAGGAGCTCGTCGAGCGCCTCGGCCTGCACGAGCGTCCTCGGGAAGCCGTCGAGCACGAAGCCGGGCAGCGTGTCCCCGCGGTCGAGCCGGTCGCGGATGAGTCGGACCATCAGCGCGTCGTCGACGAGGTCGCCGCGGTCGTAGACCTGCCGGAGCTCGCGCCCGAGCTCCGTCTCGCGCTCCTTCATCTCGCGGATCATGTCGCCCGTCGCGATGTGCGGCACGCCGTAGGTCGACGCGATCTTCTTCGCCTGCGTCCCCTTCCCCGATCCCTGCGGCCCCAGGACGACGATGTTCAGCGCAGGAACCCCTCGTAGTGGCGCATCATCATCTGCGATTCCATCTGACGCATGGTGTCGAGCGCAACCCCGACCACGATCAGCACGGAGGTGCCGCCGAGCGCGCGGCTCGTGTTCTGCGAGAAGTGGAAGTAGTTGATGAAGAGCGACGGCGCGACCGCGATCACGGCCAGGAAGAGCGCACCCGGCAGGGTCAGGCGCTGCAGCACGCGATCGAGGTAGGCCGCCGTCGGCGGCCCGGGTCTGATGCCCGGGATGTAGCCGCCGTACTTGCGCAGGTTGTCGGCCTGGTCGACCGGGTTGAACTGCACCGAGGTGTAGAAGTAGGTGAAGACGATGATCAGCGCGCCCTCGATCAGGAGGTAGTAGAGGCTCGTCGACTGGAAGTGCCGGTTGACGAAGCCCGTCCAGCTCGGGACGAACTGCGCGGCCGTCGGCGGCAGCGCCATGAGCGCGGCGGCGAAGATCACCGGGATCACGCCCGCCATGTTCACGCGCAGCGGCATGTAGGTCGCGCCGCCCGACGTCTGGCGGTTGCCCAGCTGCCGGCGCGCGTACTGCACCGGGATGCGCCTCTGCCCTTCCTGTACGAACACGACCGCGACGACGACCGAGATCGCGATGATCGGGAAGAAGAGCCGCTCGAGCGTGCCGCCGTTGATCCACGCGCTGATGCCGGACGGGGCGTACGCGAGGATCGACGCGAAGATCAGGAGCGAGATGCCGTTGCCGACGCCGCGCTTCGTGATCTGCTCGCCCATCCACATCAGGAGCGTGCAGCCGGCGGCGAGCGTCACGACGATGATCACGAGGCGGCCCGCGTTCACGTTCGGGAGCGCGTTCTGCCGCTTGAACAGGAACGCGTAGCCGGTCGCCTGGGCGAGCGCGAGCGCGACCGTCAGGTAGCGCGTGTACTGGTTGATCTTCGCGTAGCCGGCTTCGCCTTCCTTCTGCAGCCGCTCGAGCGTCGGAATCACGACGGTGAGCAGCTGGATGATGATCGACGCCGTGACGTACGGCATGATCCCGAGCGCGAAGAGCGAGAAGCGCGAGAGCGCCGAGCCCGAGAAGAGGTTCAGCAGCGTCAGGATCCCGCCGCCGTTGAAGAGGTTCTGCAGCGCTGCCTGGTCGACGCCCGGCGCGGGAATCCACGAGCCGAGCCGGTAGACGGCGAGGACGCCCGCGGTGAAGAGGACCCGGCGGCGAAGCTCGGGGACACGCCAGGCGTTGGCGAGCCACGCGAACACGTCGGTTAGCTCTCCTCGGCCTCTGGAGCCGCGTCGTCGGCGGCTTCGGACTCGGAGCCGGCCGGTTCGGCGCCCGCGGCCGGCCTGGCGGTGCGCTTGCGCGTCTTGCGCTCCTTCGGCTCGCGCAGGAGCTCGACCGTGCCGCCCGCCTGCTCGACCTTCTCGCGCGCGCTCGCCGAGATCGCGTGCACGCGGATCGTGAGCTTCTTCGAGAGCTCGCCGCTGCCGAGGAGCTTCACGTCGATCTTCGTGTTCTTGAGGATGCCCTTCTCGACGAGCGACTCCGGCGTGACGACGTCGCCCGCGTCGAAGCGGTCGAGGTCGCGCAGGTTGACCGGCTGGGTCGCGGTGCGGAACGGGCCGACCGGATACGCGTCCTGCGACGTCGAGCCGCGCAGCTTGCCGATGCGCATGTAGATCGGCATCTGGCCGCCCTCGAAGCCGGCGCGCATCTTGTGCGAGCCCGAGCGCGACTTCTGGCCCTTGATGCCGCGGCCGGAGTACCGGCCGGTGCCGGAGCCCGGCCCGCGGCCGACGCGCTTGCGGTTCTTGCGGGCCTGCGCCGGGCGGAGCGTGTCGAGGGAGAGCTTGCGCTCAGGCATCGTCGACCTTCACGAGGTGGCGCACCTTGCGGAGCATCCCGTCGAGCACGGGCCCCTGCTCCTGCTCGACGCTGCGGCCGATCTTGCCGAGTCCGAGCGCGCGCAGCGTGCCGCGATGGCGAGCGCTCTCGCCGATCTGGCTCTTGACCTGCGTGATGCGAACCTTGGCCATCTAGGACTCGTCCTTCTTGCGCCTGCCGAGCCGCCGCTTGGGCGCGTCGGCCGGCGCCTCAGACGGTACCGGTTCGGGCGCGGGCTGCTCGGCCGCCGGAGGCTCCGCCTCGGCCGCCGGCTCGGGCTCGGGCTCGGCCGCGGGCTGCGCCTCGGGCTCCTGCGCCTCCTCGACGGGAGCGACGGGAGCCTCGACGACGGCCGCCACCGCGGCCACGGCCTCCTCCGGCTCCGCCTCGGCCGCCGGGCGCTGCGCGGGCAGCGGCAGCACCTCGCTGATCTGCTTGCCGCGGATCTTCGCGACGTCCTCGGGGCGGCGCAGCTCCTTCAGCGCGGCGACGGTCGCCTTCGCCATGTTGATCGGGTTCGTCGTGCCGAGGCTCTTCGCGAGCACGTTACGGACGCCGCCGAGCTCGAGCACGGCGCGGACGCCGCCGCCCGCGATGACGCCCGTCCCCTCCGAGGCCGGACGCAGCATCACGCGCGCGGCGTCGAAGTGGCCGAGCACCTCGTGTGTGATCGTCGAGCCGTGCTTCGGGACGGTGAACAGATTCTTCTTCGCGTCCTCGACCGCCTTGGTGATCGCGAGCGGGACCTCGCGCGCCTTGCCGTAGCCGACGCCGACGCGGTCGACCTCGTCGCCGACGACGACGAGCGCCGTGAACGAGAACCGCCGGCCCCCCTTCACGACCTTGGCGACGCGGTTGATCTCGACGACGCGCTCCTTCAGCTCGCGCGTCTCGGTGAAGTCGACTGCCATCAGAACTTGAGACCTCCCTCGCGCGCGCCGTCGGCGAGCGCCTTGACGCGACCGTGGAACAGATAGCCCGCGCGGTCGAACACGCAGGTCTGCACGCCGGCATCCTTCGCGCTCTTCGCGAGCAGCTTGCCCACCTCGGCCGCCTGCTCGGACTTGTCGCCCTTGAACGACGAGCGCAGCGCGAGCCACGACGCCGACGCGAGCGTCCGCCCGCTCAGGTCGTCGACGAGCTGCGCGGTGATGCCGCGGTTCGAGCGGTGCACGACGAGGCGCGGACGCTCCGCGGTGCCCTGCACCTTCCCGCGCACGCGGCGATGACGGCGCAGGCGCGCCTCGCGGACGGTCAGGCTAGGCACGCTTGCCCACCTTCCTGCGCACGTACTCGCCCTCGTAGCGGATGCCCTTGCCCTTGTACGGCTCGGGCGGACGGACCTTGCGGATCTCGGCCGCCGTCTGGCCCACGACCTGCTTGTCCGTTCCCTTCACGACGATCTGCGTCGGCGCGGGCACCTCGAAGGTGATGCCGGTCCGCGGCTTGATCGTGACCGGGTGCGAGTAGCCGACCTGCAGCTCGAGGTCGGTGCCCTTGAGCGCGGCGCGGTAGCCGACGCCCTGGATCTCGAGGCGCTTCTCGAAGCCCTTCGTCACGCCCTCGACCATGTTCGCGATGAGCGTGCGGGTGAGGCCGTGCAGCGCGCGATCCTCGCCGCGCTCGGTGGGCCGCGTCACGGTGACGTTGCCGTCCTCCTGCGCGACCTGCATGCGCTGCGGAACCGCCTGCTGGAGCGAGCCGAGCGGTCCGCTCACGGCCACGCGGCCGGGATCGATCGCGACGGTCACGCCTGCGGGGATCTCGATGGGTCTGCGTCCGATTCTGCTCATTGCGTCACCAGATGAAGCACACGACTTCGCCGCCGATGCCGCGCTCCTGCGCGGTGCGGCTCGTGACGAGGCCGGACGACGTCGAGAGGATCGCGACGCCCATCCCGCCCAGCACGCGCGGCAAGCGGTCCTTGCGCGCGTAGACCCGGCGGCCCGGCTTCGACACGCGCTTGAGGCCGCTGATCACCCGCTCGCGGTTTCTGCCGAACTTGAGGTCGACGACCAGGGTATCGAAGGACTCGCCCTTCTCCACGCGGTAGTCGCGGATGTAGCCCTCCTCCTTCAAGAGGCGCGCGATCTCCACCTTCATCTTCGAGGTGGGCATCTCGACCTTGTCGTGCAGCGCCTTGTTCGCGTTGCGGATGCGAGAGAGCATGTCTGCGATCGGATCGGTCAGCATCTCCCGCTCCCTACCAGCTCGACTTCGTCATGCCCGGGATCGCGCCCTGATGCGCGAGCTCGCGCAGGCAGATCCGGCAGAGGCCGAACTTCTTGAACACGGCGCGCGGCCGGCCGCAGCGGTTGCAGCGCGTGTAGTTCCGCACCTTGTACTTGGCAGGCCGCCGCTGCTTCACGACGAGCGATGTCTTCGCCACTTACTGATCCCTCCTGTCGCCGTCGCCGCCGAACGGCAGGCCGATCGCCTGCAACAGCGCACGGGCGTGGTCGTCGGTCTCGGCGGTGGTCGTGATCGTCACGTCGAGACCGCGGACCTGCTGGATGTCGTCGTAGTTGATCTCCGGAAAGATGATCTGCTCGCGCACGCCGAGCGAGTAGTTGCCGCGCCCGTCGAACGAGCCCGGGTTGAGGCCGCGGAAGTCGCGGATGCGCGG